>Ga0123357_10006926_pt1 | contig 13924 bp, 6 predicted proteins | sample TergutEmb28metaG_FD_89873 | JGI IMG/M metagenome (GOLD analysis project Ga0123357, IMG submission 89873) | Embiratermes neotenicus P4 segment gut microbial communities from Petit-Saut dam, French Guiana - Emb289 P4 | ecosystem: Host-associated > Arthropoda: Insects > Digestive system > Gut ... | reverse complement strand
TAGCCCTCCCGACTTAAATTTAGTAGTAAACAATTTCATATTTTGTATACATGTAAAATAACCACTGCCACCGGGTAACAACCCAATTGCAGTAAATAAATATTATTATTATTATTATTATTATTATTATCACGTCTATCACTAACTTCATGAAGCGTATCCGGGAAGGTCATTAGATAAAAGATATAACCAGCTGTATATACGCAGCACACATCGTCTTACTAATCTCTGTCCGCAACCCGGCAGTTGCCGTGATATGTATATAACATACGTAGTTTGCATCCGCCCATTTATATATTTATAGACCGTTTTCCTCTGCAGTTCGCCTTAGCATTACGTAGAAGACTCTCAAATTGTCCGACCTCAAGCTTCTAAAAGGGCCTTACACATTATGAGAATACTCCTCCTTACACGACAGAGTTCTTGTCTTGAAATGGTGGCAAATTCTTTGCCAGTTTGTGAACAGGATGTGGATTGTCCTATGTTGTCTGTCCTGTTGATTCGCTGTGTAATGATATCACTACTAACCTTTCAAGGCCTACTGGTTACTTGATGCACAAAAAGGTTTAACATGCACGAACTGTACGCTTTTCCCGCACTGCATTTATATGTTTTGTATTTATCCAAGAAAAAAAGCAACTTGTGCCACTTACGACATAAACTGATTGGTTTTTATAACAGAGATGAAAAATATTTACTGCGCGGTAGGAACTGTGTCTTTAAATAACACAATCTGCCCTTCGCCTTTAAAGGGTTATATTAAATCAAGCCTGCCAGTATAAGGCCCGCTGCACACATGCTGCCCACAGAGGTTTGTGTTGTGATATTTATGAAGTTTTACTGCCCTTATTATTTGATTTCAACAAAAGGATGTAAAAAATAATTCTGAATTATAGACCAAATGGACGAAGACGACTCGGCCGACCTTTGAAGAGACTACTAGACTAGGCCGAAACAGGTCTGTGAAGGCCTAACTCAAGACGGATTATTATTATTATTATTATTATTATATTGAATAATGTGCCAAAGAAATCTGGACATTTAAATGCAAAGAGTACGAAGAACTGAAGCAGCAGAAATGAAGTTGCTAAGACCTCTGGCAGGCTACACCCTTTAGGACCACAAAACAAATGACTACTTACGCCGCGAACTACGGATTACAGGCATACTAGACAAGATAGACGAATACAGACGGAACTGGCTTTTACACTTGCAAAGAATGCCACAAAACCGAATCCCTTTGAAATCGCACCACTACAGACCACAAGGAAGGAGTACAATTGGAAGACCAAAGAAGCGTTGGAGCGAGCAGTTGTAACTCTGGAGACGGAACGGATCAAAGGGTCCAATCTTTGATGTTTATGATGATGATGATGATGAGTACGCTTCTTCACATCCTTATGTTTTTTGACATCGAAAATTTTACAAATGAAGAATGACGAGGAGTGTGACATATGTTGTGGCTCAAGGTGTAAGAGTTTCGGATTTTACCGGAAATTGTTTTGAGCTTGACAAGGCTAATTTAACTCAATGACCGGGCTTTATATATATACATTCCTTACAACAGATACGTTAACTTTTATTTATTCCAGCTAATTGCACTTGAGTTAGCAACCACACTGAAGTATATTTGCTACCACATGTGTCATTAGTTGGAATAAATACAGTCGAACCCGGTTATAACGACATCGGTTTATGCGACACCTCTTCTATAACGTCGGATATTCTGCGATACCAATTAATTCCTCACTGTTAACCATAACATTATCCTCCTAAGAACAGCATTCATTTATAATGGCACGAAATGTTCAGTGCCTTGCATGATGTTTAACCGAGTTCGACTATACAAATCAGTAATGGTCGGAATTCCTTTGTTCGAGAAACATGGACCGTATGATTCTTGCCCCCACTCACTACACTTTAATGCCGTTTAAAGGAAATTTCACGAAATGCGTTGGGATTTTCCTGATACTTGTGCATGTTAATTTGACTGTTCACTTTCTTACCTAATGTGGACCTAAATAATGAATCATCCAAGAAAAATCCGGCTTGTCTGTCGGCTTCGAAATTTAATTTGACTACCTTAAAGACACACTATCCAACCTGTTGTAGGTAAACTTCTGATGGGTCTGAACCCTCTGAACTTATAAATCAGGGGTGTTTAATCGTAAATGGGTCAAAGTAGAACTTACGAATTTTAAGGCAGGCTGTACATCACTTTACAGTTCCAAGGCAGTAAATATTTTGCTTAAAATTGCAAACTTTATCGAGAATATTTCTAGTGTTAATAACGAAACTGGCGCAGTGACTTTGACACTTCGATCTATTGTTATGTTTTTGATGACGTTCCTTGCGCGTTACCATGCAGTGATAGCCCAATTTTTTTATTATCCTTGTCCATTAAGAAAAATAACTTCAGTTACAGTTGTCCCTCTGCAATCCGGACTATATGGGGAGAGGGGTGGTCCGCATCAACCGGCAATCCACAACACCACGGGGAAAATCCGTTGTATAGGAAACATACAAATAATCACCACGCAAAACTAAGGACTGTACCTTCTTCATAGGTGGTGTAAGCATGAAGAATAACTCCTAGCTATTCTTCCTGCTTACACCACCCATTAAGACGCAACAGAGCGTTCCGAAATAACGGCCAATAAAATTCAAAGGGCGGGTAATCACCCAAAAAAGAAGAATACAAAATCCAAATTTTGAAATCAAGAATATTAAATAGCTGTTCTGATTCTGAGTACCAGCTACCTTGTGACTAAGACAACACATTTTATAATATTCTGAATGAGAGCATCACGATATGCTTGTAATTCAATTAACGTTATACAGTATACGTCAGCACAATCTTTTTTTATTCTTAAGCACTATAAACACAGCTACATGTTTCGACTAAAAGTTAGTCCTGAAGAAGACTAACCTTTAGTCGAAACATGTAGCCTTGTTTATAGTGCTTAAGAATAAAAAATATTGTGCTGGCATATACTTTATAACATTTTATAAGAAATGCTGTTGCCTACGTCCTGGATTCCCTCGGAATACAAACTAAAGTGCCAGCACCTACTCGATGCTTTGCGTTAAAGAAACTTCAGTTCCAAAGTAACATCCGCAGAGTACCGTCCTTTTAATTAAGCGATACGCGCGATATTCGGTCTGGAATCTGACCGCAGTGACGTTCCATCAGGTTCACACAGTCGCCCCTCCCTTACGGTCCAGCGCACCTAATGGAAATTGCGTTTCAGCAGGTAACAGCGGAATGTAGGGCGGAAAACATCTTTTAGTCACGGTGACCGGCCTGCCTGACCCACTTGACAAACCTGATGGCGCAAACATGACTGGTATTTCTACCTTTCTTCACTCTCCAGCACGAAGTCTCATGCCAGTTTTTGCACGTGAATTAAGGTAGTTTAATTAATACCCGGCAGGAAAAACATCGGTCTTAAATTCTGAGCGTCATGCTAATTTTTTTTTACATTTATACGGAAATTTAAGAGGTTTTATATCACTTGTAATGGAACTTAATAGAACAAACTTCATGGTAGGGTTTTACGTTGTTAATTCTTTGCATTACGACAAAGTGAAAACCGTAACACCAACAAATGCACCGTTCTGATGCAAAAGATAGTAAACATAAATTATAGAATAATGTATTTGTTTGTGTACCATGAGGATTCCGCTCTATGGTAAGGTGTCTTCTTTCAATATTTCGTCGATATGAACCCAATAAGATCAAAAACTCGTCGTATGGAATCAGAAAATTTTTAAATTCAGAATAGCCTAGACGTTCTTGTTACTGCGTATACCGTGCATTTCGTTAGAATTTCTTTTATTTTTAACCAGAAATTTTGAAATATTTGTGAATTTTTTGGTTAAACATAATAGAAAGCCTGGACCTTGTACCTAATAAACCTTCCGAGCAATTTTATCATTCACGAGGTAATTATCTGAGATCAGTATTAAATACCATCTCAAATTAAGTCCTTCATTTGTCCAACTAATTCACACAAATTATTATAAAATTGTTAAACAGTTAAATCATTTAAAATTACAATAGTTGCTCCAACATGTTTCGGTTTATATAAACCATCATCAGGGAGCTCTTAGCCTGTGCTTTGCTAAAGTTACAGTGTTGACTTCGGTTACATATTGTTATTTTAGGTTATCGGTATTGTGACTGCATATGCAACCACAATACCAATAGTTTGAGTTACCGATAACTTCATATAACGATACGTAACCGATATCAACAATGTAACTTAGCGAAGCACAGGCTGAGAGCTCCCTGATGATGGCTTATGTGAACCGAAACATGTTGGAGCAACTATTATAATTTTAAATGATTTAACTGTTTAACAATTTTATAATAATTTGTGTGCATTAGTTGGACAAATAAAGGACTTAATACTATCAACATGCACGGTGAATCTATGAAGATTACCATCTCAAATATGTTGTCTATTTACGTGACGAAATGCAGGGAGAGTTCCCTTGCCGGCCTTTTGCAAATCTAATGATCACATCTCCGTTCCATGACACCGCACAAGCCACGACCCCGTGACGCACCTACTGTTAAATATTCAAGCAAGACCTACCAAGCCGTTGCAGGGTTAAACTAGGACAGTAAATAAGTCAGCCAGGCTGTAGTAAATTGATGCAGGTGAAATTATGGGGTTAAAAGTAAACACTCGAAATACATAACGATTGTCTACAAACTTCTTATACAGAAATACACCTGACCTGAATAGTAAAATAAGGTAAAACAAATTTGCGCCTCTGCAAGACATCAAGGCATGTAGGGGGAGTAGAGGTGCAGATGGAACCAATCACTCGTAAATTCGATACCACATGGAGGTAAGAAGTCACGTTTCATGCCCCGACTGCTTCACCCCCGGGGGGAGAGTTCGGGGCTAGATTGAATAATAGGCTGGTTGAGCCCCAAAAACTGTCTGGAAACTTTGTTGAAGTAAAAAATGTTGTGCCTTTCTGTGGAATTAAATTATGTTTCATCGGAAGTTTAACCTGTAATCTTGAAATTTATTAAATTGAACCGTCTTTACACAACATACAAATAACAGTTGCAAATCTACAACTGGTTAATTAGGCGACATGTTTCGGCCTTGTTCGGCCATCATCAGGCTTACAAAGAAATGGTATTAATTAAGGTACATTCGTTCACTATACATCGGTATAGCGAAAGAATGTACCTTAATTAACACTATCCTTTTGTAAGCCTGATGATGGCCGAACAAGGCCGAAACATGTCGCTTAATTAACCAGTTGTAGATTTGCAGCTGTTATTTGTATGTTGTGTAAAGACGGTTCAGTTTAATAAATTTGTTACATGCACACAACGGAATGGAAACAACCCAATTCAACTGTTATCTAGAATTAAATAATAACTGTAACAATGAGGGAATGAGTGAGTGAGTAAATGAGTGAGAGTGAGTGAGTGACAGAATGTGTTAGTAAAATACAGAATTCTCGTAACAATGAACAGAAATACTCGATAAAGAATATTTTTGCCAGATTTCCATGGTTTGGAGGTGGGGCTTATTTAAAATCACTATCAATACCTCCTTCTACCTAGCTTGGATGGTGGCGTGTTCGTGAATAATGGATTGGGAAGTATAGGGTTATTTCTTTCCTGCTTGACCGATCAGCGCCCTCCCGCTGCTCCGCTTGCGTTTCATCATAGGCCGAGTCCCGGGAGGTCTGTCGGTGAAGGAAACAAGAGAGAGATTTGCTGATAATGACCTTTAGAAAGTCTAGTAAAACTCACCAGTACTACAGCAGATGCTGAAAATTTTACCCTCCTGACCGAATGCACTCCGTATATACAGACTTTCTAGATAAAGTTTCAAGTCTAACACTGGTATCGTTCAATTGATTTTTCTGTTTCCTGTCCGGTTTTTTTTAAATACAGCTGCACTAAAAACAAACGATGTTCAACAGTCTGCCTGACTCGAGTCATGATAAACCATCGAATGACTGAGAAATTAATTTACCAGCAACAAACCCGATAATTCGTACAGCATCTCCCTTACAGTCGACAGCTAAAGTTACCAAAACTGCTGCCTAATTAGACGTGGTCTTGGGCCCACACATTCCCCAGATTTAACACCTTGCGACTTATATTTGTGGGGATGTTTAAAAGATATGGTGTAGAAAATAAATCCGTACGCTCTGGACGAACCAAGATACAACATCCACCAAGGTATTTCAAAAATTTCCGGACAAGAACACCAGACAGAAAACGTCATCCGCAGTTGTACTGATTGCATCCGGTCACGAGGGCAACATTTTCAGCATGCTGTAACGCTGCTGACGTTTCTTTAGGCTTTCTAAAGGTTATTATCACAGGGAATCTTCGTCCTGCTTCTTTCACCGACTCTAAAACCTCCCGATACTCGGCGAATGACGTAACGCTAGCGGAGCGTCCGACAGGCGCTGATCGTCCAAACATGGGAAAAATAGTGCCCTGTACGTAGATATAAGTGGTCTAGATTTACTGAGGCCTATTTTTCCGGAATTTACCTGGTGAAAAAAAAAAATCACGTAAAACTTCGGAAAGTGTATACAGAGCCCCTGCCAAGATTAGATTCGGCCAGCTCCCGAATACAAGTCTAGAATGTAAACTGTACACAGTCCTCCTCGATAATTCTCGTGATAAAAGTTTGAATGTTTACGTCGAAGGACGGAAAGAAACTGGACTGAACAAGAACAGGGCTTGTAGAATAAAAGAACGGGCAAACTCTGAAAATACGAACACCTCAAGAAGGGGAAGAAAACTAAAGTTAGAAAAGTACAGGTACATGGACAATCAGTTCCAGGTTTGGAGTTTTCATTGTGCTGATTTAAGAGATTACAGTATTCTGGGGTGTGATATCGTGTCGATTGGTAAATATCTACCTATTCTCTGGGGAAATGTATTGCCTACATACTCAGCATAAGTAATTCCTTGACTCAGAATGTAGAGGCAATACGCTTTTCCGAACCGTCGACTATTATTTACAAGTCTACAAGGCGTAACGTCACAGAATTTGAATCCTCGAGAATTACGTATACCCTGTCCACAACATGAAGACATACAGGGGGCGCACAAGTACAGATCCACGCGTTCTTAAACTCGTCAATAGATGGAGGTGAGTGGTTAACAATCCCGGCCACCTTATTCCAGGAAAACAACTCCAGTGAAAATGAATAGAAACCTGAGTGGGCGCCATAAACAGTCTGGACGTTTTAAAGAAGAGAAAATATTTCCCAAACTGGGATTCAAACCGCGGACTCTCCGGCTCCTAGCCTAGTCGCTATGCCGACCGCGCTACATCATCTTCCTTCTAGAATTAGAAGTGTGTAAATTCTAGGTTTATTTCGCTATGACACTTTATGTGCTTAGATATTCCAGCAGATTTTACGGACTTCCTGTCTCTCAGCTAGTTGTTATAAATGTTACAATTAAAATACCTCTCTCTCTTTCACCTGCACTTGTGGGTAGTAGAGTAATTTGTTGTCGAGTTTCGTGAATAAGACCGAAACAAGTCATTTGGGATTGTTTCGCTCTTGAGTAGTGATATCAATATTTCTGTCACCCAGAAGTAACTCTCTGCCTCAAACCAACAAATCGTTAATGGATTTCCTGACGTTCGTCGGGTTGGTTTTCAGCAAACTTGTATCAAAATTGCACTTGCAGAGGGAGATGTCAATTCAAATGAGAATATCATTACTTTGGTAAGCCTGCGATGTGATTTAATAGTTTCCCACCTACCGAGCGTAACAAAGGATACATACAGTGAGTTATTAAAGGAAGCCAGCAGTTACCACCTGATCAACAATTTGATTTTCTTCCTGTAATTTGAAGATTATGCAAAATAACCTCATTACTGGTCCATAGTTTTGTATAGATAAAGCTGATAACAAAATCACAGCCGGTTTTACAATATTTTTCTTTATATCATCATCTCTCACGTTATTTTTCTACGCTGAATTTTTCACCACGATTTTTTTCGATGTGTTTTTTCCTTCATGCGTACGTTATGTTGGAAACATTTATGGTTTTTATTACATCGTATTTAAAATATTACATGGACCTTTAAAGCCATGCAAGTCCATGTTTTGCAGCTTCATAAATGACAGAGTTCTAGTGATATTTGATAAGCTCACGTTCTGACTTTCCGGAAGAAAGTAGTCTGAATTTTTGTTCATTAGTATCACGAGCAACACGCCACAGCATTTTGCTTTTGGATGCATTAAATCGCTTTTCCTTGTTCATTTTTACTACGTTAACAACCCAGAAGCAACAACGACAGGAATATTAACAGCAACAGAAATATTACAGCATTGTAGTAGATTATTGCACTCTTCTCTGGGAAAGAAATCTTTTCAAAATTTCTGACAATTAGATGACGTGCTTTAACTATATGTGCGGTATTATATTACAAACCTTATCATTATTGTTATTCTTTTTATTTCAGACTGTCAATCCTAAATACTTTAACTCTGTTTATTTTAGAATAAAACATTTTCTTATATATTCTTCTGATAGCGATTTTGAAACAAGCTTCAAGATAACTAAATTGTACGAACAAGCAAGTTGATCACATACTGAAGAACTTCGGGGAACTAAACAAGTCTGGAGACTCCCAGACTCGCATCCAACACATAAATTTTAAGTTATTCTCCTTCTTCTTGGGGTTGTGAGTCTATATCACATAATTTAAATTAAATTGGCTGAAATACTGGAAACGATAAATGACTATTTACTTTACAGCCAGCTGTCTCCGGGTACCATAGGAATACTATAAGGTGCAGAGTTATGTATTTGTAAGGAAACGGTATCACAGTGGGTAGAGACAAAAGGTAAATTGGATTTGAGAAAAGCAATTAAAACGCACAAAGGTTTTGCAGAATTAATAAGGATTTTGTGCTCCCGGGTATGAAATGGAAGAAAAGGATTCACTGTTCTCTACTAACGGGTGCTCAACAAATACAGTACGTTAGCAAGAACATCCTATCATATGGCAGGGGTCACCACGTAGATGAAATCTGGGAGCTTCAGAGCAGGAGGCAGCTTGAGGAGGGGCCAGGCATGAAATAAAAACAAGAAAATCTTCATTACTGCGCGTCTTCTTATTTATGTTCTTAGAACTACAATAGGTTAGTCTCTTCTTTATAGGTATCCCTTCTTTAGACAGTTTTTTTAAATGCCTTCACAGTTAACCCCATACGGGGGTAAACTACCTTAATTTTAATTAGACAGATCACTTGCACAATCCCTAACACTGACATGAGCGAACCGCTTTGTTTTGTGCATAGAAGGGTCCCGTTGCCGATACGTCGCAGCAGCTTCTTTTACCAGGTCTGCCTAATGAAAGTGCTGGCAACGGATCGAGTCAGACGTCTTCTAAACGATAGACAGATCATTTATGAATTTCAAGTGAGGCATCCCCGTTGTGTTGAATATAAGCCAAAATATAATATATATAACACAGTAATAAACAACTTTATATTTTATTAGATTATAATTCCAGCTACACGTTTCGGCCCAATTGTAGGACCATCTTCAGGTTGATCTTGTATATTCCACCTGTTCAAAGATCAGCCTGAAGATTGCCCTACAATTGGGCCGAAACATATAGCTGGAATTATAATCTAATATAATCTAATAAAATATAAAATTGTGTATGACTGTATTATATATATTTTATATTTTAGGAGAGACAGGTCACTCAGGTGGGACGAAGATTTTTTTCGGAATTAACTGAGAGAGAGTGTCGTTCTCAGGATATAGGATACTACAGAAACTAATCACAAACCCACTGCTTTGCAGCCACTCTTCTTGCCCGTCAGTTGATCGCTACTTTAACGTGCACAGAAATTCACAGACTTGGCTCACTCCAAACCAATTAAACGTTAAATCTAGTGATTCTAAACAGTACTCACAGCTACCGCAGGGGGTCTATTCGAAGGGCTCCGCGAATTCACATGGTTGCGCCTGTCACCCCTTTGTTTTTCTCCGTTTGTCTGTTATTATTGTTGTGTTGAGGGTTGAGGTACAATTGTTCCTGTGCGTACCAAAAGCGTATCAGGAAGTGACGTAGGATATACCTCCACTCATTCATAAACTTGACACTGGGTGGAAATGAATGGTCAACCTCACATCTAAGCAGCGCTACTCACAAACAAAAAGCCCCCGGTAGCAATTAAATAGGAGACTCCCACAGAAGGCATTACTTTATCAACCACTAACAAAAAATAAGTGCTGTACATTTTGCTGACAAGCCATAATAGCTGAATCAGGGGATAATTTGTATTCACATTACAAAATACAGAAAAAATTTTGGAATGGAAATGCGACCAGAAAAATCTGAGACAATGGTACTTTTAGGACAAGACCCAGTAGGATATAAAATCGTTGTTTATAAAAACATGTTTACAAAAGTACAGAATTTAAATATTTCGGTTCTGAAGTTTCCTATGAAAATGGAAACATATTCAACAAAAACTGGCAAAATTTTATAAAATACTGGTAATTCCAAACAACGCCCTTACACCAACTTTGATCCAGAAATTTTTAATGATAAACGCATATAATGCACAAGCTGTCTCCGTTTCTTAATATGGAATCGAAATTTGGAAGGAGAAGGATAAAAAAAGCTATTAAAATAAATCGAGATGAAATTTTTCAGAACAGCCGGGTACACCCTCTCTGTCCACAATAATAATAAAGGAATTCTGGAAGTTTTAAAAATAGAATCCAGCTGATGAGAAACATAGAAGATACACATCAAATTGGCAACGACATGACACAATAGTGAACAACAAGAGAATGTCAAAAATAATGCTGAAATATAGTCCAAATGAACGAAGACGGCTTGGAAGACCTTTGAACAGATTATCACACGAGACCAAAACAGGTCTATCTACGCCTAACTCGTGACATGATGATGATTATGATGATCATGATAATCGTGATGATATTTCCCTAGCCGAGAAACTAACCACGATTTCTGCGTCGTTCAGCCCACAACATGGTTACTATACTGGCTGCGCTATCCACATTCTTGTGGTGGATCATACGTGCATTCTTTTGAGGTGGTTACTGCATGCGAGTCGCACGGCACCATCCGCACCGCACACACGACCTACGCAGCGTCTGTCAGGACCACCACCCATCTACAAACTGGGTGCAGAAAACCATATGCTGCAACTTAACATGTAGTGCTCCTGGTGAAGGGCGTATGCGCCAGAAACATGTCGAGCTAAAGAAACTTCAGTACATTACGTTGTAGCATCAAGTTGGCATTACACTTTATTTCATGATGAAGATGCACGGTCAAACAACCCTCAAATTACTGAAATTGGTTGGATGCAAATTTAAACATGTCCTTTCTGTTCGAGAATTTGACCGTAAATTTAAAAATTCAACTATATTCTCTCGCTTCGAGGACTATAACTGCTTCCTAATATACAGTATAAACGTTTTAACACATTTTTATTCTTTATCAAATGTGCCGACGATATTTTAATTACATTATAAAAGTACTATTAAGTGTTAAGTAGAATATAAGCTAATACATTTTTGTCAACACGATGTGATGTTCATGTCCTTTGTATGGAATACATTGGTTACTGGTCGCGTGCAAGGTACTGCTAGCTTTACACTCCCAATACAGCTGTCACGGTCAACTGCAAACTCCTCAGTCAGTATCAGAACTTCTAGAGTTTTTGCCCAGCTGAATAACTTAGAAATGATAAGGCATATAGGGAGAGAAGGGGACAAAAAAATGAACTTTGTTTATGAGTTATTAAATGACTTCAGATATTACAATTATTTTCATGTATTTTGAACTGGTACTTTTTCAAGGCCGAACTGAAAGGAGAATCCTGTTCGTAGTATAAACAGCCAACTAGATGCAACAATAACAACTTTTTAGTAACTTCAATCAGCTCGACATGTTTCGGTCGATAATTTCGCCATCAGAAACACTGGACTGTGTTTACAACTTGTGGTATAATGCACCGAACAAGTTGCCTGTTGGTCACCAGCAGGCAACTTCTTCGGTGCATTATACCACAAGCTGTAAACACAGTCTAGTGTTCTTGAGGATGGGCGAAATTATCGCCCGAAACATGTTGAGCTGATTTAAATTACTAATCAACTGTTATTGTTGCATCTAGTAGGTTGTATACGCTATTGAATCAGAGGTGCACGGTCACACAAATATCAAATTCTGTTAGTGTTACGTCCTATTCAAAATTTAATGAAAATGGTTTTTAATTAAACCATACAGGTTGAGAGAACATGTTCTTCATTTACGCAATAAGACCTACTTCTCTTACAAAGTCTTCTGATAACTACGACATCAAAGGAGCATGAAGGTGCATTTTACACTCCAGATAGTAACACACCTATGCTGTTAAGATGAAGATTATTCGGATTCTGTACATGATGATGGAGCACAGGATGGTTGCACTTCATCGCTGCTGGCCATTAAATGAATCGCCAGTTCCCTGACATTTAAAAAGCATTGGTTGTGGGGAATAAATTTCCATCATCTTTACTTCTTCCTCTGTCTAATTCCTGTTATTTCTTAGGAAAAAGAAAAAAATATTTTGCTTCACGTTTTTATAGAGCTTCTTATTTAATGAAGGTTATCTCGAATTGAATGAGATTAAGGGGCGATTGTGGTGTAAAAATTATTTATTAAATTTGATGAAATAACAATAGTAGCCTCTTTCTCCTAATTATATTAGCATTACATTTAATGGTGTTAGAATCCTTTACTAATTGAGTCTTTCCATACTTACCGGGCTTATACCTGCATTAGGTACACAGAAAAATAAAACTTTGATAAAGAAATCTTTTTGAAATTTACTGATATTAACCCATTTACTTTCTTTTTAGAAGGAATTGGTGATATTTTCTTTTGCCGATAATTTGTAAATTCAGTTGGAATTTTTTTTTAAATGAAAACTTCAACTTCCTATTACACAAAACGGAGACCCACATAAAGGGAAAAATTTGAAACGTTTTAATACTCAGCTTTCTGTTGATACTTTTCACATGCACGCATATTCACAATTAAATAAAAGTTGACAGCAATTCAGTATAATATGACGTGTTTTGGCTGTATCTCTTTCTTTTGTTGTTCTTTCATCAACTCAAACTTGAGTTTCATTTAGAAACCTATTGAAGTCCAAAGTGGGGAATCCCCGTACCATTCTTTCACATTTTGATGAAAGTTCACGTGGAAATTTGTTGTTCCTCTTTCAGTGATTCAACCGAGATTTCTCACTCTTGTAACATCACCCACTAGTCACACTTTTTTCTACTTGCCATTTTACAAATAAAGGCGAATGACTTCACAATATAGCAATCCCCGCTATAATTTTCCAGAAGTTTTTCTTACAAAATTCATTAGACATGTTACTTCACTGGAAATAAATATTCCAGCTACAATATCCCTGATTTTGCAAACCTAACGATTATACACGATCTGTATGATTCGAAAAAAGTTTCCATATGTCCCTTATTACATATCACTTTGCGCCCCTGTATAATACATATCTCCTTGTGCCCAAGTATTACAATCATTCTTCCACGTATTGCTTATCTCATTATACCAAATTATTATATTTCTGATGTTTTAGGATATTTTCCTCATCACACTTTTTTTTTTGGCGCTTATAATTCGTGTTTTCCTTCAGATTTAAATAAAGTTTACTACTGCTTTCTTCTTCTTCTTCTTCTTCTTCTTCTTCTTCTTCTTCTTCGTTGGCGCTACAGCCCGGGGTGGGCCTTGGCCTCCTTTACAATACGCCTCCAAGCCTCTCAATCCCTTGCTCTATCTCTCCATTCGTTTATTCCCATCTTTCTCAGGTCCGTGGACACGTCATCCAACCATCTCATTTTTGG
>Ga0123357_10006925_pt1 | contig 13924 bp, 6 predicted proteins | sample TergutEmb28metaG_FD_89873 | JGI IMG/M metagenome (GOLD analysis project Ga0123357, IMG submission 89873) | Embiratermes neotenicus P4 segment gut microbial communities from Petit-Saut dam, French Guiana - Emb289 P4 | ecosystem: Host-associated > Arthropoda: Insects > Digestive system > Gut ... | reverse complement strand
TGTGGTAATTCAACAGAATAGTCGCAAGCTCCTGATGATGGATATATTAATGTCCGAACCATGTTGAGCACATAAGAAGTGAAATAAAATAGCAAGTGACATCAAGTTGGTCTTTTATTCTTCGGCTGTCACAATGATGCATGGTCCAATAGACATAAGATTCTTAAATTCTAATACAACAGTAAATGTAATCACCTCTCAGTGTATATGAATAAAAAAACTACTTTAAGATGGTCAAAGTTGAATGAGCATTGTCATCTCTCTACACATCACTTATTTCAGAAAATAGACCTGTATGGATGAATCATTGTGTTCATGAAATATAATAAAATACACGTTTTCTCAAATTCTACAGAAATTTCAGCAGTTACTAATAACTACACTGAAGAACCTACTTTTTGCTTTATCTATGTTAACTTCAAAAGGGTTTAGAAGAATTTGTATTCCCTTACCAAACTGCGTAATTGTTATCTAATTTTCGGAGTACTCTAATATTGGTTGTGTGAAGAAGAGAAAAAGAAAGAAAGAGACCCTCTTCATCTTCTTCAAATTATTGTCATTATCTCACCACTTATCCCAAACCAGCGTCTTCTCTTCCTGCGATTGGCTGCTTTCTTAACCGTGATGTGACGGAGAATGCCAATGGCGACTATCTAGCCACAACACATGGTGGTTCAAAAATGTTTTATTTCCACACATTCTCCATTGACAAGGCGCATACATTTCAGGTCAGGTCAGTAGTAACTCTTTCGATGGCGAACACAAGTTTGAAAAATGTCTTCATTTGCTTCCTCGCATGGATGGAACAGTCGGTCATTGTCACGCATCAAATTACTCATTATACTTGACCATGTTCTCGGTTGAAACGTGCTGAAACTCGCCGGGTACTCTGTTATTAACCGAAGCGCACTCCTTTATACACGATAACCATCCAAATAGTAATGAAGTCATATTAGGGGTAAGTTTTAATAGGCGGGAGATGCGAGTCAGTAATCAGATATAATGCCAACATTGCAGTACTCTAACGTATCGTTACATCAAAACTGGTTATCAAACTAACGATAAGACTCAGTTCCTTTTGGCAAAGTGTAATTAAGAACTGTGGGATTTGAGGTTCACACGGCGGCGAGTGTGAACTATACGGTCTTGTGGGACAAGACGGTGTGTAGTTCGGTACCTACTTTACACATTGCATGGATCATGTCCCAGAAGATTATGATCTTAATTATAGCATTTTTAAATTGACTTTTAAGAAAGGGCTTTAAATTGTGCATAGAATTTTAAGCACGTAAAATTATGCCCAAGAGCTGTGTGTTTCAGGACAGGTGTTTTAGAACAGGAAACTTTATTCTGACAGAAAACATTGGTTTTTACGTAAACTACACTTGTACATTTCCAATGATGGATTTTTAATCTACAATGGGCCTATCGTAAGGATGGAAAGACGTGGACAATTTGCAGCGTTTGCCTCAAATACCGGGATCCTACGTCATGTTACGCATTCAGACAAATGCAGAAACTTATTACCTTCAAATTCTTCTTCTTCCTTTCTTTCTTATTCTGACCAATTCTACCTTATTGTCGTAGGTGTAAAGGGTTATTGTTGCACCTGATCACACTTCATGACACAAACACATAACACAGGCACATTCGGTAGGAATCCTCTGGACGAGAGATTGGACCGTCGTAGAGATTTCTACCTGACAACACACAACATTTACAAGAGAGAGATATCCTTGCCCCCAGCGGGATTCGAACCCGCAATCCCAGCAAGAAGACGGCCGCAGAACCACACCTTAGACCGCGTGGTCACAGGGACCAGCAAGTCAAATTCACGAAAGTACACTTTATCCGCGAAATTATTTTGTTGGCAAATGGTGTGAGATAGTGAGAATAAAACGTTGCAACTTAGTTTCAGCTTTATTCTCAAATGCTTTAAACTACACATGTTAAAAAAGTTTGAGTGTTAACTTCCACATGTGTGTTGAGGCCAAACAGCTACATGATTGCAGAATTCGGTAAGGGAACGGGAAGCTGAAAAACATTTTGCGCCTTCTTAGTTTAAGCTGTAATTATTAGTGGAGTCACCTTCTGTTTAAGATCACACTAGGCGGGAGCAGAATCATTCTCGAGAAACAAAAGGTCCTCCATCTATTCAGTAATTTCTGGATCTTTATGGAAGGAAATGCAACATTGTCTTACTTTTAAGAGTCCTTAACTAAGACACACGTTACTTTTTGTTACGTGTAATATTGCTATAAAAAATGAAATTCTGACTATGTAAAATTTCAAATTTGCTTCCCTTTTATGAGTGTGAAAAGTGATTTGTGAACTTAGGTGAAGGACATAACTCGGGGGTATTACAGAACAGGAGTGTAAGGGGATAATCAAGACGGAGAAGGTAGAAAGTAAAATTTCACGCATCATTTTTGTAGTACTGCTCATTAAATGACATTCAGGCAATAAAATAAATGAAGATGCAGTGTTCGTCTTCTACAGCACTCATAGGAAGCTACAAATTTCCAAGTCGAAAATAACCGGTAGAAAGACCAATTAGAAATATTAAGTATTGATGCGAGAATATTACAAAAATGAATCATACAGCATAACTCAATACAACATGACATTACATAACGTAGGCTGCATTCATTCTGCTGACAGTAAACAATGGTAAAGCTTCTGGAACTCTTCACGGAATGTTTGCCGTCTTTCAAAGGCGAGCAAAATTTTAGCGTAACTGAATAAACACCATCTTCTGAAGAAACATGCAGTTGTATGGAGAACTTTGACATCTTTTCCTAATCCCTGCCTTTATTCTTCACGTTCCCTAATACTACGTGTTACATAAATACTTTGTGGAAGAGAAGCTAATTGCAATGACGCACAAAAATTTCGGAACACTGGGCTTAGTTCATATAAACTGTAAACGATTGTCATTTTAGAATCTTCAAGGTTAGAACGCACATGGAATTTCTTTTTATGATACATTTGAATTGTAACTTCAACGAGGTTGGCCAATATTTAAGAAATAATTGTTCATTTAGTAACAGGCTGCAGTAATTTGCCTTGTTGTAGGTAGAAAACTCTATAAGCCTACACGACATTATAACCCAGGAGACATAATTATTTCATACTTCGAAAATTTTACAAATTTATCCAAGATCACTGAATTGCCTTTTCCTTGAATTTTACTTGCAACTCATTTATTCGTGTCTATGATATGAAAATGATAAATTTTCATTTGTCCTTAACATGCCACATATCAGGTTATCACACAAAAGAAAAAAAGACGACCTTACTAATTAATTCATTTAATTAATTAAAAAACGTGTCACGCCACACCCAAAGACAGCACACTTCCTGGGGCCGGAAGCTTTGGGTTCATTACAATAATATAAACATTACGCCTAGGATCTAAGTTTCTGTGTACTTTTTTCTGTTCTGTTCTTTACAAACTGCCATATTTCGAAAGAACTCTTCGTACAAAATTTTTATCAAACATAACAAAGTGTTCTTATATTTTGAACTGCAACTGCTTATTTCGAGAAACTTTTTTAGGTTACAAAAAATTACCGGAATTTTATTTTATATTTATCGCGTTGTTCTGACCCTCTTCCTAGTTTCCACACACAAGAGGCTCCTTACGCTACAGCAGCACGGGTGCGCATTACGAATGTTATTGTTCATTTCCATACTTCTCCCGAAGTTCCATTAAAGTTCAAACTTCAATTTCACCAACTATTTTTTAAGCTCATGGTTCCATGCATCATAATTCAATATTAAATAAAAATCCAACTAGATGCAACAGTATGCAGTTTGATTTACTTTACTACAAAATCACTCTACATGTTTCTGGTATCCACCGCACCCATAATCACGAGTATTAAAAACTGTAACCGCAGCCTCCGGTACAGGTCATAATATCGGAACAGCTACTTCCCTCCAACGTGGCCAGATCGGGACTGAGTCCCGATCTGGCGACATTGGAGGGAAATATGTAGAGTGAATTTTGACGTTTTGCTGACCGTGCATCTCAGTATATTTATCTCAGTAATTAACCAACTTGATGCACAAAATTTTTGTTTTACAATAAGTTTATTTCATGCCTTTCACACCTATAGGTGTGATGATACCAGAGGCTGTGTAATGCAATTTTGACCTCCTGATGATGAGCACATGTGCTCGAAACATACGTATAGAGGCATGAAATAAACTTATTGTAAAACAAAAATGTTGTACATCAAGTTGGTTAATTACTGAGATAAATGTAGAGTGCTTTTACAGTAAAATAAATCAGACTGCACACTGTTGCATCTGGTTGGATTTTTATTTAATATTTCACCAAGTATATTCGAAAAAATAACTAAGTCTAATTTATTTCTGACATCCTCTCCTTCCCTTACACGTACGTATACAAATGATTTAGAATTCGTTCATGATTTGTGTATTTAAACTTCATCCCTATTTCACACCAGTTTTATATACTCCTTTTTCGAAAAGTTTTATTCTACTGATAATTTCGGTAAGTATATTAATTAGTAAGCAAAGACAGATTTGTGTATAATTCGCGAATTTAATTTCCGTGATTAAAAAATTTAAATCAAAGGGTAATTACAAATTACGACAGTGACTAAACGCTAAAACAAACAAACATAACATAAAGATACAAATCACCAGTACGTAGTTCGTGAAGTAATGTGCAATTGAAATTTAGAGGGTAAGATTTTAATCAAATATAAAATAATTTAACCCGTATCCTAAGTTGTATTTTATGAAGTTTGTCAATTACAGACAACAGAAGTATATGTTTTTCTGGCTGTCAACTCTCATCTTTATTTAAACTGCAATCCTGCAACGAAATACTTGATGAGATTAATACAGATTATGGCAATCAATTTTAATCGGAATGAACAGTAAGAAAATATAACATTACAGACAAAATAGCAACTACACGTGCCAGTGTAAACCACGTACAAGCTACCGCCTCTCTTTTGGTTTTCTTGCTTAAATACGCAGGATAGAGTACCTGATATCAATATTGTCAGTTATGGCGTCATCTAAACTTACTTAGTTTTTTATAATATTTATCTATCGAAATTTCTCACAGTAATTCAATTTGTTTTGTTACGAAAATATAGTTATTTCATTGTTACCTTTCTGTTGTCCGAAACGTGCCATAAACAGTGCAACTTTCTAAGCATAATAAATTATTTTACTCTGTCATGAAACCTTTTTAAACTTATTGTCGCACATTTGCAGATACCAAGTTTCGCGCGCATTTTCATTTTTATTTGTTTGACGTCACGTTAGCTTTGCGTGCCATAATTTATTTCTCTGCTCTTAACACTTCTTAAGCACAGTACACTTCAAAACGTGAAACGTATAAAAATCTCAGAAATCTGCAGTTCTGAAAATTTACGCTTTGTAGCTGGTAATTTAAAATGTCGAAACATTTCGAAGAACTGTAGCGCCTTCATCTTCAAGGTTTGCTAGCACCATAGCTAGGTCTAAAGTTCCTTCGAAACGTCGGGATACAATAAATGACTTGCTACACAGCGTAACATCCCAGAAAACCGGAATCATCAACGTTATCGTTGTGGGAAATTCAAATCTCGCACAAACAATTGTGCTGTTGCGTGCTAAATACTCTACATTCTCCAACTGATATCAGTCAAGTAATGCATTTGAAGGGTAGATTATACAAAATTGAAAGGACCGAACTACAACACAGTGTACGTGTGTATGGCTGAATGCACAAGGAGATGACGTTTGTGGCGATAAGTCGGGTGATAGCGGCAAAAATTGGTCAGAAGAGGAACAAAAGAAGTGAGTGTAGCAAGCACAAATAATATTAACCCACTTCTGTCGACGTCAGAATGGATGATGTAACTGAGGCAGGGAATATTAATTATTGGCGCCAGCCTGAGATGGCGGCATCTTTTATTTCATTGTTTCAAAGCGATAACTATATAAACGTTACGACTGTGTAATTATTATCTTGCTACTGTTAATTAGTTTTGCTTCTAATGGCAAGCAAAAGTACCACACTATGTCGAGATAGCCGCTTCAATTAACGAATATTTTATCTGCGTATACCCACTGGCTATAGATGTACCAATAGTACTTTTGTTTTGTTTTGTAGACACGATTGCTGTATTTTAATCTGTTGTTGTAATAAATTGTCTGGAATTACATGCAAATAATTTATCCTTAAATTTAACATATAAGTAAGCTTACGATAAACTTCGTAATGCTTGCTAAAACTTCTGGTATTGCTACACATTTTCACCTATCTTATCTAACAAAATGATGCATTCACTCTACGTATTTGAATAGAATTCTGCCATCTTCATGGATGTATCAGTAAATACGGAAGCTACGAAGAATTTCGTATTCTATGTACAGTTGTATACCTAAAAGAAAACAAAACATTTCCATCTCAGAGTCTTTCCGACGTGATAGTTGAACAAAAAAGAAATTCGGTTACTTTTTAATTTGACGTTTTGATCTCTAGTTTCTCTACCTATGTGACATATACATAAAGGGCTTCATATTACTTAGTTATTCAGTCGCTGTGTCACAAAATCATAAACCCATTCACTCACTTATTCCTTCACTCAATCATTTATTCGCTCGATCTCCCAGGGAATTTCATTCTGGATTGAATGGTAACAGGCAGTTCTTAAAATTAATCTGCTCTTAATTTCTTTGTACAAGTTACTTCCGGTTTGAGTTTTTTTTTTCCAAATATTGGTAAACTGCCAAATTTTCAAAAAACTCTTAAGAGTGTTTATCTTCAGATTTCTTCCCTTCACGTTACGAGACTGCCCATTAAATTGTATTGTCCGCTATGAGTTGTCTTGTTACCTAATAGTTTCCTTGCTATGTCATAAGACTAGTTTGTTACAAGACTGTAATCTGCAAACTTCCAAATTTTTAACGTTAAACAACAGGCCGTGCCACTTGGTCCCTCGAAATGAATAAAATACTAAATATTGTGTAATATATTAGGTTTATTTTACACTGGCTCCCTGCTGAGCTACAAGTGAGATTTTGGGTGTATTCTGGATTTAGAGAACGAGTGCATTCCTGTCCTACAGTACGTATCTCTTTGAGGCTTGGAAAGGCCCTTAGGTTTCCAGGACGCTGAGGCTCACAGAACTTCTAGACAATCGGCAAATGCAGGTGGCAAAGCTGAGTCGACGCCAAGAACAGGAAACAGTGCGGTCGGAAATTTTAAGCTAATGAAAAATCCCAATTACACCATCGAGAATTGAACCTCAACCAACTGCGTCACCACGTAACCCAAAGTAGAGTTTAGTAAAAATTTAGAGTCCGTTTCATCAGTTATTCTATTATTAATTTATCAAAATTTATTTTTTGAATGCCACATGCCGCACTACTAAAATTCTGGTCCCAGTAGCCGCGCGGTCTATGGTGTGGGTCTGCGGCCGCTCGCCTTCTGAGAATCCCACCAGTGGCATGGAGGTCTATCTGTTGTGATTGTTGTGTGTCGTTAGGTAGAAGTCTCTGCGACGAGCTGATCACTCGTCCAGACGAGTCCTACCGACTGTGTTTCGTCATTGTGTGTGATTTAGGAACCTCGTGTATGAGGAGACACTGGCCCACTGGGGGCTGCTGCGCCAAAACCAAACAAACACTACTAAAATGCCAATTGTGCGTAACTTAACCCCAACGACTCACACTTTCATTGTTTTCTAAATATTGGACTTATGTCAACACGTCAAACACCTACTCTAACGCTCCTCAACTGATTGTTATCGAACCGAAAACGAAAGAAATTTGTGCAGTTGCCATCCCGTTACTTCACACTACAGAAAGTTACAGCTTCAATAAATTTGCATACTTTTCGAAGATCTATTATGGCACATCATTTCAGTAACTTCCAGTAAGTGGCGCTAATATCCCACTAGTTTCACAAGATGAAGCATCCATCACGCAGTTATTACTGGGTACAAAAAATTAAAAGCCAGGGAGTTGGGGTGTCCTTCAAAGGCAACTGGATCCCTAATACTTTTCATGAAAATCAGTCAATCAGTTTAATGGAAAGGGTACACGATTGCATGGGCACATTCAAGCCGGTATGGACCAAATATATTTAGCTTATTGCTTTATTTTACAGAAGAATAGTAGCAAAGAAAGGCAACTGCGGGTATTTTGAACAAGCATGAAAATCCTACTTAGTTATAATTTTTATTGTCTACAAATTTTGCTTGCATATCTAAATGGTAAGTATTATTTCGAACCACACATTGAAAAATCAGAGTTTAGAACTAACCCTACAACATGAACCAAAAGGATGCACTATTTATTTCCAATTTATTTCAATAATTAACCCCCACATGTTTCGAGCAGTCTTGCTGCTCATCATCAGGAGGTACTATTCTGTAGTATACACAGCAATTGGTATATGTCATGCGTTTATGTCGACTGACTGTTGGCAGGATCCATCACGATCCTGCCAGCAGCCAGTCAACATACACGCATGACTATTTGCTGTATATACAGAGTAGTAATTCCTGATGATGAGCAGTAAGTCCGCTCGAGACATGTAGAGGTTAATTATTGAAATGGATTGAGAGTGGATAGTGCATCCTGTTGGTTCTCATTTTTCGGATATATCAAGATGCACAGTCAACAAAACATTAAATACAGAACTAACTTTCAAAGTTTCAACAATTGCGGGAACTTTTAAAATTGTAAGTTTTTAGGCGCGTTTGCAATGTTGCGAAAAGTGACTATTAGCGCTGTAATGTCTGTCTGTTGGTCCGTCCGTCTGTCCGTCGTCCGTCCGCATGAATAACTCGACGCCCACCGAACGGATTGTCAAGAAATTTAATATTTCAATATTTTGCGAAAACATGTCAAGAAATCTTATGTTTATTGGAACGTGCATCATCTTGATAGTTGAATAAAGAGAGACCAACTTGATGTCACTTGCTTTATTATTTCATTATTTAATGTTCAACATGTTTCGAATGTTAATACATCCGTCCTCAGGAGCTTGCGATTGGATGTATTAACATTAGAAACATGTTGAGCATTAAATAATGAAATAATAAAGCAAGTGACATCAAGTTGGTCTCCCTTTATTCAACATGTCAAGAAAATTTAAGTTCCATAAAAATGTGACAAGAATAATGAGTACTGTACAAGAACAGCTATGTACATTTATGATCACATTTCCCTCAAGTATTCTTACAATGAAAAATATTTCAAACAACAATTTGCAGGAGATCAAAACAAACATTTTATATTCAAAAACTTAGAGCCGGCAGGCCACAAATGAAAATTTGGTACACGCAAATTGCATGCTGGGTACCTCAGACTACAGACACAGACTCAGAATATGTAATACATGTTAATTTTCAATGGCAACATTGTAACGAGAACGCACTTCCATGTTAACGTTTATACGCATATTGTCTGTCTTGTTTATGCCATCAGAGGGAAACAGCATGTGTTATCGTTAAGCAACAGAAAAGCTGGTAACAGGGAGATGGCGTTGGTTGCAACAAAACCTATATTTATGGAGTAGAGGGGGCAAGGGACCACCTCTCTATCTAATGTCTGCTAGTGTATACATAACCTATAATTTTGTTCCATGACCAGCCAACAGCGGCCAAGCTGTGGCGATTTGTCAACCGTGCCTCTCTGTCGAAGAAATGAAGCAGGTCTATACTTTGGAAAGGCGCCTGGCTGCTTTGTTTCACCTATCAATTTTTCTGTATCGCCATTACAATAGCATCCGACCGAAAATCTTTTTACCTGGCTACCTATCGGGGAAGTAAGTAAGGCAGACTAAGAGTTATACTTCCTTTTTCGAAACTTTAGACAAATAAACCCGATAGAAGAGATGTGATTCTTCCCCTTCTCTAGAATTAAAAACAACAAAGGTTTTCCGTAATAATTCTATTTCTTCCGAAACGAAAGAAAAACTACCTAACCGAAACAAGCATAGCGCTCTGTTGTTAAACGTACGTGTAAGTTCTAGAGTAGAGAGAATTTGTAACGCTGCTGTCATTAAGTTCGACAACAATATGAAATGTACTATGAAGCAATATTGAGACGCCATTGTTTTCTGCATCCTGCAAACTTCTCCCCCAAACCATAGAATGCACTGGGGTCAGAATTTTTTTTGTTTTCTACTATCATAAATAAATGTTTAAATCATAGTAGTATTATTAGGATCGCACATACTTGTGCTATTTCGTTGTACGCAAATTACTTACATATCTATATCTATATCTATATCTATATCTATATCTATATCTATATCTATTTCATCTCTTTAAATAAACCGTCCGTAAATCAAGTTTTATCCTGTCGACATATTAAGTTAAAGATAATGTAGGTCGAACACAACTAGTTTATTGGCACGGTGTTAATGAAACAACATGTTTCGGCCTACTCATCAGGTTTACAATGTTGGCTCTAAGAGACAAATAAACAACTTAAGATTGTCGACATATTTTTTAATTGGTCACTTGCAAACTACAATCCGCACAGACTTTATCAGAATATTCACAACCTACACAGGTAATAAATTAATATTATTCGGAGATGTAAGCTATGATTATTTATATCGAAACGTAAATATCTCCTTTCGCACGTCGTGATGGCACGTAGGCCGAACAGATCCACAGGTTTCTAACCTTGGCAGTATATGGCGCGTGGTCAAATTTACGCCCCAACTGCTTCAGCCCCGAGAAAACACCACAAGAAGACGTGTGGGATTCTGATGAAGCCTGAATGTATTAGCGTATTTGTACTTCTTTTAATTACCCAGCATGTAGGTGCATTTAAAAAAGAAACCACTTATTGCATAGGAAAACTTGCAACATCACGTCACACAACAAAACAAAATGCAAATATATGAAGTTATAAAACTGTAAACGAGCACGAAACAATGCATATTAAATATGAAGCCTATAACGTTATTAAAAGCAAACAAATATATTCAGGTTCCAGTCAAACACAAAACACTAGTTGAAGAATAAAAGACCAACTTGATGTCACTTGCTATTTTATTTCACTTCTTATGTGCTCAACATGTTTTGGACATTAATATATCCATCATCAGGAGCTTGCGACTGTGCTGTTTGTATTTCAGAGTGGTTACTACCTGGGTACACACAAATTACGGGTTACGCCGATGTGAATAAGACGTCAATTGACATAATTAATAACACTGAACAGAGACAAAGAATGCTACATTTTCCTGCCGTAAATCAGCGTATATGACGAAAGTCACAAACCAGGCTTTACATTATGTGCAAGAACTTGTGGCTCCAAATAACACACAGTATACACACTTTAAAATTACGAACTTAAAAATGGGTACTTTTTAATGTATAATATATATTTAATTTTGTCCCCGCGTCCGACATTTGCATAGTATTAAACAAAAATTCTGATATATCACAGGCTAGAAACCAACAATTTTATACTTTATTAATATTTCAATACAGTTTGTAAGTTTTATGGGATCCAACACTATATGAATGCTATTTGAAGTACATAAACTTATTCTAAGTCTTGTAGAGATGGCTTGATGACTGTCAATGGACCGAAACATGTTGTCAACCTAAAGAAGAAATTAATAACAAATGTTGTTGTGCTTGACTGAAACCTGATATTTACTGTTTGTTTTCTTTTAGTTAATAAAACAAAGGGATGTCCACTGCAAAAATAAATTACTATGGCTATATGCCTGTATTTTTGTTATAATTACCCGGCATGCAAATTGCATGTATGACACCCTACAATGTGTTTCAGGTTACAAACTGTTTCTTCCTTCTTTCTTGCTCTGTCATATTGCTTTGAATTATTTATTAAACGGTGAGACGGAATAAATGTACGTATATATTTATGTGAAATGTCTATTATTGTCTTATTTTATCTAAACATGAATTTGGGGGACAGATTTTAGTAAAAATCCTTAACATAAGATTTCATGGAATCGTGTTTAATGTGACCGCTGTGTTCGGTATCAGCAGACAAAAGTGACGAATTTAATAGACGCTTTTCACAATTGTTTTGCCAAGGCACCTAAAAACTAATCATAAATTGGAGTGGACTTTTCTTTTCTCAGACTCAACCTACGCATATTGCTGTAATTACCTGACACTGAGAAGAAAGTTTCCCAGCGTTCCTTACAATTCATAATGAGCGATGGTCCTAACGTCATTTCCTTAGTGGCTCACCTAGCAAAACATTTTGCTTTCAGACTAAGTAGGGAAACTAATGTTTGTTTCATGGTTGGCATTCCGTCATGTTTAAATATCTCAAATATTACAAGAATTAGTTAAAATACTTCTTTAACTTGTTTTTAATTAATTTTTGTGATCTCACAAAAACAAATGAGTTGTGTACTTTATGTGCATTAGTAACTTTCTTTAAAAAAGATTTGTTTGGCAGCCTGCTGGTAGTGCTGTAATGGACCAAAACATGTATTTACGCTGCAATTGAAGTGAATCTTTACACGCCGAACAATGTAACGTAGTGGTTAGCATTATTGCTCCTTATCAAAGAAATCCAGGACGAAGGTCAAATGCCGGGGATCGAATTTGATAATCTTCCATTGATTTTTCCCAAACTGTTTATGCTAATTCTGTGACCCTAAATTTGCGTCCTCCTATGTCATTTCAGTTATCTGTCAGAAGTGATCCTACCTCTCGACGTTCCGCAATCCAGACGGAAGTTGTCGTTACGCATAAAAGTAATTAGAATATTTCATACACAATCCTGTTAGGTCAGTCAAGTTTCAAGACACATTAGATGACATACTTGTGCGATACACGTCTTTTTACGTCATAAAATAATCATATTTATCCACGGCTTGATATACCCGTACTGAGAGTTTAAACGAAAAAATAATCTGATTTTCTTTCATAGAGTCAGGTCCTACAGCGCGCTGAACACATCTCGTCTTTGTTACAAAAAATCAGTTAATACTGTACAGGACCACAGCATCTTTTTGTTCTGAGATACGCAGTAATCCCAGAAATATACAATTAAGAATATTAAAAGTAATGGCACATAAAGTAACCACTGGGACTTATCGGGTTAATTCTCTTGGAGACTAAAGTTTCCTAATATATATTTACTTCGCGTCTAGCATTGATTCACCAACAAAGAAAACAATTCGTGCTCAATTACACACTCTTTTGTTAAACGTTTGAGCCAAGGGAACTTTTTGGACAAAGTAAAATGAAAGTAAAGGAGAGAAACAGAGAATGAAGGTGCAGTTAAAGGACAATAAAACCCGGTAGTAAATTACGCTACAGCACCTTCATCTTTTTCTTCCTGCCCTCCCTCTACCTTGCACATCATTCTTTCCTTTATTCAATGCTTAACATGACGATGAATACGTTAACAAAAGAGCGACTAATTTTTCGAGCTTTTATACCCTTAATTTACGGGATGCAATGTATATCTACTACCCTTCTTTTTCTAGCTAGACTAAACTAAACCCCTGAAAGCTAACCTTTCCTTTTAAAAAATCTTTTAGCGTGCATACTATGAAGAGAATCTATCTACACACTACCCTCGTTATTCCTTATGAAACAGTTAGGAAACATTATATTGTGTTCAAATTAGCGTTGTATTAGGTCCCATATAGGTACTAAAATAGCCCAGAAGACTGAGTGAGGGTGACGTTACAAGAAGCTGCATTTGCGCATTTAGAAGCCTTGCTCATGTTACGTAGTAACAATACAGTGCAACTGTGAGTCTAACAATATATCAAATTGCTTGCTCGGAAGAATAAATATGTTCGTAGTATCAACAACTTGTAGAAAAAACTTGCGAATTCTACCCACATTTTTATACCAGTATAAAATTGTTTGGGTGCATTTAATGTATTGTTTCCTAATACGCCTCTTTCATTTTTCAGTTATAC
>Ga0123357_10006923_pt1 | contig 13924 bp, 6 predicted proteins | sample TergutEmb28metaG_FD_89873 | JGI IMG/M metagenome (GOLD analysis project Ga0123357, IMG submission 89873) | Embiratermes neotenicus P4 segment gut microbial communities from Petit-Saut dam, French Guiana - Emb289 P4 | ecosystem: Host-associated > Arthropoda: Insects > Digestive system > Gut ... | reverse complement strand
CTTGGTTTCACTATATATAATGGAAGTTGTATGTTATATAAGAAAACACCACCAGTTTGTAGAGCTAGATTCAAATATCCATGATCATAATACACAAAGAAAGATGGATATCCACATCCAATCATACAATACTGATTTATATAAGAGAAGTGTAATATATATGAGGACTAAATTATATAACAAACTTCCTGGGTACATAAAACAAAACAGATAGTTATAAGACCTTTAAGAAGGAATTGAAATCACTTCTTCTTCTTCTTCCACATTCCTTTTACTCAGTGGAAGAATCTGTAGCTCTGTAACTGTGTAACTGCATTAGCTGTGTATCTGATTTAAGCTTCATTACACTATATATAAGCAGCTCTGATATCATTTGCAGAATATTGTGTTTGTTGCTATTGGACTTATCTCACTTGTTGTGTATTGCTAGAAACTGACGAGTCCACAATCATATGTGTGATATTTTGGACTAATAAACTAAACTAAACTAAACAATATAAACAGTAGAATTTGTGACATCAAATAAGCGTATTTAGAGAGTGTGATTATTATGAAATGTGAATAATAAAGCCTGATAACAGAAGTCTTTATGCATTCTTCAGGATATTGTTGTGAAAGTCACCTCAAAGAGTTGTGACAGACAAGGAAAAGAAATGGCAGTTAGTGTCACCACATACTCTAATGTGCTTACCAGATTTACCCAGAAGCTGTGTGTTTACATACACCAAGATGCAGAGAGGCCACAGAGGATCATGACTTGTCCAATGCTTATTAACAGGATTATTTGGTCAGATTGTATTGATAATTTGTTATGTGTTGAAAATCCAGAGGGAAGATTGTGTGAAGACGACCTGGACAATCTGAAAAAATGGACACTATCAGTGTTCCGGCATCAAGCTAAAAATCTCACCAATCAAGGATATGATGACCTCAAGTTTATGGCCCGACGATTTAAATCTCAGTTTCCAAAACTTTTGAACCTGACCTACAGTCCACATTTGTATGAGGTAAGGTGGGGGAGGCAGTAGCCCTTCCTTGTCATTAGAACTCTGAAATTTGAATGTGAAGGTAGCTGTGTGGTAATATCCCGAGTCAGGACTGGATCAAGAACTTTATAAACCCATCTACAAATCCCCATGTTGGTAATCTTTAGATGCATCATCCCCGTTGTGTTATAAGCAATTAGGGAGGGGGTTGGGTACATTAAATCACAACTGTCTTGTATCCTATTTATTATGCTGACGACGACATGTTTCGGCCACTGTGGGCCATCTTCAGGTCACAGAAATGTATATAGAGGAAACCTATACAGAGTATGATCATAGTACAGGTGCATATTTTAATCTTTCGACGAGATCTCGTTGAAAGTTTAGAATATGCACGTGTACTATGATCATACTCTGTATAGTTTTCCTCTGTATACATTTTGGTGACCTGAAGACACCCACAGTGGCCGAAACATGTCGTCGTCAGCATAATAAATAGGATACAAGACAGTTGTGTTTTGATGTATCCCACCCCCTCCACATGTTGGTCCTCAAATGGGGCAGTTTCCACACAAACGTTTTTTATGATATCATTTTTTCTGTATGCAAGCTTCATGTTTGCTTCGTGACTTACAGCCATACAAATTACATACAAAATAATAGTTTTGTACTTGTTACTATTTGTCATAGTGGTAATTACTTGAGTTTAAAACAGGTTTTGAATTAAACAACACACTGCAATTAAATTACCTTGTCAGATATCATAGTGATATAAGAAAAAAGAAGATGAGATTGGTGGGGCATGCAGCATAGGTGGGGCAGAAGAAAAATACTTACAGCATTCTGATCGAGAAACCTGAAGAAAAGAAAAAAGTTGGAAGACCTAGGTATATATGGAAGGATAATATTAAAGTGGATCTTAAAGGAATAAGATGGGATAGCATGGACTGGATTCATCTATCTCAGGACAGGGACCAGTGGCAGGCTGTTATGAACACAGTAATGAACCTTTGGGTTTCACCAAATTCAGGAGTTTTTTGACTAGCTGATGAACTGTTAACTTCTAAAGAGGGACTTGTCTGTGAAGTGGGTTAGATGGTCAGATGTCATTACAGTATGGTGTCATTTTGCTGTAAAATGGTGAATGTCATCATTCTTAATTTCACTGTTTACATTTTTAGCTCTTATGACCCTGTTAGATATTTTTATTTTATTTTGTCACAACTTCTGTGTGTATTTGCATGCATGCATGTGCATGTATGAGGGTGTGGTGTGTATGTGTTAGTTAATATGCACATGAGGTGGAGGAAGAATGTGACAGCATGTACCTTACTCACTGAGATTTAATCTCCACCCTAATCACTCTGTGCCTATAGTGCATAAAAATAAAGTGTAAATGGGTAGAGAGGGGGCTGTATTTATTCATCCATCTGCATGTGTGTTCTCTAAAATTGCTCAGCATGTTTTGATGGTACACAGTTTTGGATGTGGTCAATGCTGAACCCTGTGTTCATGGAGGCCTATTATACTGTGACACTTAGTGTACATAAAGCTCTGTGAGACTAACAAATTCTCACAGCTCACTCCACCAGGCATTGAAATGTGGTATTAATTATAAACATTTTTAAGTGGGACATCCCTTTGTGAAAGATATACAAGCATGGGGATAGTAATTGTCAGTCACATCTCTTTATGTGTTTATAGGTTTTATTGCCAATGAAAGTAATTCTCTTGTTATATTATATGGCAGTAAAACCTATAAATATATAAAGAGTTGTTCGGATTGTTGGCTGCTTTTCCTATGCGTGTATAACTATAAACACCATTAAAATCTACAACTTTTATTTTAAATATATTTCACTTTTGTTTATATTTCCATCAGTCCAAGGAAGACATTTTTTGTTCTCATGCACTGTGGTTGTGTATTCCCTGATTTGTGGATTGATGTATTGTGGCATGTACTTTTGTTGTTTATTGACCTGTTCTGCAGTGGCATATTCACATTTGCAATAAATATGAAATGAGACTGGTGAGGTCTGAATGACTTAATACAACAGAAACACTTCTTCAATTAAACACAAAGTGGGTGGGGGAGGAAACACTGAACATTATTTACAAAAGATGGCCTGTCCTTAAGATTGTGTTTGGATAGAAGCTATGATGAAGTCCAACTAGGTGAACATTTGTTATATAGAATGATCTGAAACAGGGAGATAGTTTAACAGCATTGCTTTCCAACTGGGCTTTAGAATGTGCTATTAGGAAGTTTTGAGGAAACCAAAAGGGACTGAAATTGAATGGGGCACATCAGCAGCTTCTGAACTATCCTGATAATGTTAGTTTGTTGCGTGGAAACATACATACTATAAAGAAGACAGAGTCTTAAATAGTTGCTAGTAACAAAGTTGCACTAGAAGTAAATGCTGAGAAAACGAATTATAAATTTGTGTCTCATTAACAAAATACAGGACACAATGTAAAGATAGCTATTGAATTCCCTGAAAATGTAGCAAAGCTCTGAAATGCGGAAACAACACTAACTAGTCAAAATTGCATGTATGAAGATTCTGAGGGCATAATAAATTTAGGGAATGCCCACTACCATTCTGTCCAGAATTGTTTGTCATATTGTTCGTATCTAAATATATAAGGTTTAAAATATATAGACCTATAATTTTTCCTATTGTTTTGTATGGGTATGAAACTTTGTATCTCATAGTAAAGGAAGAACATGGCCTGAGGTTGTTTGTGAATGGGGTGCTGAGAGAGATATTTGGATTTAGGAGACATAAAGTAATTGGAAACTGGAAAGCAGTGTGTAATGAGGAGCTTCATGATTTTTACTCCTCACCCAATTATTTGGGCGATCAAATCAAGCAGATAGAGAGATAGGTGGGCCATGTGGCACTTATGAAGGAGAAGAGAAATGCACACTTGATTTTAATGTGGAAATGTGATGGAAAGAAGGGGCTTGGAAGATCCATATATGGATGGGAAGATGTGGACTGAATTGATCTGGCTGAGCACAGTGACAAATGGCAGGCTGTTATGAACATGGCAATGAACCTGGAGCTTCCATAAAACGAAGGGAATTTATTGACCAACTGAGGAAATATTAGATTCTCAATAAAGATGATGGTCCGTGAGTTAGTTAGATAAATAGTCTACTCTTCAGAATTAACCTGTTTGCATGTATGTACTCTGAAGTTTGTGGAATGTCTGTCCATTAAGATGACGCTAATTATTTTGATGGTTGTGAACCATCACTGGATATAGGCTGCAATAGTTTGCTGGATTGCATGTAGTGTAAATACTGGGATACAGTTCTGAAATAACAATAAAGCATATTTTTAAATCTAGGACCATTTTTGTGTAAGTGTGTTTATAAGACAGAATCAAATATCAGAATTTCAATGGATCAATCTTTCTGCAGCCAAATTTCTTGCAGTACTCAGCATATGCATGACACAACTTTTACATGTTAATCTTATTAGTGAGTTTCTGAGGTATGTCCACAATCTAGTATTCTGAATGTAGCAGGAAATTTCCAAAACTGGATTTGTTTCTATCCTCAGGTCAAAGGTTGAAAGGCACCTACTCAATTGAGCCCATCAACAACAGTTATTGTGATTATGGGATAGTTGATCCTGTGAAAGAGATTAGCTGTTTGGAGAGAGTTGGTTTATGTGTGATACTGTCAGTTCACACTGCAGTGGATATGAAGATCATGCTGTTCTGGGATTTGATGTATAGTTTGGTAGATATATACCAATGTTATGGTGGAACACACTGCCTCTACCTTAGAGATAAGAGCAGCAGGCAGAGGCAGTTCCATCCTCTGAAATGTTGGTAACTACCAACCTATGTTATGTCACATCTGAGAAGACCATAATATTCAGTTGCTTTTTAGTTTGATCATGAAGAGAGAATGGGAAACAGGCCAACATTTTCAGAATAGTGACTAAGCTATAGGTAAGGCAGCTGACAAATCATGGTTCAAATACCAGCAGGGGCATAAGGTTTTTCCTTTCTCAGAAACAAACAGACCAGCTCTGGGGCTCATCCAGCCTCCTAATTGAAGCATACTGGGGGCTCTTTCCTCAAGAGTAAAGTGCAAGTTTGTAAGGCTGATCATTTATCCCTGTTTAGTGCCAAGTCTGAAGATGCATGAAGCTATACCACACTCCTCCAGTATGCCTTCATGGCAGTGCACAGGGACAACTTAAACTTTAACTTTATGTAGTGGGACTACCCTGTACCTGACTACACGTATAAATAAGAGACTGAAAGCTCAGGCACACAGTGAGGCACACCCGCTTTAACACATTTTGCTTCTTAAGAACACAAAGAAGTTTATCAATAATTCTTCAAAAGACAGACATTTTAACATGTACATTAAGAATTGATAAACGGATACCATCAAGCATAACAAATTTTATTTTTCTTGCAAACATATGCTACATGTTTTGGTCATTACTGATCATCCCCAGGCATTAAATACACAATATTGCGTATAATGCTTGATGATGGTCAGTAATGACCGAAACATGTAGCACATGTAGACAAGACGAGTAAAATTTGTTGTGGTTGACGGCATATATGTGTCACTTGTTAATATGAAGTACCAGAAGGGGATGAATTATACAAAGGAATTGTTAACATGTATTACATGAAACAAAATATTCTGACCAGAGGCACCTATCTGTTTTAGCATACCACTTGCAGTTCTTAAGGTACTTAAACATACACTGTCCTCTGAGTAGCTCATTAAAAGCCGATTTAGTTAAGTGTACTGTTTCTGCACTTTCAGTACAAAAGTTTGGTATAGAACATTGTTTGAAGAGTATTGACCCGATGTGTAGCTAGCTCATCCTCTACTGATACAATCAAAAGACTTGAGGTAGCCAAAAGCAAAGCTCACAAAAGCACATCACTTGAATTCAGCTCTCATCTTCACAAACTGCTTTCCTAACATGCAACTTAGTGTGATGCTGTCTACTTCCCTGTATTCTCAAGTGTGTACTTTGTGTTTCTGTAGCAAAGCTAGCATAAGCAATCACCATAAACACAGGAACGAATTTAAAAAGTCCATGTAGGATCTTGGTTATGACAGCTAGAAAGACCAACTGAAACTTCAATCTTAGGCCTCTCAAATACAGTTCTGTTGCACGTGGTACCTTGCTTATGTGACACATATACTATCATACTAGGTTGTATAAGTAGATGAATGTTTATTTTATGAATGGGTAATTAATGATATTGTGATGATAAAATCTGAAGTTGAATTTATTTAAATTCTATGAATCCAAGACAAATTAATACCTGTGATATATACGTAATGCGTGATTGACTGTTGTGAAACCTGCTCAAAGGCATCCTATTTTTATTAATCCATTTTATTATTTCTTTCAGTTCCGGTTCACTGACACTCAGCGAACTAGGGCCAGTGCCATTGCATTTGCTGAAGGGCTGTTTGGAAACACAGCTGGAATTTATTTACCTCCAGCTCTCAAAAATGATACTCTCATTCAGGTATATGTTTTGGTATAGGACTGTGTGCTTATTTGGACTTGGGTTTAGGGATAAAGAGAGAATTTGGAAATACTGTGCCTCAGAAAACGCCTCCAACTCCTTCCTCCCCTAATTTCTGGTCATATTCTATAGCCCATTTTGTTTCCCTGCTTACATTATTAGATATTAATTTGGTATTTAGTTTCAGTTTAAATATATTTTTTCCTGCTTCATGATAGATTTACTAGAAAATATGGTTCTTATTTAATGTTTTTCAGCAATTAAGTAGATGGAAAACTATACTTACAAATGTATATTCCTGTTATCTACGTTACCTGTTTTAGAGGTTTGTACTTGTAAAATGGAAAGATTTGTGTAACCTTCACACTCAGTGGACAGAATGGAGTTACTTTTACCGCCATAATTTTGATAATTTTAACACAGCATAAACTGCAGTTATAACCTAAAGTTACACCATGAGACTGAAGATAGTAATGGGTTATGGATGGATTATCCAAATACAGCCAGTCAGTGCCAGGCTGTTTAAAAGACTTACATTAAAAATTCTCATGTAACATTTTTGTAAATCATAATTTTAACTCTGTAAGTTAAACTATTCTGTTGTGTAATTTATTTAAACTACTAGCATCTGGTTTACAACTGACCATAATGTTAATGCAGTGAACAGCTGACATAAGTTAGTGCCACCAGTGAAACCTGACGTTTTTTGAACGGCTAGTGTATGAAGGCGGAGTGTCCAGTTGCCATGGGAGGGGTAGCATTGGAAGCGTAAGGTTTTGCAGTTTCAGTTGCCATGGAGCATTGGGGCCCTGAACACCGCGTGTTCGTCGTGGAGACGTTTTTTAAAAACGGTGAATCGGTAACCATCACACAGAGGAAGTTTCGCCTGCATTTTAATGTTGCGCATCACAGGAGGATTCCGTCACGAAACATGATACTTCTTTGGGTGCATAACTTCCGTACCACGGCTTCTGCAACGAATTAAGGAGGTTGTTTCCTGGGAAGCTCATCTCCCACAGAGGTGATATGCCGTGCCCCCCCCCCCACCTCCGGCTCACTGGACCTGTCACCTTGCAATTTCTTTTTGTGGGGGTACCTCAAAGGAAAAGTGTACGTCGACAAGCCACGAGACATTCCTCAGTTGCAGAAAGCATTTGAGCGGGAAATGGGCGCCATACCTCGCCCAATGTGTGAGCAGGTGATGACCAACTTCTCTCGGAGGCTGAACGAGTGCATCCAAAACAAGGGTCGTCATTTAAACGACGTTATTTTTCATGTCTGACAATTTTTTTTAAATATTCCTATGGTATTCTTAAATTGCAACATCTTCTGTATTTATTAAAGAAATTAAAAACATTTTTTTATGAAAATTGACTACGCACTACTTCTTTTAAAACCGCCAGGTTTCACTGGCGGATCCTGTATTAACCAATAATATGGGAATTGTATGTTCAAGTATGACTTGTCCAGTTTAATTTAAATAAAACAATAATGTACAATAAGATGGTATTGTATAAAAGAACACAAATGAATGCTTGTAACAGGGAATGCTTGAGTGAGTTGTCAAGGCAGTTGAGATACTGGTTTTGGCCAGCTTGTGTTGCAGTTGTCTCTGTACTTTGCCATGGACACATGAAGTCAACTAGAACTACTAATGTGGATATTTGTTCTGAGAGCCCTGTTCAACTGGGTGTATGAAAATGAGTTGGTCTTCAGTGTTCTGTGCATTCTGAACCCTGCCTGCCAGCGCTGTGAGCCCATGATTCTGCACTGAACCATCGTCAGATGCCTTGCAGGTCACATTGGTCAAGGTGATGGATCTATAGCTCTTTGTTGGTGATTCTGCTTTGTATTTCCTGGGCTTTTTACACTGATCTCCTCAGTAGGCACAGCTTCCCCTGGGTGAAATTGACAAGTTGTAGCAGAAATGGATATGATTTTTCAAGAAGATTTGATCCAGATGTGCGGTTTTTCTGGGTTTCAGAGATACAAGGGCTAACTGTAGCCAGTAAAGTATACAGTTTTGTTGCTAGTTTGCTTCTGCCTAGCAAGTCCACATTGGTGCAACCTTGACGTTTTTCATTACAGCCTTCTCGGTGTCCAAGGCCGCTGACTGCAACGTGGTACCTGCAGAGCGTGTTCATGATATCTTCCTGTCCTGTCAGTGTTTTTCACAAGCCATGAGAGGCTTAGCCTTCTGAACTTATTCATCGTTAGAACTAGAGAAGAAACGGCGTACTTCAGCTCCTTCCTTCCTTTCTTCCTGAAGTTTATGTTGCTGGTGAAAGATCTGTAGGCCTTTCTCTTGCTGTCAGTATCATTATGGTGTTAAACAGTCTGTTGCTTATGCAGGATAGATAGTATGGTTTCATAATTGCTTTGTGCAGTAGCCTGTTCTTGCTTTGTCACAACTTCGATTCGGGTTAGACCCAGAAGAGATAGAAAATACGTGCACTTATTAATGCCTCATACTGAGATCTATACTTTCGAACTGTACCACGTGGGACTCACTTGCAAGCACATTTAATGGTTGTGGATATGATGTTCTTAGTTGACGCATCGCTAATGTCTTTTATTACATCGCCCTGGATTACACAGTCTGCACGTTTCTTATATTCCGGCCAGCTGGGTCAGCTTTGTTTAGGTTGACATTGGGTGATACCATATGCAGACCATATCCACCAGGCCCCTTCATCACAGTTCAGCTGGTTCGCATCCCCAGGTGCAAGGACACTGTCACCAGATCTGGTATATTTGTTTGGCCGGTGAAGGACAGGAAGGTGAGGTCATTCAGCAGGATTTCTAGCTGGCATGTTTATAAGATGTTCTCTGTGAGCTGGCCCTGGTGTAATTCTCTCTTATTCCTAGCAAGTATGATGGTTTGGCATGATGATGCTGGCCACAGCAGGAAGATTGGGTCTGCTGTTAGAGTTGTCAAGTTCAGCATTGTTAATCTGCGTTTTCTTTCCTTTGGTGGTTTTTGGTGATTTGTAGCTTGTCGTATTTTGTAATTTCAGACTTCACTTTCTCGTTTGGACTATTGTCTCAAACGTGATCTGTTTTAATCTTCATATAATGTATTTTGTGTAGCCCGTTATGGTGAAGAATTGAGGGTTGTCAGTTAACCATGTGGCATGTTCTCTTGATATTGTATGCTTAATTTCAAATTTGTTGTAGAATTATGTCCTCCAGCATCCTAAATAACAATGTGGGGACTTTTGTCAAGGCATGGGAAAGGACCACTACTGTAGGTGTGCCTTCTGTTCCTTTCTTTGTTCCATTTGTCTCCACTGAGGGTTACAAAGTCATAAGCAACCAAAGTGTTCATCATCTGGTTGGTTGTCCGGGCACATTACGAGGTGATTATCTTCTATCCACAGAGATGGTTAAACTTTGAGGCCTAAGGGTAGCTTCAACATTAAAAAATTCCACATTGTGCTCAAATTGCATTTATATGTTTTTTGTTTCTCAAAATAAACATTAACTTTTGTCTCATACAACATTAACAGATTAGTTTTTATGAGTGAGGTAGAATGTTTGCTGTGCGGTATGTACTGAGTCCTTATAGAAAACAGATATGTTGCTTTTTTAAAACTGATCAGCTGAACAATTAGTACCTTCTCAAGAAGTGCTGTGGGCTGCGGAATTATTTATGGAGTAAACCTTCTTAGTGTAGGAAATCACCTGCTCTTCTGAACACTAAAGACCAAATATCTGTTTTACTTTCTTTGTAGGCTTATAAAAACTGCCCGAAATGGAAGGCAGAAGTAGACAATAACACCCGCACAATGGAAGAGAAGCGCTTGTTTGAGCTGAGTCCCCAAATGCAAGCACTCTTGCAGAATGTGTCAGAGAGACTGGGATTTAGCTACAGGCTCACATTTGGTAAGCTTTAGCATAACATGAAGTTAGTATTCGTGCATAACTGCTTTCAGTGCTGGAAACTGAGACAGTTATCCCAGAATGAAGACAGTCTTCAAATCCCGACTCATGAAAACTGTAAAGCAAAGTGAGGAGGGTCTGTGTAATTCTGAGTGTTTGTCTGTGGCAGGAGGATGTAGAAGGGGATGAAACAAGTAAAGAGGTTATGCATGGGTAAGCATTTGCTTATGCCCGTGTGTGCATGCATAGGACAATGAGTGAGCGAGCGAGCAAGCGAGTGAGAGAGAGAGAGAGAGTGTGTGTGTGTGTGTTCTGTGCTTTTGTGTCTGCACAGGGCTTAAATGAGAAGGACATGAGCAGTAGTTGTAGAAGTACCCATAATTTAACCAAAGCCTTCAGTTTACATTGTATATAAGAATGATAGAACAAACTTGAATTAAAGTCATTTTGTAATACTCTGTGCAAAATGCTTGTAAAGATATTTTGAAAAAATGTAACACGCAACCAGTGTCTGGGATGGACATCAGCAGAGAATGCTGGGTGCATCTTATGTAGCATGTTGTAACACTTCAAAGCATGCTTGGCAGCTATTTTTTGCTCCCAAAGACAATTGTAATTCATTTCACAGAGCAGTGATCTCCGCAAATCTTAACAAGGTAGGCAATGTATGTATAGCGGGGCCAACGTGAAGCAGGTTCAGCATGTGCAGCCCTGCACTGCTATTGGAAGGAATTGTTTCAGTGAGGTAATTTATACTTTCCTCAAGCAAACTTAATCATTTATCAAAAAGGAGCTTATTATTTGGGGATAAAATTTTTCAATAATTTACCCTTAGAGATTAAGAATGTTGCTGGTAACCCCAAAAAATTTAAAATTGCTCTGAAAAAATGTTTACACATTCATTTTACACAATTGAAGAGTACCTTAGTCAATCGTGAATTAAGAACTGTATCACAAGAATTTATTATAGTGGTGTGTTGATTTAAGATTTCTGTCTATGTGTATTATGTACGTACTCTTGAATTGTTTTTAATTCTGTCTAGTTACATTATGTAGGTATTTCATTGATTGTATATTCTGAACTGATCACATTTCCTTGTATAAATTTGATTTGTCTTATTTATGTATTATAATCACAAATCAATATCATATATATCTTATTGTCGAGACTCATTTTGTACTATGCCTGTTGTTACCTAATGACAAATTCTATATCCACTCTGATGGATCTCTGGAATACTAAATAAATAAAAAAAATTATCAAGGTCAACCCTGGGAAATAAGGGACGATTGGTTGGCCACATCAAGTACTTATAAATATTTTACATGGAAACTGAAAAAGCTTTCTATACTCCTTGTGAGAGCCACAATTTAAAATTTGCATGAAGAGATTGCAAAGCTTGGTTATAGCAGTTAAGTTTTTTAAAACTCTACAGAAGTATAGACCACATTTTCAGCATCAGTGTCTGGTTGGGACACTCAAAAAAGGTGAAATACATCTCTCCAAAACCCCTAACAGAATCGGTAGGAATGTTGCATGGAAAAAGTACAAGCTATACAATTTAAAGTTGCGAACTGTCAAGCTGTTGTACCTGAAATTAGAAATATGACATCTGATAACAAAATTAATAGGGAACAGCAACTGACCACATTTGAATTCATCGTAAGCCTAACTGTTTGGTATGATTTGTTGTCAAAAATAAAATCGGTGAGCAAAATATTACAAAATCTCAACATGCATGTAGATTATGCTATAGTTCATCTAGAGGTTGTACTGTCTTCTGAAGAAAGGGAGGTTCCGGGCAAACACTTTATATGGTCAAATCTAAATAAACTGTATATCAATTAGATATAGAATCAGAATTTAAAACAGGTCATCGAAGCAAAAGAAGAAGGCTACTCCATTGTGAAGGACCAAATAGATGATGCAGAAGAAAATTTTACAGTTAACTGTTTCTTAAACAGTAGCTGATACCGCAATTATACGTTCCAAATGAAGTTACAGAGTATATGAGAAACACAGTGACATATTTGGGATTTATATAGTATCAACAAATTACATATGTTGAGTAGAACTGATATTAAAAATATGCTGTGATGATATGTTTCAGGCATTAAATAGAGATCTAGATGGAATGGATTTGTCTGAGAGTGAAAATGTTAAGAAATATTAATTATACTAGAGAACTGTAAAAGCCTACACATACCAATATGTATTGTCAGTAATAATCTTTCTGAAATCCTGCCAGATATGACTAGAGCTTTAAAGATGTTGCTGACAACCTCTGTGACAGTGACTTCGGCAGAACGATCTCCTTCAACACGTAATTTAGTTACAAAACTATGTACCTTTAATCAATGATCAGTTGGTAGCGCGTTTCTTCATTATCATTGTTAGTAATCAAAAATGCAAATGCAAAAAAATAAATTACACTATAATGTGTGAGCTGCTTTCCAAAATTAAGTACATTTTCTAAAACTGCGTATTTTTTCCAGTTTATTTTGATGTACCGTAGCATTAATTTTGCATGTGATGTTAAAAAATTTATGTTTCTTCTTGTTCCTTCCTTGTTACTGTGTTTATGTCTGAGCCCCACAAAAAATTTTGCACCTGGCCAAACAAATGTTCACACCATCACTGCATATGATGTAAACTGTGGTGTATTTGCGCAAACGTTGTTGCCATGGAAAAACAAAAATGCATCCCTCTTTTATTGTTGACACACATATGTCTCTATCAGAAATGTAGTAAATACCAATAACATTGCTATCGAAGCACAACAGTGCTTTCTGGGTATTGCTGCACTACATATATTGCTGTCAAAGATGTGAAACATACTTTCGTCTTCATGTATGTGTGTTTTTTTTAATTGATATTAACAGCATGCCCCATTACAGAGTAATACTACATGTGTTTGTGTGTGTGGATGTGTGTATGTGTGAGTGTGTATTTGTGTGTGTATGTATGAACATATGTACACATGTGCGAGCATGCATGCACATATATATATACGCGCATGCTTGCATACATATGTGTGTAATTAAATGTGTATGCATGTGTGTGTGTGTATATGTGTGAGTGTGTATATATATGTATATGTATGTGTGTGTGTATGTATGTATGTGTATGTGTGTATATACATATGTACACATGTGCAAGCATGCATGCATGCATGCATGTATACAGGTGTCCCAGGAGGAATGTGCGAGACTTCGGGAGAGTGTTCCTTATGCTAAAGTATACTGATATAACCCAAAACACCTATATCCAAAGTTGAATGGTTACGGAGATAATGGCCAGAGAAGTTTGAAACTTTGACAGCTGTTACTCACTTATTGATTACCAAGTACATATTGAAACTGGCAGGAATATGTGTTTTCTATAATGTTAATAGCTGTACGTAAAATCAAAGTCACTTGTGAGTGACATAAAGCCATTAAATTGAACTACAAAAACACTCGCACTCGTGTCATAGTTGTCCTTAGACTTCCAAGTACTTTACGCAGGCCGCAGCTGATCTGTT
>Ga0123357_10006922_pt1 | contig 13925 bp, 8 predicted proteins | sample TergutEmb28metaG_FD_89873 | JGI IMG/M metagenome (GOLD analysis project Ga0123357, IMG submission 89873) | Embiratermes neotenicus P4 segment gut microbial communities from Petit-Saut dam, French Guiana - Emb289 P4 | ecosystem: Host-associated > Arthropoda: Insects > Digestive system > Gut ... | reverse complement strand
GGACTGTCGCTTACAGAGATTACTATAACAGATGATGTATTAATACAATTTGACCTACTGATGATGAACACAGAGTTGCTCGAAACATGTAAATTTGAGGATTATAATAATAGACGTATTATAAAACGTAATTGTGCATCAAGTTGGTCATTTACCCAGAGAAATAATTGTAAATAACAACAATGAAAATCACTGAAAAGATAAGTTAGAAATTCATGTATTTTCCTAAGTGTTATATTCCTTTTAAATGTTAAAGTACGAACATATTACCCATGCTGTCTATGCTGTCTATGCTGTAAACTGTGGGTCAGAATGTTTCGTTACGCCCGATAGAACTAACCCCGTGTAGCAAAGTATTTCTTGTGATGCAGGGAGTTCCTCAGATCGTCATAAATTTTCCCGCGTTTTATGTGACACGAAGGTATATTACTGTGTTCGTTTCTCTTCTCCACTGTGGGTGCCAAACTCTGCGCCGCTCTCGTCGTCCTTGGTTGGATGACACTACCGGGTGCTGATAAGCCCGAACAGGAGCGAAAGAAGCTCGGAAGCACGTTAGGGACGCGCGCAATTTCAACAACATCGAGACTCGAGCTGTCATCAAGCTTTTTTTTCTTGCAAGGCAAGGCACCCAAGGAAATTCACGACATTCTGACAGAAACATTATCTTGTTTCCTTCCTGGTCAGGCTAAGGACTTATCAGCACCCATGTAATAATATTTGGTGATAATTACAAATATTTAAGCTCCTCGTTATGAAATTTTCAGCATTCATCTTTTACTTCGTTTGCAAAATTGCGAAAAGTGACTATTGACTTCGTCATGTCTGTTTTTCTGTCTGTTCGTCCGCATGGAACAAACAACTTGGCTCCCATTGGACGGATTTTCATTAAATTTGACATTTGTGTATTTTTCGAAAATCAGTTGAGAAATTTCTTGCTTCGTCAAAATTTAACAAGAATGACGGCCACTTTACATGAGGACCAATATAAACCTTTATCGTATCTTGCTCACTTCTTCTTAGCCTGAGAAATGTTTCACACAGAAGTTGTAGAGAAAATAGAAAATAACAGTTTATATAAAAAAAACTTTTGTTCTAAAATTGTGTCGTTTATGAGATAATATGGAAAAAATATTGTCCGATTGGGCTACAGACGACAATATGACGTACGCGCATTGCATACGGAATTCTTGAGGCTACAAATACACGTTCAGAATATGTAATACTCATTGCATTTTCACTGCAACATTGGTTGCACGAACGCGTCTCAGTGTTACGTTATACTTACATTTCATGTCTTGTTAGACTACGTGTATATTTCATCAGCACTTATTCTCTAACACCCCACATTATGAGACACAATGTTTTACACTAGGAAGGAACAGGCAAGAGCAAAGCTTTGTATGTCTTGAAGTTTTCACGGCTACAGATTTCAAGAAAGCCTTCTTGGGCTGACAGCTGCACCAAGCGGTTCTAATTATCCGCCTTTTTCCGGTGACCAGCATGAGAAATATGATGGTGGGAACGGATTCGGACTCCGAAACGTCGTTGATTGGAAACACCTGCCGTTGCTTTCAGCCCGAGAAAACCTTATTTTGCAGTTCTCCATATTCTAATTCTTAGCCTTTTAGATAGCAAAAGCCTAAATATTCTCTACAATGATATTTGTGTACTGAAATAATTACTGGTTACTGCATGGCACATTGCATAGCACATTGCATGGCACATTGCATGGCACATTGCATGGCACATTGCATGGTACATTGCATGGTACATTGCATGGTACATTGCATGGCATATTGCATGGCACATTGCATGGCACATTGCATGGTACATTGCATGACATATTGCATGGCACATTGCATTGCACATTGCATTGCACATTGCATGGCACATGGCATGGCACATTGCATTGCACATTGCATGGCACATACTCAAACGAACGTTGCTGTATACCTCATTACATACACTTTTTTGTATATGCCTTGCTCTCTGGCATGCTTATTTATATTTGTGTTCGTGTCAGCTATGTGATAATTTGTGTTCTTAATGTCACTTTCATATGCATATAAAAATCATGTTTCACTTTGTGCGTTATCTTAGACCGGGGGCTGCAAATACTCCAAAATTCTAGGAGCCGTTCAAAATACTAGGTCGCAGAGGGATGACATACAGCAAGTCTCCCACTGAGGACCACTGTCCTGCAGAAACCTGTAAGTCACCGCATAATGTGCCTTCGGCTCGTTTCATGTGAGATGTGACATACTGTTTCTATGTTTAAAAAAACAGCATTGATTATGCTAGGCCAGGACTGTCGGGCGTCTGAGATTTGTATACCCCTGGTCTAATAACAGAACCAGCTATCTAAACACCATGTAGACTGTTCATAAATTGAGTAAATAAAATTAAAACGCACAGTATGTGAGATTCAGAACATGTTAAGACTTTTATGTATTTGTGTAAGAGATTTGTAAGCAAGCAACAGTTACCATTTGGACAGGTTTGTTATCCGCACGGTGTTCACTGGAGTACAATAGGAGACTGTGCGAAGCGTTCTTTTGCATTGTATAAGGTACAGAATTTATATACTATACCCCCTAAAAGTGTTAGAAATTTATCTATTCGGTATATCTCATAAAATAGACAATATTCAACATACCATTAGTACTTGAAATCAAACAGGTTGACAGATTTTGTTCACTATTTCTTAGCCTCTACAACCATCTGAATGAATTTTACCAACATGGCCACTGGTTTTACAAACTTCTCTTTTGTGAAGATCAGTTTTACCTCTGACACTGTCAAGAAAATGATGTTTACAAGATCGGAGTTATTCAAGCGAGAGTTATGCTTTACATATTTCCTCCGGGAGCTGTCAGTCTTATGAAATTTGTAAGATGAAAATGGAAGCAAAAAGAATAGCGAGAATGAAATGGAAGGATGTCGAAAATATGCAGCAGAGCTGTTAAGAAGCCGAGGTAAGGGAAATACATTTTAACATGTGAAGAATTGGCTGGGAATGATTTGTATACAGGCTGAAATATTCTAGGAAAGTTGAATAAAATTTTGTATGTCAGCGTTTTTGGTGTTATTCAGCTGTTAGCAAGTACGTTGGACTATACCACACTAGATTAAATCACCAACTCGTTGGTAAATTTACTTCGAGTCCTTGGTTTTTTTTTTTTATTTATACGTACATAGATATAGTTAAAATCACAGATTGTCTGTGTCCTTATGGGAGAATGGTATTTAGTATTGGGGATGTCAGAGGAATAATTAGGGCGATATTATAAGGCTGTAAATTAGAATGGACTGAAGACAACCATGTAAGATCTCAAACAGGATATCATAAATTAGAACCAAATCGAACATGAGACCTCACGATTATGAAAGAGTTCGATAAGAGGATGAAACGAACAAATGTATATAAATGTTTAAGAGTGTCTTGTATTATATACATAGTGTGCCTCGTATTTGTTTCGGCGACACTACTGGCCATCCTCACGGAGGTGTTGCATTACAAAGGAAATATTACAAAAAATTTGAACAAATGCACGAATGTAAGATATTAAGTTTTGAAATGTATGGTTTAAAATATATATTAATATATAAAATACAATTAAAAATCAATATTACAACTCTTTTTAATATGCAAGGTTTGTCTCAGTATCTGTGACGTAGAAAATATTTTGTCTAATATCACTTCAGGAAAGGTGTAATTCTATAATTAGTGCTGTATGTCTCCAGATCAAGTGCTGGTAGCATATAAGATAAACGTATAATTTCCCTATGCACGATATCCAGGGTTATGCAGGAATGGTGTTATACCTCCACTTATTCTTAGCCTCGAAACTAGATGGAGGTGACTTTTTAGTTTACCGCATCATCCGCTTTCTTCTTCTTCTTCTTCTTCTTCTTCTTCTTCTTCTTCTTCTTCTTCTTCTTCTTCTTCTTCCATTGGCACTACAGCCCACTGTGTGCTTTGGCCTGTCGAACAATGTCTTTCAATTTTTTCCTATCTGCCACCAACTCTCTCCATCTTCTCACTCCCAGCACTTGAAGATCTCTTTCTACTTCCTCTTTCCATCTTTTCCTGGGGCTTCCTTCCCCTTCTTCTTGTCCCTTCTCTCCCTTCCAGTTCTTGAGTGAAGATCTTTTTGGACATCCTATCCTCCCCCATTCTCTCTAGGTGACCTAACCAGCTTATCCTTTGCCCTTTTATCCATTTTACTATATTTTCTCCTTTGTTCGTCTCTTCTAGTTCTCGATTCGTCCGACTTTCCCATTCCCCGTTTTCATATTTAGGACCATATATTCTTCCAAATGTTTTCCTTTCAGAAATTAGCAGAGCTTGTTCTTCTTTCTTCGTCAACGTCCATGCTTCCGTTACATACTACACTACCGGTCTTATTAGTGTCTTATATAATATAATTTTAGTAGCTCTGGATTAAAGTCGAATTCTGAAGAGACTTATAGCGGAAAAATAAGTTCTATTGCCGGCCAAAATACGCCTTTGTATTCCTTTTTCCACGCTATTATCATTACTGATTAGCGTACCCAAGTATATGAACTCGGCTACTCCTTCATATGTTACACCATTTATGGTTGCCCTTTTCACTGATCTTCGGGATGGGGACGCTGAAAATCCCATATATTTGGTGTTGTCGGGGTTTAATACCAGGCCCACTCTACCTGCTTCTCTTCTTATCTCAGCCGCTTTACTCGGGTGAAAATGATGGCGGTGACCATTGACTTGTTGATAGGGTGAGCCCCAGAGCTGATCTGAACGCTTTGGAGATCAGAAAAATTTTCTGCCGCTGCCAGGAAACGAACCACGATTCCTTGGACTCCAAGCTCTTAGCCTTGTGAATGTACCGAGTGCATACTTTAGGATAATTACATATTATTAATTAAGGGAGCATACAAGCTCACTTCATAAAATAATGTCCTTATTAATTTAACAGTTTAAAACATGGTTAAGAAAGTCCATCCATATTTTGAAACCCGAAAATAAAATGTAAGTTAAAAAATATTGCACAATGGACCATTAACTAAATGTACCGAAAAATAATTATAACTCTATCAAGACGGGCAGCGTACGTAGGCCTATAACTTAATATAGGGTGTATCAAAATGACTGGAGCGATTTTGAAGTTGATTATATTCACAGTTATGGTGAACAGAATTATAAATACTAGTAGAAATGAAAGAGTAACTCAGCAAGTTTATGACAAATGTTCGATTTATGCACCCTTCGTCAAACGGCACACATCGAGGCGAAAGTCCAATTCCTGCCATACTCTGCTCAGTAAGTCAGGTGTGATGGTCTCCACAGCCGCGGTAATTCTTTTCTTCAAATCAGATATGCTCACGGGTTGTGTGGCACAAACACTTTGTCCTTCACGTAACCCCAAAGGAAGTAGTCACAAGGGGTTAAATCGGGGGACCGTGCAGGCCACGGACGTTTTCTGTCCATCATCAGGAGCCTAGTACCGTATACACAGCAATAGGTATATGTGTCATGCAGGTTATGCTGACAGCTTGTTAGCAAGCGTCACCATAACATGTAGTGTTCTATTCCAAAAATAAATTTGCGAAATTAGTGCATCTCGTTGGTTTATTATAAGAATATCTCACGATGCACGGCCCTCTGAATGCCAGCATAGGCACATTACAAGACGGGGAATAGGCAGATATACAGAAGAGCACACAGTGCGGTATGTTATCTTACAGAGATAGAAAGAAACAAAACACTGTGTTTCGCGTCTTATAAAAGCCTTAGTCAGAGTTATAATACACCAACGAACTGATAAACGAATCGGCCACTGTATTTCTTGGTAGAGCTCTGTTAGTGTATTTACGAAGAACTTTGAGGTCAGAACTGAGCACGGAAACCATCCTGAACTACCACACTGAATTAAAAGTTTAGAATTATTCTGCATTTCGGATTATGATGTCTTAACTCTATCAGAGCTAATTTCACGCTGTATTAGACACACGACAATTTCTTAATAAATTTAAACTTAACCATGCACGGCAAAGATGAAAAACACATAAGCAGCTAACCAAGTCAAATGCCAAGGCCATGCAAGATGAAGTTTTGTTGTCTGCACAAGGCAGCGGCATTTGTAATCCATTTGCGTTTAGGAAGACAAGTCATCGGGATGTAGATCATGTCCCCATATTCGTCACTTCTGAACCATTACGTCACTCTGTCACTTAAAGTTTTTTACATATATTTTCTTCTTTAATTAATGTGCTAATGATGTATATTTTGAATGTGAATAATTGTGTAACGGCATTGGTTGCAAAGAGGGCAGGGATTATTGTTGGAAAAGATTAAAAAAAAAATAGGGCATAAGGAAAAGACAGCGATAAAAATGAGCAGGAATAGCATTTGAATATGGCGGAGAGGGGATTACGTAGACAGAAAGAGTGAGAATGGGAAAGAGAGAGAGAGAGAGTGACAGAGACACCCCGCGCATGTGCGCCGTGGTCGTATATGCCCAAGCATTTCAGCCTTCTCCCTTCCGCCCTTCGCAGTCCCCTCCCCCTCCTCACACAGCTTACACCGCGGATATTTGGATCGCCCATATGTGTACGGCTTGTCGTGGCCTTCATTCGCTACGTCGTAGTCAGCTGTCGCGAGCTTGGCAGTGCAATATGTAAATTTAACAGAAGATGTCGTGATAGTGTGTGATCAGTGATGGTGGATTTTTGGCGGTCTGGTTGTGTTACGTGTTTTCTATCGTGTTTGCGTACGTAGATTTGTGTTCTGTCAGTGTATATTGACTTCACGTTTCAATTTTCCATTCTTGTGATCGCGTGTGTGGTCATCCATCATGACGGGGGCGAGAAATTTGCATTCGGAAATGTTTGTAGTGTAATTCTAACTTCGGTATCTGGTTACAGTGAAACACAGAACAGTCAGAAGAATATAAAGCATTCTAGAGAGTGAACAGAAGTAGTTCTAATTAATGCACATTACTTCGGAACCGCACAAACAGTATTCTTTTGACGTAAGGAGTGCACAAGTAAACATTATGTAATGTCAGAAATCTTGCGAAATTTGCATGTGAATTCCTACAGGTGGCTGTTGACAGTACAGGGATGCCGATTCGTACATTTGAGCTGAATTTCTGGCCTATCACGTGTTCCTGAAAAGAGCGTTGTATTCTAAATTCCATTAAAATGTCATTGGATTGTCCACCAAGGTAGATCACCGGAATACATTGTGATAGTATAGTTCAAGTGCAGTAGGCCTGCTTATATTGTATAAGGTATTTATCGGTATGAAATAAACATTTACTTGGCGTTAGACCAAATAGAAGAATAATGTGTGGCTAAAAGCTTATGTGTGTGTGAAAAGTAAGGTAAAATGAACGTCAACAATCAGATGAGGATATAAACGTGATGAAGCTTTAAGGTAATTAAGTTGTTTTAAAGTACACGATTTTCCTTGAAAATTTTAAATTTTATTTTATCTCAAAATCAGTAACTTATTCGATAAGAATTTTGGGTGTTTATTTTCAGTTTGTGGATCAAGATCTTTTTATTATGCTATCCGAAATTATGCTGATGCTGTCAATATGATTGAAACGCGGTTGTGCTTACTATGTAGTCGAAAAAGTGTCACGGGTAAAATGTCATCCGCGTGCATATAGTCTCGTAGAACCTGCATTCTTGCGACAGATATTTGGAAAGGAATACCATCCATGCATCACAATGCTAAACCACAGCTGAATGCATTCTTCAGTCACTTCATGCAGGCACATGTATTCAAGATGACGCGTAAATCACTACTGACAATGGCTGAAGCACAGCGCATTTAACAACGTTGTTGTCCCCATTTGACTCGGAGATATGCTGACCCTCTCTCTTCTCCTATGGTCGCTATTTCGCGACAAAATCCTCATCTGTCAGTCTTGCCGAGCTGTAACGAATGTCAACGACGCAGGGAATGTCTCCGGTTCATCAGCCAATCCCACCACTGCTGTCACGCAGACATCTGATACCACAAGTAACAGACGACGGCGATCATCGAGTAAGACGCATCCGAGACGGAACGCCAGGAGAATACAACCGGACAGACGCCGAGCTGAAAGGTACTTGTAAACTGTCGTGATTGAAGGGAATGTAAACTATACTGTCTCGATGCAGACGAACGCTCTCAAATAATCATTAAGTTTTCAGTGAACCTCCTGTTATGCACCGTGTCTGGATGTGACCTGCTGTTTTGTCATTTGATTATAATATTATTTTCGTAAAGACTAGCATGACCGTTTAGGTCAGCAGTTTCGAAGCTGCTGTAGATTAGGCAGTAGCGGAGATAACCGGTCGCACCGCCCCCTCCAGGAAGCTAGATAATCGGGTGCCCTTCCTATAATTAGCGAAGGTACTTCCAGAACTTCTGTCAATAGAGCGGAGTCGAGTCCGAAATAACCCACAACAAATTTTAGTATTCTGTATGTTTGGGGTCTCCCTAACCTGCGGTGCTCCCGTGTCGGGGGGGTGGGGGAGGGGGGTCTACCGTAGCCTTATCTACACCAGTCGCTTGATGTCATTAAATAAGTTTTGAGAATTCCTATTTTATAAAATGATTTAAATTTTAGTTCAACATTTTTAAAGGCAAAGAATAATTAACATTAATGATATTTACGGGCGGTTTCAAATTATAACGCAACTAACACGCTTTTAAATGTAAGCCCGACGTTGACAAGTTCAGCGCTTGCGCCAGTCATATAATGAACACTTTCTATAAAGCATTATTTTATGTTGTAAATTTGTAATTTTTTGTAATAAATTAATTCATCCCATTTGTTACCGACCCATTTTGCAAATATCCCTACAGAGAAGCTTTATTGCTGCCACTGTGATCAGGGCTGTAGCCCAGAGAAGCAAGTCTTTAGACCGACACCAAGTTATATCAGCGATTATTAGAAAGTAAAAATGCAGCACGTGTATTTATCAGTAGACAGCTGAAGGTTGAAACCTACCTGTTTCGTGTCGCTTCATTGTCACGTCGGTTGAACAGTTCCATGGCAAATAATTTTATAATTAGACTCGGAGTTTGAAACTAAGATCTGCCATGTTTTATTCCCTTTTTAAAAAAAAAAATATTTTTAGAGGTCGATATCGATTTTAGTACTGTATTTTAGTCCGTATAAAAATGACCAACACCTTAAGAGTAACTATATTTTCGAAACATTCATAGTTGTTTTTATCGTTGCGCCGTGCATTCTGTATATTATTTAATTGCACACACCAACACATGCACATATATATAATATTTAAGAAGTCTAAAATTTACATTAACACACCTAAAACACTCCTATATGTTTCGATCACACGATAACCCCCAGGGAGCATACAGTGTTCCTTGCTAAATTTATAATTTAAAAGATTCAGTGAATTACTTCTTTATGTTAACTTGGTGCTGTGGCAGCATGTCGTGTTTTTGTGTGTGAGTCGTACGCTGTTTAGAATGAGCCTGGCTCATTCTAAACGCCGTACGACTCACACACAAAAACACGACATGCTGCCACAGCACCAAGTTAACATAACTACGTAATTCATTGAATATTTTAAATTATACCTTTATCAAGGAACAGTATATGCTCCCTGAGGATGATCGTGTGATCGAAACATGTAGGAGTGTTTTAAGTGTTTTAAATTTTAGACTTCTTAAATTATATATATGGGTGTGTGTGTGTGTGCGTGTGTGCATGTGTTGGTGTGTGCAATTAAATAATTCATAGTTGTGTTCATGATCCACGTGTTCACATTAATAAATGTAGGGCCAGTATCTTACCGAGAAGCCTAGTCTCGTTTCGTATGCGTATTGAAAGTAATATGGAGTTCCTTGTACTTCGTACTTCAAATTAGGTTTCATTTCATATTAGCCAGTCTGCGAATTGTTAATTATTCCAGCGAAATGAATACTGTACCTAAAACGTCCAGTGTACAACTGGATTTAACAATAAGTATATATATTCTAAGGAAACCCCGATTCTATTAGACACCTTGAAAGCTTTAGTTGTTATGAAATACACGTCAGCTTGTTTATGGACCATAATAAAGCTGAATCATCTTAAGAAATTCACTTCTTACGAAACAACCACTTCAATGATGGCCAGTAATTGTCTTCCTGACCTTCAGCCTTCAAAATGTTGGATCTATTAAACACCGGACTCATAACCTGATACGTACATCTCCGTAACAACACATGGCACATTTAAGCGATTCTACAGAGGCTGACGTTTATTTCCCACAAACGCTGCCCATCCTTCCCAGCGAAGACCCTTCTTTCAAGTGACATTTCATGTTCGATCGCCTGTCATGTTAATTAATGCCTGTTATTTTGCTTAACAGTTCTAATAAACGTCTAATGTGATTAGTTCGTGGATGCTGAAAGATAATATCTGTTAGTACTTGCGCAAATATTCGCAGTTATTAATTAACCCATTTACATTAATTGAGGGCGATATTACGTCCTGCATTTCGATGGCGTTAATCACTTCCACGGCCGTTACAAGTCACCGGATGGCATTTCAAACAAATGTGGTTACTGAGTAACACATTTAACTTAACCAGACTTGTTACTATGCTGCTGTTTCTTATTTTTATACTTTTTTTGCGTACTTAGTTCCTTGAGTGTCCAGAATGTAGATGAATTCGAAGGGATTAAACCCGTCGCATAAACATCACACTTGAAAATAATCCAAATTGCCCTGTTTTCTTGAAAAACAGAATTATGTAGTCCCATTTGCACTGCACGAGGACGGGCTTAATATGAAAAAGAAAGGTCAGTTATTGGAACTCAGGACTCTCCTCCATCTGATGCTTAGTTTAAGAGCATGTGGAGTTGTACATCGTGCCCCATGCGCCATCATGGTGTAGTGCTTATTCAGGTACCGCGACAGCTTTACTTTTATGGGCATGGTTATGTTTGTGTAACAGACCTTACTAAAGTGGAATGGGCTTATTAATACTATTCATTTATTTGAATAGCTTTAGACGAACTGGTGGTGGGACAGTTTAGTTGGTATAGCGACTGTCTACGGGCCGGACGGTCCGGGAATCGAATCTCAGAAGGGGCAGTAGACTTTTTGCCCTTCAAAAGATTCCAGATCGGTTCTGGAGTTCACCTTGACCCCTCTCCTTATGCAGTGGTCATCGGGTTCCTTGGCATGCGTAAAGCGGCCGGAACGTGAAGCGGACCACTTACCTCCAACTATTGCTAGGGTTAAAAAAGAGCGGGGCTCTACGTCTGCCCCCCCCCCCCTCCCGCCCGCCCCATATGCCTAAATGACGTGAACAGGGATAACTTCATCTTTACCTTTATATTTCTGACAAACTGAAGAATAGACACCTGAAACGATCCCTGTTTATGTTTGTTGGCAAAATTAAAACCTGTATTTACAGTTACTTTTAGTTGGTTGGTATAGCACGTTGTCAGTATCTTTGTATAACTTTAATGATAAGATGATTAATGAACGATGAATTCGGATTGATCTGGAAGGAACTAATAGTGGTATTATCGGTGGAAATTGCTTTGAGGGGCCAAGATAAACCGCTAAAGTGTGAAGGTGCGTTGCCCGCGGTTCGAACAGTGTATCTCTCTTAAGCTTTGCACATATACTAGGCTGGTAAGCCTGAAGCTATAGAAACAAGCGTCGATCCAGTGTTGGGGTACATCAGAGAATTTATTCCAAACATAAAAATTTGTATTGTTATTCTTAATGGCGATACGTTTTCAAAGTAAACTTTAGTAGTCTCTCTGTGTGCCTCTGTTCCATTTCCTGACAAAAGTGGTTTGAAACAAAGGGATGCTATACCGCGATTACTTTCTAACGTTGCTACACATACATTATTCTGAGTGTCCCCCCAAAATGTAGAAAACTTGGTATAAAATTGGAGTGCATAAATTTCTGGTGCATGTTGATTTTCCTGATTTCTTATGCGGAAGTGTCAATACCTGAAGAGGAATATTTAAGCAACAGTGACGTTTTCACAGCGGTGGTGCTGATGATGCAGGTCTTAAATATTACGCTTTGTCGCCTGTTTACTAGTCGACACAGCATAACATAACTAAGTCTTCAGTCTCTAATAAACACTATATAGTAGGTCGTTCCAGAAGTGAATGCAGAGAAAATGACATTTTATCCTGTGTTCATATTTTGTTACCAGTATGCAGAACATTATCCTAGCAATATAAACGCATTTAATAAATTTCCCCAAAATGAACCATATTTCATTATGAGAATAAAACCAACAAGTGCATACGAAGATACGTGAATTTATTACACCATAGACGTCGTAAGCCTCCTACGTGTTTCGGCCACCTATTATGGCCATCTTGAGGGAGGTGTTTTACGAAAGATATGCTACAAAGGAGGCTTACGACGTCTATAATGGAATAAATTTACATATCTTCATATGCAGTTGATTTTATTCTCATAGTGAATCATCATTGCATGGCCATGAAATATTTAAAATTCAAAAAGATTTCATTTGGAAACGAAAATAAAAGTCGAAAAAGCTTCACAAATAAACTAAATACGAAAAGATTAAGGAAATGCTTCGGAATGGTGTCTTTGAAACAGGTTATTCCATGATCTAGAACCCTTAGGCACTTTGTACGTACACTAAATTTGAGATACATTGGGCCAGATTCGAGCGAATGTGAGGGTGTATCTGTACTCACAATTTCTGACGGAACGACATATCCCGAACTGTCCAGTCCTCTTCCAGAATTTGAACTTCGATGGGTAATTCTTTGTATCCCATAAGTATAGGCCAAATTTCAACTAAAACTTTAAAGTGTGATTTGTTTTCCAGTCCGTTATACGAATGCGACATTAAGGGATACGTCGATTATCGTTAAATACTTTCAGTGTGTTATTGGAAAAGAACCGTTGATAGCACTTTATTTCGTGTCTTTACTACCAGCCCCTTTCGTTCTATCTAGTGTTTCTTCGTAACCTATGCGGGTCCCTGCCTAACTCCGACCTGTGTTAAGACAGTGAATTGTCCTACTTGTATTCTGCACCCTTCAGATGGTACGTGTTGAAACGTAGAGCTTTCACCTGTGTAAATACGTGAAAACTGCATATTTCCATGGAAAAGACGCGAGAACGACATAACACAGGTCGTTATCAGAATATACATATATGTGCGGAATATAAACAATGCGTAATGCACAGTAGTTTTAATAAATCATGTAACAGACACTATTATTCCGAAAACTTTCTTTTCAATTCGATGTGCGCGTCGCACGTGGGCAGCAGATGCTACACGTCGGATACCCACGTTGTCACTATCGATATTTAAGCACGTGTACTTCCCTGGAACATAAGCTTATGTCCCGAAGTTGAAGAAATCGGTGTTCAGTGTCTGTAGCCAAGACGTGACAACTTACTTCACGTCGGCGTCTGTTGCAGTTCCCTTGCCGGCCAGGTTCTGTATGAGAGATGGGACTCTTAGGGAAGGTGGTCCTTAACCTTCCAGTCGTAGAGCCGTATTGAGTCACAGTATCGGTTGCTAGCTTGGGCCCAATGGTTATAATGTCTTTGTGACTTTCAAGAAACACCAGACTAGAAAGCGCTTTCTTGCGACAGCGGTGCGAAGCAAGCTGCAATCTCCTGGGTACAGAAACGCGACAGCGAATTTTTCTAAGCTGGGATACAAGCTTCGGTGTCACGGTGCGACATATGCTTCATTGCCACTGTTGAATACATGGAGCTGTGACGTGTACCATCTGCTACACATATGAAATGCGTGAATATAGGTCAGAATAAAGTTTCCGGCATCAGAATGTTCATTTACTTTTTGAAACTTTCTTCTCTATATGTGTTTGTATGAAATTATATGTATATATATATATATATATATATATATATATACGTACAATTTGTAAATATATATTT
>Ga0123357_10006921_pt1 | contig 13926 bp, 5 predicted proteins | sample TergutEmb28metaG_FD_89873 | JGI IMG/M metagenome (GOLD analysis project Ga0123357, IMG submission 89873) | Embiratermes neotenicus P4 segment gut microbial communities from Petit-Saut dam, French Guiana - Emb289 P4 | ecosystem: Host-associated > Arthropoda: Insects > Digestive system > Gut ... | reverse complement strand
TACAACACACATCGAAAAAAGAAAAACAAGACCAATGTAGTAATTCAACAGAATAGTCGAAAGCTCCTGATGATGGATATATTAATGTCCAAAACATGTTGAACACATAAGAAGTGAAATAAAATAGCAAGTGACATCAAGTTGGTCTTTTATTCTTCAACTATCCTCTCATTATCAATATATTTTTACTGCGCGCGATGTATTGAAAAATACGCTGATAAGATTATACACAATACGATTATACACACAGGGTTGCATATGCATTTTGTGTACTGAATTTGAGGTTTCTTGCATTCAGACCAAATTTTACCGAAGATGTGCGCACAACATGAAGTGTCAAGCAGACTCCTGTAAAGGTACACAAACATGACAAGAATTCATGAGTAACAGGATGTCTTAAATCTGCTTGTAGAGTTATTGTATTGAGAAATTATTCGGACAAAAGAGGGGGATAGTAACAACAGACATTTGCGCAGTGCTTATGTTCGTCATGCACATATAATTACGGCAACCAAGTGTAGAAAGATGAGATAGAGGAGGTATGTGGCCCGCATGGAACAGAACAGAAATACATACAGGATTTTGGTGTGAAACCTGGAGGAAAAGAACACTTGAAGACGTAGGCATAGGTGATAGGATACGTAATTTCAAAATCGTTTTTAAACAAACTTAATGGAAGCGTGTGGACTGAATTAATTTGGGACAGGACAGGGACGGGTTCCTTGTAAAATGAATCGTCGTGTTCTGTGACACGCGGGTAATTTATTGAGTAGCTGAGAATCTGTCAGTCCATGTCTAGCCCGTGCAGACAGTTTGTTCGTTAGTTAGTTAGCGAACTACTGTAGCGCGATCATTCCACTCCTTACAACAATCTGTCACAGCCCATTCATACTGTGGACCTTCAGCGATACAAAGTTACAGACGGCGTTTCGTAATTTCATTTGGACGTCTTCCATTTGTGTGCGTTCTGAATATTGAACACAGGGCAGGTATAAGCTAAGTTGTTTATTCAGTTACGTACGAAAACAGGAATTATTTACGCCCGTTTTCAGGTTTGTTTGAATATCGTTGGCGTTGTACTAGTTTCGGTCCCCCAGTATGGTTTCAAATATTGACCAAATAGCCAACCCTTCCTTCAGTTGGACAATAGAAAGTAATAGACAGTCACGACATGAAATGAGTAAACATGGCTTAGATACAGTACAGATCTTTACTCAAGGGAATGCCGTCGACCTACACAACGTGGATAGAATCTGTTTACACTCGCGACGACGGTCGGGGGAAAAAACACAGACCCGGTCAAAATCATGAGTCTTCATGATCTTCTGCCCACTGATCGCCGTTTGTAATTATTTTTAATTTGTAAAAATCCCAAAGTCAAATTCATGCATAGTTCTAATCACACAGAACACCATAGAAAAAGTTAATATATTTCACATGCAGGAAACGTGACTTCACTTCAGACAAGCTGGAACACATAGGTTACTCCTCACAGACAAGGGACGGTCTGCTTTTGCCGGCGCAACACAACTGTCAAGGTAACTGCAAACTGATCAGTCAGTTTCAGTACTGGTGTGGCAGTTGTTGGCTACGATGGTCAGACTTATAAATGTCTTACAAACGCTAACCACGCCCACAGTCCTTGTTTTAAATTTTAATTCTTCCGAAGAAGACACGTCACTATTAGCGTTCTCATTTTATAAACTACACGATTTTTGTACTCTTGTCGATCCCAGCAGCACGTTGTTGAAGAAATGCAAGAGCCAGCAACTCATAATCATTGGTATATCGGGTTCAAACCTAGCTCGAAGTGTTTGAGTTTCTCCGCCATCTTTGCAGCCGTACATCAAGGCCTTGATTATTGGTCTAAGGAACAGATGAAAAGTGGGAGAGCATAATCATGTATTGTCTCAACTGAGGGGCGCCAAACGTGTGGTCGGGTTCCGCTGTTGGCAGGTGTAAGAGATTCTTCCGTTCGAAACGTCCAGCCTTGCCACGAAGCCAATCCATCCTCCTAACCTGGGCACTGGGATTGTTCAAAATAACTGAACGCGCTTTACATGTGGCCCTAAACAGAAATATATAAATGTAACATGACAATATTAATAAGTAATTCGTACACGACAATATTCCGACATGATAATTCGAACTTGGAGTAGTCCTACTCGTTTAACTCACGTCGGTAAAAGTAAAATTTAAAGCCCTTCCTGTGCAATTCATAAACTTATATACGGGGCTGGAGATGTTAATCCATTCATACTTTATATCTCCACTAAGTGAGGTAAGCGGTCGGCTTCTACATCCAGCCGCTTTACCCCCAGGAAGAAACCCCGGATGCACCGAATAGGAGGGTAAGTGGGTTCAAAGCCCGTCTAGACGGTTGCGAGATGAGATGTGTCTTGCACCTACCGGAAATCGAATTACGACTCCTCGGTTGCCCAACCCGTGGCCTAGCGACTATACTGACTGAGATATTCCGGCTCTTTTATCACGAGCTGTGGAAATTGTGAGTAGAAATATGAATCTTTTGCAAAGAAGACATGAATATATTCTGTGGACAGGATTACAGCCACCCGAGCGACTGTAGTGACAGACACTGTTACAGTTCCGTGAGAACCACGAAATGGTTCATCCTACATCAAGGTCAAGGGACTGATTTACTTAGTCTCCAACCGAGACTTCGTGGAGTCATGGAAAAAGACGAAGACATTTGTAATGACGATTCCCAGTCCTTATATTTCCTTCAAAACCTCAATGTCGATCTTTCTTCAGCTGACGCATTTCTCCTCCTATTATGTTATCTTCATACTTCATATAAAGACAGAATTGGTAAGAAAATAACTTAGGACTTCATTCTTCTTGGATGTTACACAGCGTAGCTTGCTAGTTGGATACAGACGTTTCGAGACAGCCAAACGGTCCCGTCTTCCTGACCAGTGAAGAGGAGACATGGGAGATAAGAACTCAGATCTGATTACGCCGTCAGATTATGGAGGTTATGACAGTGTAAGATGGTGTGGATTTCGTTGAACTGATTATCAGCACGTTGACTTCTCTGCTCACAGTTATTTAAAAGACCGTCTTCTAAGTTTTATAGTGGGTGCTTAATTCAGTCATCCTGTAGCACTTTCTACAGAAACGTCGCAACAAATGTGACATCACGGTGTCAGAGCGGAGGGGACAATAATTTGTACTTTGGTGTAACAAAATATCACAAAAACAAAAAATGTGTCTTTTCAGTGACGGCTGGGATGAATTGTGTGTGGAGCGAAAGTAAGGAAGGCCGTGTTACGTCCGTTTAATGGTTGGCATCTCGTCGCGTTATATTAGCAGTATTGATAAACATACAAACTTCCCGCCAACACACAATTTGTGTGCATTTTGCCTTTCTTAAATGTTTATATTTGACGGCCCGAAGACGGTCCTATAAGTAGACCGAAACATGTAGCTGTATTATAACAAATGTTGTACAGAAGTTTATATAAAATACCAATCAGTACCTGTTACATCGTCCTACCGCAGTACGGGCTGACAGTTGCAGTGCGACTGACCATCACGCAGCGCAACGCCTACTTAAACGTAACCACCCACCACGAGAATCCGCAGTGACAGATATTAGCACCGATTTACGTCGCTCAGACCGTCCCAACTTAGGTCAAAACGTAGGCCTAATATGTTACCACGGCGCAAGCAGGAACTGGTCACCCTTGACACCGCCGTACACGATGTCTGTTATGCGTATCGGAATGCCATCTGGTAACCGGAAATGGTCATAATTGAACTTGAGGGAATCTGGCTCTCAGATAAATAATCAGTTTGAAACAAATCGCAAAAGATAGACGTGAAGGCGGCGATCTGTTATTTTGCATTTCGAAAGCCTGCTTCTCACACAGCACACGAATTTCTCAAATCTTCTGCTCATGGTAGCACAAAGTGTTAGAGCTTCATTATTCGCACGCAAGGGGTAATTTTGCAGTCACAAGAGTAAAAAAAAAGGTCAAAAGGCCAATAATTTCACCCTTGTAGTGAAGAGAGGAAAAGGGAGGATGGAAGGTAGTTGGGGTGTATGGAAGAACACAAACGCCTATAAAAATCTATTCCTTTCAAACGTACAGCTATAATCTCTCTTAGAATTTCGTCCTCATTCCAAGCGAAGCTATATGCATTGTCTTTTATGTATGTGAAGCAGTACAGTAGTATCGCCCAAGACAAGAGAAAAGGGATGGAGGGGTGATGGCTTTGAAGGTACAAGTGGAGTGCTCTTCACTTGTGCCTGGTATTTTCAGTAGCCTACAGTAGGTGACTGCCGCTGGCCATTCTGATAGTAAGAGAGACAGAGAGAGGACAGGCAATTTTATCCACCAACCACCCTCCCTCGTCCCAACCAAATCCCACCCCCAATCCCTCTGACCCTTGCTCGTCTAATTGCCTTGTACGTTTCCATGGTGATAGCTAAAACACACACGGAGTGGGAGTAATTAGTAGCACATGAGGTGGCAGGAGTGTCGCCCTGTCTCTCTCGCACTCATTCAGAGGTACTGAACCAGCTACTTCCGTGTCGCAATGAGATGGACGCTGTCTCTCATCCTATCCTTCTCCAACTCCGTCCTTTTACGATTTTCCGTCTCCCTCTCATCCCTTTCTGTAACCCAGTGGGTGTACCTGGAGGTTGGAAAAGCGTTTGTAAGGGTAATACTCTCTCTCTCTCTCTTTCGTGGTTGCTCAAAAGAGAAATCATAGCAAATTGCATGGTGTCGAGAGGGACTGGACTGATATGGGACAGGTTTAGATACGGAGAGACAGAGACAGAGAGATCTATCCCCGAGCAGGAAGCTTTACATTTTTACGGACTTGACAGGGCGACGTTATGAAGTAGTCGGCTACTCAATTTGGTTCACGTAAGAGAAGCAGGAAATCGTATCCCTGTGAACTGCCCACTTCTGCTTCTTGGAGTGCACTAACAAAGCTGAGGTAGGCAAAAACTACTACTGGCTAAGACACCGGCTGATTGATTGAACTACAGTTTAAATGAGCAATCAACAAACTCACTGGCTGACCGACTGGCCTAGCTGCTAAAAGACCGACTAATTAGGTGGCTAGCTGGTTGGATGATTGACTAATAGAGTGTTAATGGACTCACTAGCTGGTTGTTTGGCTCAATGAGCTAGCAACCAGCTATGTGGCTAAGTAACCAAGCGCAAGCGGTCCGCAGTCGGTTGTTAAAGCAACCTACAGAAATGTTGAGCCGTAGGTACCCGAATGATTTTGCGTGTACACGAATTTTGCTGTCCTGGCCTGATAATAGTCTATTCCGGTTCGCAATTTCAGACTTTACTTCCATTAACACCAAGGATTGGTAGGGCACACGGCACGTAGGGGGCAGAGGAGAGAAGTGCACAGAGGGTTGTTGTATGGAAAATTTTGTTAATCTCCATATTAGGCCTACTTAAGGAAATTGGTTTGCAATAGGACTTCGAACAATTTAATCGCTCAACTCACTCTCCGATCTGTACAGCGATAGACTTCGGAGCATTTTTAAACCAAAATCAGAATAACATATTTTACTAGCACTACAAAATGTTGTAATCGATACACTTTATATTCTGAAAGTGAAACTCATGTGTTTTTCTACGCGGCTCCTGATTCACGATCCTCAATGAAAGGGTCGTGGACCTGACAGGTCCTTCCTGTCTTCAGAAGGCCAGCGACCGCTGCAGACCAGCAGCCACCAGCTGTCAGGTCGAACTTTCTTAAACTGGTTTAATTCTGCGCCACTGACCTTGTTCTTTGGCCAAATAGAGGAGGATTTTCTGTCTAGAATATTTAGAGCAAACAGCATAGCAGAGACAAAGACCCAAGGAAGAAAAGAAGATGTGAGGGATAAAGAAAAAATATACGAAAAGGAGGGAAGGAATGGAAAGATGGAAGTAAAACGAGGACAGGAGGCACAGTAAAAAATGAGAAAGTAAAGAAATAAGTATAAAATAAAGTGATTGCAGACTCCCGCGGCGGTGTAAATGAGATCTTCGCCCTTCTCGGATGTCAAGTAATATTGACACGTAGTTTGTTAGCGAAGTTTTGGGACAACCAATCGGTCCCATCTTCAAAGGTCACTCGGTTCAAAAATTGTTCAAAGTTGCGTAGCATCCCAGAAGAGCTAAGATCTTACTAACACACTTAACCGGACATAACAGAAGAGTTATTTCATTACGCTTTGCCAACTGCGTGTTTTATAGTCGAATAAGAGGAAATCATTAAGAACGCAAAACAAGCAGCAGTGCCTTATTGTGGAGAACTTCGCGGTCGACCGCAGGGAACTGAAGCAGAATAACCGGTGTTGTGGCCGAGCTCTAGCCAGGGGATTTGGGCTTACAAATATGTTCTGTTCAACTGTTAATGAATGACGGAAATAAGAAATCTGTACAAAAGTTAATCTGTTAAATCCTCAAGACAAGCACCAGTCTGTGATTCCAAATGCGAGAGAACATATAGGATACGTAATATAGGATAAGTACCACACGGTGTAGGCAAGGAACTGGAATGGATCAGTTTAAGATCCAGCAAGGAAGCCTTGTGTTTAGGGGGTAGCCAAATGTATATTGGGGTACCTTAAGATAACGGTAATTACATCTCGTACAATAATTTTTTTTTTTTGCGGATGAATGCATACATTTAAGACAAAATGTATAGACAAACAGAACACTAAATTGAGAGAAATGTTAATAAGTGGATAAACGAGAAATAAATAAAAGAATGGATAAATTAAACAAGGAATATACATGGAATGATGATTGAAAAGGTGTATTGATGAACGACTGATTGGAAGACTGAACAAATTAAAGGATGAACATATTGATGAGTCAATGGATGAAGGAAAAGGTAGGAGAAAGGGTGATTGAATAGCTGGATAAATGAAAGCAAGGAGAGATGAACGAACAGACGTACTGACAGACGGGAGATATGTATTACCACGTGTCATTAATTCACCGTTAATTATTGACGTACGCTTACACGCAGACACACGGGGGCTCGGGGTCGAGTTTGGTTTTGGGGGTGCCAGCGGTGAGACACAACCATCCCTACACGTAGTCCAAGGGGAGATTAAAGGGAGAGAGATTTGAAAAGTCTCCCTCGTAATAATAACTCTCCGTGTGTGGCGATGTTTCGAGACGTGTGAAGAAGAAACAAGAAGTCCAATCGCTCAAGACAGACACAAAGACAGACGACCTGCTCAGGGCAACAGCGGCCTATGCGATTCTTTCTTGAGGCAGACTTATGCATTCATACATAGGCTGTTTTGTTCAGACTGTTCAGAGCAGAACTGTTATCTTACAATACTTTTGCATTATCAGCTTCCGCAATCACAGAATATTACAACTTTCAGTAACCCCTGTCAAAGATTCTGCACAGGCCTATATAGAATATGTATCTGAATAGTTGTAGAATTATCAATTATGGTGTGAATATTAGTTTTTTTATTGGAGTTATGCCGTTGTCATATATTACGAGGACCGCCATTTCTTCCGAAGTTTCTCGAATTTGCCACCAGGCGGCAGCTGCAAGTAGCAAGACAAAAATGGTGGATATGTAAGATAAACATGGTAAACATGACAGAAGTCAGCACTTGATTCGTATTTCTGAAGTCAGTTGAGTAGCTGTTTGTAATATAAACGTTAAATCATAACAAAAAGCCCCAATGTCTTATACTTGTGACATATTCCATGACCCCAGCGTTAGTTGCAACAAACTATAATGATGTCAGCAAATCGGTAATATTTTTGCTAAACAAACAATGAAGGATTACACAAATTTTGAACCTAAGCCACGGCACAACCTTCCTTCAGTAGTTTACAGTCACGTGATTAGAAAATTCCCTGCTTTTATAAAACCCGGAATTGATAATTATATCCGTTTTTGCCAAAATTCACTGCAATCTGTCCCAATCCATTCCAGGCAACCCTTCACGCGCAATTTTTCCAAATCCACACAGTCAATTTTAAATTATCCCATCTACATCTAAGTCTTTCAGTTGGTCTATTTCTTTAAGTTTTTGTCATAAAAGCTGTGGAGGCCAATTATCAGTTCTTCATGCGTGCTACGTATAAACGTAAATATCATACTTGGTTCAGAGACAAGGAAAATATTACAGCGGATTAAATAACGAATGCCCTAATGGCGCCAGTTTTTCAAGCCTTCTGTTAATTCCTCTTACTTAAACCCAAATATCTTACGTAGCATTTTTTCGCAGACTGTCTCCATCTCAGCTGATTTTCCCACCCATAACATTCAGAACCCCAACAATAGCTATGCCAAAACAAGGAAGTTCACACAACTTATAGTCCACAAATGTACATGTAAAAAATGTCGGACCCATTTTAATGCAATCGCCCATATTTTTATTTTTCACCCATTAAAGTATTAAAAAATGGTAAGTTATTTTTTCTGTTCAATGCTACCCGTTATCCGAGAGCATTGCTTTGTTTGAAGGTTACCACCGTTTGCCCTTTTGTCCTTCAGAGCAGTGTTGATAAGATCAAGTAAGAATGGAGCATTTGAGAATGATGCTGACAGGGAAAAACCGATGCCCCTGCAGAGAAACCCGTCCCAGGGTGACTAATCCACCACTAATCTATATGGAGTGGACTCTCGCCTCCACGGCGACAGACGTCTATTAGGCGCCTCAGTCCAGGCACAGCCTTCCAAGACAGCATTACATTAGAAGTTTCATTTCGTACCGCACAGTAAGCACACTATCTCTTCAATACAAAGACCAAACCTTTAACACTTATCCAGGCCTACAGAATAGGTCTCTACTAAGAATCTTACGAAATAGGTTAAATAAAATGTGTGGGTGAAATGTGGAGCTTTGAATGTTAAACTCGATGGTGCCCTATATTATGGAACTTTAAGGGTTAGTCAAAGTAGGATTTTGGAGAGGTAAACGAGAATGGCCGCGTGCCGGGTCGGAGAGGCCGCGGTTACGTCAGAAGGAGCAATCGCATGTCGAGTGGTCGCGGTGTCGCAAGTTCCACGGGAGGTGTCGGACGAATATAGGAAGAGCCGAGAAACTTGGACTGACAAGGAAAATCTGCAACAACCTTTGAGGAAATACCTGTACCACTGTCACTTTACCCGTCACAACTTGTACACAGTCTGCTACAAGAGCCAATCAGGGAGAAGCTTCCACTGTGGACATTTGGGCCTCAGCAGCCTAAGACAACAACACCAGTAACATTCCTATTATTACGACAGCCCTGGGCTATTACTAGGGTCCATTGTTTATGTTTACCTTTAGCATACTATGGTAATTTAGCAACAAAATTGTAAACAGACAAGAATCTAATATTCAGGTAAACAATACTTCTTGGCTTTCCTCAGCACAGAGATCTCTCCCTAGTCATATCCAGTGACTACACACAGTCATCATTTCACATAATTCAGTGCTACAAAGCCTTGCAGTTGCTACACCGTCATTACTAAATGTAACATGACGACATATATTAGAAAATACACAACTTGTCTATAGATGTTTGCTGCCTGTCTCTATTCCCTTAGTTATTTATACTCTTATCCCTTTCTTTTCGTGTCTTCTCATTGCTTTTCACGTTTCCTTTTCCGGTTTTCGTTTTATTATTCACTTCCTTCCTCTTTTATGTTTCGTACAGATGTTCCACTTGTATTTTTATCCTTTTTCTTTTTTTTTCTTTCTAATCTATCTTCGTATTCTATCTTCCTTCTTTCTGTCCTCTCATATCTCCTCATTTCTCCTCATTTCTTCCTTCCTTCAGACCAAAAATACCATCCTGCTCTACTTCCCTTTCTTGTGTCACTAATTCAGGTGAACGTTAAACACACAGGAATGTTCCGATGCCTTCAATGTTGAAGTGAATACGTTTCATCATTTAGTAATAAGACAGCATTCAGCAAGATAACGTACTCTTCTGAATGTGTGTGTGGGGGGGAAGGTGGGAGCATAGACTGCTACAATATCGACCTTGCCAACGAAAAAGGCAATCGGCACGAGTGCTGTCATCTAGTTGCCAGTTTTTCAAAGGTTTAGTATAAATATTAAAATCTTTGAGACTTGACGGCGCGGCGTCAATTGGCGATTAGTGACTGAGCTTTCGAAAGAATTTTCTCTTTCAGTTGAAAAATAATTACCATTCGATAAGGCAACATATCCAAGAAGAATCGTTTTCATCAAGAGCCCTACCGAGAAACTAATGACGCAAATTTACCTTCCAGCAGGTTACTTCAATGTAACTATCAGATATGTGTAGTTTGGGGCTGTGCCCTGCGGCTCTGTTTTCCACACACATTTCACCCCAGTCTGTCGGGCCGCGAAACTGAGGCCCGAACTACGAACAAGGCTGCAACGGGCGCACACTCTTCCGTCAACTAGCTATCGATAAGGCCTAAACACTTAGTCCCTTGTTTCTCGTATCACATGTGACATGGCATAGTGTTATGCGCCGATACATTCTAAGCCAAACCGCGCTGCTGGCAGTAAAACTGTATTTAATTGTACCGCCTTTGAGGCCGCCCTTCTTCAAACATCCATCAGATACTAAAACCCTCGCTCGACACGCAGCTATAACCAAACAGAATCAAGTAAACACACGATAATCTCCCTACACTGCCTCTGATATTCTGCCGCCATGCTTGTACAATATGCGGCTGGCGTCCCTCATTTTGGTACAACTAACCTATGACACTGGATGTCAGTATGGATCCATGCGCCTTTACCAAGTTTCACGCAATCAGCATAATAAAGGATAATGTATTGAATTATACGGAGCGAAATCTTTCTTGAGATACCAACCGCCGATCGGGTATTCAAGAAATTTCCCACCTCCTATGATATTCGGAAGTTCCACTGGCGAGGTGACTAGCGTTAACAATGTTTGAACACTGGCAGCAGTAGATATAGCACTACTGTGTCACGGACAGTAAAGGTACAGGCTACAAGAGGGTGAAGTTCAAGATAGGGTCCAAAAATAAGCCCCTCTAAATAGTAAAGCAGTCCCGTTACAGGCCCGGAGGGGCCCAGATGGTTCCAGGAAGTTAAGGTTCCCAGATTTCGTGACAACGGCACAGGATGGTGGTAGGTTTTCAACCTTAGGCATCGGCCGCCTTTACCCCCAGGAAATGCTCCTGGTACTCATTTGTGTTAGAGGCTGAGTCGACCCCAGGGCTATAGTGCGATCGAAAGGATTTTATGTCAAATAAAAATCCACTGACACCAGCTGGGATCGAACCAGCGACCTCCCGATTTGTAGCACAGCGCCTTAACCACTGTGCTACCGCGTTCTAAATAATAATAATAATAGCCTAATCTTTAAGTCTTCAGGGTTACTTAAGGTTTAACTCCTTGTTGTCACGGTGGTAACTCCGTCACCATCAAATCCATGTATTACTTATATGCTGTTACCTTACTAAACCAATAATACATACTTAACTTTCTCTATATATTTACCTAAGCCTATAATCATAACTTTGTTATTATATCGTAGCATTTTTATTATTAATTACTTCCTCCGTATTAAACAATTTTTACACAAAACTTCCACTCTAAATTTCTTAGTTTTTCATATTTTTCTTTCTAATTCGTTCAAACTACCAAACTCCTGTTAGCACCCACGCTATCCCATTTCTTTCTTCCCTACTACAGCACTCAATACACAGTCTTTTAGCCAAACTAAAATTTCATGTCTCGATGCAATGATGATGAAATACTTTTAGACATTTGGTACCATATTCTGACTTTGCACAGAGCCAATATCGTATTCCGTAAAGTTTACGTGATGAATATCGATACATAACTTCGGCTGTTAAATTGACCCATTTTCATGAAGACGGATAGTGCGACCTGGTTCTCTGGGCCCACCCTACTTTGCCACATTAAGGTCTGTGGTTATAAACACCACTGCCAGTATAGAAGGATGTTTGAACGAAGTGTTAGATTAAGGCAGAATTTGTGACTTTAAATGCCACAGACACAGATAGTAACCTAGTGCATATGTGCATAAATTAATTAACAAGATTGGACAGCTACAGTCCATAAAGCAGTGCACAGTCTGGATAACTTCAGTCCGTACAGTAATGCACAGTTAGGATTGCTGCAGTCCCTACAGTAGTACACAGTTTGCGTCCCTGCAGTCCGTACAATAGTGCACAGTTTGGATAGCTGCAGTCCCTACCGCAGTGCACAGTTTGGATAGCTGCAGTCCCTACCGCAGTGCACAGTTTGGATAGCTGCAGTCCCTACCGCAGTGCACAGTTTGGATAGCTGCAGTCCCTACAGTAGTACACAGTTTGCGTCCCTGCAGTCCGTACAGTAGTGCACAGTTTGGATAGCTGCAGTCCCTACCGCAGTGCACAGTTTCCACACTGTTCGCCAGTCGTCTTTTGATTATGATGATACAGATATTATTTAAACAGGAGCCCGAAAATCGTTTGTTTGGTTACCATGTTTACTGCGTTTCGGTAGCGGCGCTACTGTGCCTTCCACCTCCCAAGCCTGTACGAACTGTTACTATTGATTTAAGAAAATAAAGGATTTGAGACTGCCTTGAATGACATAACGTTTATATCAAATTTCATCAAAATTTGCAACGGTTTTCAACTTAAAACACGAGGGCGGACAATTAGACATGGCCCCCTACGTATGTCTAGGCGTCAATTGCATACAAACTGAGCAAAGAACGCGTAACTGTGATTACAATAGCTGTACGAACACCTCCACAATATAACACAACTGTTCGTCATAGCTAACAGAAAACAGCGACATAGGGCTGAATCAACAGACCTATAAGCCAACTTTAAGACTCAAGGAAATCATTCCTTAAAATTCAATGCAATATTATTCTCCGGCATAGTGATTAGCTTACGGGCTAGACAACTGAGAAAGTGGGGTTCGATCCCAGGAAGAGACTTATCACGTAAAACCTTCAAATCCTCTCAGAAGTCCAGGAAGCCTCTAGCCTCTGTGCACTTGGGCCTTGTTTCCCTCAGCGTAAAAGCCGTCGCGACGTGATTCTGGTTACTCACCTCCATCTATTAGCCAGGGTAGGCCTAATAGTGCGTGGAACTGACTGTACTCGCCCATACACCTTCACGGCCTGGTCCATTATTAAGCACAGTCACAAGCATAAGATCTTTCAGACTCATCGCTTGATCAATTACGCCAGTGCTTGTTAAAAAGTGGTAAGCGTTCCACCGGTGGTAAGCGGACGGTCGCCTGGTGCTACGCGAAGAAATTTTGATTTTTTCAATAATCAAAATTTAGAAACGTTCATTGCATTACTGAAATTGTTTAAAATGTGTTGAAATGTAGAGATAAACATTAATAAAATGTACAACAAGATACTAATTCAATGTTCGAACATAAATACAGCCTCTCCTCTGACGTCAAATGTCGTTAAATAAAAAAGGAGCAATTGCCAAATTTGGGGGTTTCACAGCGCTGTTATTTCGCTGGTTGGCAAGTCTGAAGACTTCAAACCCGCCAACCAGCGTAGCATTCCGGAAGTCCATTATTCTGAAAGTAGGCGATGGTATTAATATTTGCATTACCGAGCGGTATATGCCTACGTGTTTTGTATTGCGATATTGGTACGTATATACGTTTTGTGTTGTGGCAGATGTGCGCGAGAAAAGGGTTTGAAAAGGTATGAATTTCGTAAATCCCAAGTTTCGCATTAAATTCTCTTTAGATCGAAACGCTTTGAGAAAAAAATGCATAAATACATTTTGGGAAAACGGGTTCCTACTGCCATAGCTGGTGGTTCATATATGTACAGTACTGTCCATAGTATTAATATATGTACAGCACTGTCCATAGTATTAATATATGTACAGCACTGTCCATAGTATTAATATATGTACAGCACTGTCCATAGTATTAATATATGTACAGCACTGTCC
>Ga0123357_10006920_pt1 | contig 13928 bp, 5 predicted proteins | sample TergutEmb28metaG_FD_89873 | JGI IMG/M metagenome (GOLD analysis project Ga0123357, IMG submission 89873) | Embiratermes neotenicus P4 segment gut microbial communities from Petit-Saut dam, French Guiana - Emb289 P4 | ecosystem: Host-associated > Arthropoda: Insects > Digestive system > Gut ... | reverse complement strand
CTCCCGACTTAAATTTAGTAGTAACCAATTTCATGTTTGTTTACATGTAAAATAACCACTGCCACCGGGTAACAACCCAATTGCAGTAAATTATTATTATTATTATTATTATTATTATTATAATTATATAATGAAAGCATAAGTTAAAGCGACAAGTTTCGACTTAAAAAGTCATCGTCAGGCTAAGCTAAGAACCATGAAGTTTTTACAATGTTGCTGCGCCCATTTGGGATGCCAGATGGTTCACAATATGTGCTGTGATTCGTGCCATGTACATAACATGACATATATCTATTATACTATTATATTAGGGTCACATACTTGACCCTAATATAATAGTATAATATATATAATTCATGTTATGTACATGGCACGAATCACAGCACAAATTGTGAACCATCTGGCATCCCAAATGCGCGCAGCAACATTGTAAAAACTTCATGGTTCTTAGCTTAACCTGACGATGAATTTTTAAGTCGAAACATGTCGCTTTAACTTATGCTTTCATTATATAGTTATGTTGACTGGAATATATATCAATAAAGTGTATATATAGAATCAATACACACCGGGATGACTTCGTTCAAATTCCTTCTTTACATTTACACTGTAGTTCAGACACAAATTCTACAAATAAATATACTTCCAAAGATATTTTTGGAGTGTCAAAATGCAAATATGAAGATTGCACAGGCCTATGATGATAATGTTGATACCTCCAGAAACTGAAGGTCTCCCACTAGCGGTCACTATACACATACATATATTTGCTGTTATACGTGTGATCGCTGGGCTACAGCACATTCTTGGAGCTCCTGAGGAAATTTATGGACGTATTTCCTACTTTTTATTTCCTGACTCTGTGGTATGTCTGTCCTTGTCACCACGATATGGCACGTCCTGACTTTGAGGATGGAGAAACTGTGTACAGACATGGAGAGCAGCTGCAAATATATTAAATGTACAGAACCGGACAGAAGTCAAACGGTGGCCCTCCAGCTTTGTGTTAGGGCGAGGTGCTAACAAATTCTAATATCAGATAATTACAGTGTTCAGAAATACTTCACAATATGGCGGTGCGGGCTCTTCAGAATGTGGTAATTAACCTGCGGATTCGATAAAGTGTTAGGAATTCTTGCCTACCTCAGGGTTTGGTAACTTCTCAGGAAGGACTCTGCTTCATGGGGTTAGTTTATTTGATTTACTGACCTAAGTATTGGATTCACAGATTCTTTTACTTACGTAGGTGTAAGTCTGTGAGTTTGAACAAATTACGTAGATGGAAGTAGTTTACACAGCAAACCACACCAAATTTCATTCAGTGTGCAGAAGAACATTAAACGCCGCTCAGGATTGCCGCAAACGATAATTATGTTGTTTGTCTGCTGATCACATTACGTGGGAGAAAATCAAGATTCTTCACTTGTTCTGGCTATCTTATCTTCATAGATTAATCACTTAAACTCTGATCTTAAATGTTAACGTAAACACGATTCTTAAGTCTTCTATTTCGTAACATTTAACAACATTTCTCGGGAACTTGACCTTAAATGAAGAGTGATGATGACTGAGTGGACGTATGGGGAAGGATTGCAATGGTACAATAGCTGTAGTAGTAGTAGTAATAACGATAACAGCAGTACTAGTGTAAATGTACGAAAGGTGTATTTTCAGACCGGATGGTTCGAAGGATTTCCATAATTAAGAAAATTAAATCCGCAAGAACTTCTTATTACAGGGGCGTGGGTTGATGTAAATATGTGTCACGTTCAGAAACTAAATGTTCATACCTTCCTTCCTTCATTCTTTGTTCATTCGTTCATTCATTAACTAATTTCTTATTCTCTCTCAAGCGAAGTCATTAGCTTCTTCCAAAGCGAGTCCTCCAAACAGTGCTATCTACTGCTTCCTCATTCAATTTACGGTATCATCTCCTTTCCTTTAGATTATTCTGTGGCTGCTTACGTCTCATTCTTCGTCTTCCTGTCACCCCTAACCTTCGATTTTTTTCATGCAATATCGTTTTCTATAAGACAGTTCTTAAGCAAAGTGCGATCAATCAAATTACACTTCTTTGTAATTATTATATATAAGCTATTACTTTCCCCCTTGGGCTATATGCAATACTTCTTCATTTCCCACACAACTGAACAAAATTAGCCTCTCTCTACACCGCCACCACCACAATTTAATGCTCTCCAGTTATTTTTGATCTGCTTTCTGTAGTGTGCAATGTTCAGCACCACAAAGTGTGCAATGTTCAGCACCATAAAGTGTTCAATGTTCAGCACCATAAAGTGTACAATGTTCAACACCATAAAGTGTGCAATGTTCAGCACCATAGAGTGTGCAATGTTCAGCACCATAAAGTGGGCAATGTTCAGCACTATAAAGTGGACAATGTTCAGCACCATAAAGTGGACAATGTTCAGCACCATAAAGTGTGCAATGTTCAACACCATGAAATGTGCAATGTTCAGCACCACACAGTGTGCAATGTTCAGCACCATAAAGTGTGCAATGCTCAGCACCATAGAGTGTGCAATGTTCAGCACCATAAAGTGTGCAATGTTCAGCACCATAGAGTGTGCAATGTTCAGCACCATAAAGTGGGCAATGTTCAGCACCATAAAGTGGACAATGTTCAGCACCATAAAGTGTGCAATGTTCAACACCATGAAATGTGCAATGTTCAGCACCACACTGTGCAATGTTCAGCACCATAAAGTGTGCAATGTTCAGCACCATAAAAGTGCAATGTTCAGCATCATAAAGTGTGCAACGTTCAGCACCATAAAGTGTGCAATGTTCAGCACAATGAAAATCACTTGCTGCAATTTAGCACTTTATTATTTTCTTCTAAAAATTAAGTACAATTTGCTGTTGAGAAGTATTTATTATTTTTGAATGCAGCTTTTGTCATGACAATATTCCATTTAATTTCCCGTGTACATCTTGCATTATTTGTTATCATGCTAGACAAATATGTAAACTATGCAAATTCCGCAATTGTTTTTATTTATCATGCTTTCTGTTGGGATATTTAATTTTAATCTCATTTTACCTTAGTTTTTCCATATTCACTTCAATTCCATAACATCTTCCAATCTCAGTTATTGTATTAACGATGCCTTGTAGCACCGAATCTTCCTTGACCAGCAGAACAAAATCATCTGCTTATTGCACAGTGTCTCTAAACTTTCAACAACCGCTTAAGGTAAGACATTCTTTGTACAATTTGAATACAATGAGGCCGACACTTCATTGGTAGGTCCTATTCCTGAATACAGTGCTGCATGCTTAGATCCATGCACAGAAGGACAGATAAATGCTTTAGAACGAGTACAAGCGAAAGCTCCTCCATTTACTCATCATACGAAAATTTCTGACTGGGAAACCGCGGCTCACACTAAGAAGATAGCAGGCTTAAGTGTACTTTTTAAAGCTACACGCGACAGTTTGCAGAGTCCTTACCGTTTGAGTAGGGTTTATCATGTTCTTAAAATTAGGGACAGGAAGCAAAGAACGGAAATCGGGAAGTATTTCTTTGTTAAGAGGACCATAAACCTGGAACCAAATACCTGCAGAAGCGTTGAACTTCTAAAACTTAATTTTTTAGACAGATAATTGGGAAAACAACCATAAACGGTCTGAAGTGAAAGGAAACGGAGTGTGGCGAAAACCGTCTAATAGTGCAATAAAGTGCAGTGAGGTGAAGCGTAGTGATGTGAGGTGAAATGGACCGGTAGGAAATTTAAATGGGGTTAAGCCAAATGAAAGGGTAGTGACGTTTATTGAGGTGTAGATGGGTGATGTTTAAATGGGAAGAAGTGAAGTGTCGATAAGTGTAGTTAAATGTAGTAAATGTCTTAGTAACAGATTGTCTATCATTTTTAAACACAAGTAGATCGTGTGAGATTTGCTGCTTATATGGCTGTTTCTTTTATCACATTTTTTAGTATTTTTGTTTTTGTGTTTTATCGCTTTACATATGGTTAAATATTTTGTATGCAGCTGTTTAATTTTGTGAAGTAAGTCTTATTATTATTATAATTATTATGATATACTTTTTATTGTCACATTTATGTATTCTTATTGTAATGTATGTTCCGTTCTGGGTATTCCGTTTCATTGTGTTTTTCTGTGCATTGTTTGTGTGTAAATGTGTACTGTACTACTCCCACCGGGTGTCTACCCAACTACAGTAAACAAGTACATCATACCAAACAGCAGTCTGCTCTAACTCATCTTCCGGTCTTCACACGTCTTGTTTCTCCAGACCAATTTTAATTTAACACTCGGATTCATGGAGAGTTTGCTGGCAAATCTTCTTGCGATCTTTTCTTTTTTGTACAAGGCACCCTCTTGGGTTTATAGAATTGAAAGTCAATAATAAATAAAATAATAATAAATTTATATAAATGAAGATGTCTTAGCTATGAGTACCACACATAATTCTTTTGTGAAATTTATCTACAGTATCTTGATAATAAAAAGATATATGACATTCTTACGAAACATTGTAAAATTGGCTATTTCCAGTGAGTTCATGATATTCTCATAGTTTCCTAGCGCAATGCAACGAACATCAAAGTATTATTAAAATATATTTAACAACTTGACTCCCACAGCGTATTTAAATATGGAAAAAAGATTCAATTTTCTAAATATTACCATTTCTAAAGACGATAATAATATTATGTTTATCATATATAGGAAACCTACTGCAACTGACATCATCATTCAAAAGGACTCTTGCTCCCTCCCCCCCAGAGCACAAACTGGCAGCAATTACACACCTAACTAACCACCTATTAACATACCCTACAAATGAAAGGGAGAAATGAGAAGAAAAAGACACAGACACTATATAATAATAAATATGATACAACAGCTATAAATAAAATTAGTCGCAAAAATAATGAACAACAACAGAAGGAGGAAAGATACAAAAATGGCAAATTTCACGGATGTTGAAAACCAACAAATTTTATTACTAATTTATTCAAAAACTCTAATCTCAATATCTCTTCCTAGACTGAAAATACTACAGGAAAGATATTAGCTAATACGAAAAAAATAGTTCTAATAAATTTAACAAACGTGGCGTGTATCTGTTAACGTGTCAGGATTGGAATAGAAAGTGTATTGGACAGTCTGGTAGCAGTTTCATATAAGATTCCAAGAACTTTTTCGGGATTTCAAATGTCGAAATGGAAATTCTAAGTTCGCACTACATCTTTTACGTAATAAACACTCCATTGGATGTACGGAAAATATCATGGACGTTTTACATATAACTAGAAAACGAAGTACGATGAACATACTAGGAAAATCTTATCTCTATATATGAACATATATATGTACATATATATACATATATATAATGAAACAAAACTTGACAAATAAATCAATGATGAATGTAGGTAAAATATGAAGTAATATTCGATACAGTAATTCACAGAAACACATATAGAGGGAATCAACCGCTGTAAATTCTTATACCTGCCTCGACCTTGTTCAGTCACTAAATGATACGCTCGACGCACAAATGTGTAGGTCGAGCTCTTCAATATTCCGGCAAACTGTAAATAGATTATTTCAAATACGCGGATCAGTGTTCTTACATTAGTTTCTATTGTTCAGAACTATTCCAAATATTTATATTTTCAGTGTAATAACTAACTTATTATAATAAAACTACATTCACACTGCTTAAAACAGATTTCCTTCGTTGTAAATAAGGAGGCAAGGAGCAGTTATAAACAATATATACAAGCACCACCCAGGTTTCGGCGTATACTAGATAAAAATAAGAACTGTGTGCCTAGCAACATTCACCATTAATTGTGACTTATGACAACATATATATGTACGGGTTGAATTTTTACTTTTAGTACAGTCCAAATAAAGAATTATGTGACAATTTTAATTTCAATTTCGTTTCAGCCCTTTATAACTACTCTTAACATATCACATGGAATATAACCACTCAATAATTACATTGTTGTAACAGAATTTTAACACTGCTATACGTTTTATGGGATCCCATACGACATTGAATATAATGTGCACTGCAGGTAACAGGTTTTAAATTTTATGTAAAGATGGCCAGATGATGGACTAATAATGGAATCTTGTCGCTAAGATGTTAAAATAAAGTAATAAAATATATTTTTTGTTTTACTGAAATATATAAATTTATTATTTACTTTCAATCTTCTTTTGCTTTAATCGATGGCTTTCCCCCGAGGTTCTGCATTAATATGGATCAGATCTCACGGTGAAATATTTTCTGTCTACGAAATAAAAATATATCTAATACAATACGTGACTTCTATTTACATATGAAAGGTAAATGTTGTATAACCGTATTGTTGACATTTGTGACAAAGCACCGAGTGTTCGACAGCAGATTAAAAAAAAACACGTTAATTTTTGTATCTTGACGTTGATTGAAAGCAACCGAGAGACAGTTTGGTGTGACATCGTCCAGATGTGTATTTTTAAATAAAGTGTTAATTGTCCAACCAAACACGACAATAGTGCAATAGCCTTTTATTGTAAACTGCGACATGTTTCATTTGTCTAGATTAGAAAAATTATGATGTAGATGCGGTATAATCATAAAATATATTTTTGTATATCCGACGAAAAGTCTAACAGAGCCTATTAGAAATGTACTTTGTGCTTCTACGGATAATTGACTTCCTATGAACTCCATATCTTGAATATAATTTGTGTGTCTCTGCATTAATGGAAGAAATTTAATTCTTTGGAGAAGTTTAATTCATAAAACTTTAAGAATCGTGTGATATTACCCATTTACATCTGGGAAATGTCTACCTACGTAATTGGCACTTTGCATGAGAAAACTATTTCTTAAGTAGCCACAGTTTTTTATGGCATTTTCTAAACAACTGAATGGAAGTGAAATGTAGTGAAGTGGTGTAAAGATATTAGCAACAGGAGGGCTGTCATAATTAGAAGATAAATAGATCATATGAAATTTGTTGCTTTTTGCTTGTTTGTTTTATCACATTTTTTCTACATTTTTTGTTCTATTTTATATCATTTTACAAATGGCTGTATATTCTGCATATTTCTGTTTAATTTTGTGCAGCATGTATACTGATTGTAATGCTTATGTATTTTTATATTTATGTATGTTTCATTCTGTGTATGCGGTAACATTTTGTTATTCTGTGTACTCTTTGTGTGCAAATGTGTACTGTACTGCTGCCAACGGGTGTCAACCCAACTGCAGTTAACAAATGCATCATACCAAACAGAACTCTGCTCTAAATTCTGTTTCAGTCTTCACATGTCTTCTTTCCCATATGCTGAGTTTTATTATTAATATTGTGATATATAATTATATATTAGTTTTTATAGTTTAAACATTATCGAATATTTATATTTACAGTACGGTTAATAGGTTATTACATTAAAACCACATTTACACTTGGATAATAAATTTACATTACATTTTTACAACATAATTGTAACAGTGGTGTAAGATTTATGTGATCCAATACGACATTGAATATAATGTGCACTACATGTATCATGTTTTAATTTTCCTTGTAAAAATGGCGCAATGTTGGTTCAATGAACGAAATTTGTCGCCGATAATTTAAAATAATATAATAAAATGTTGCTGTGTTTGACTGAATTTGATAGGATAAAGTCAATGTATTTCACCATTTTAGATTCTGCGAGAATGAATCATCTGAAATTTTTAATCCGGGACATGTTGCAATTAATCTGTTTATTACACATTTTTACATATTATCTAATTTTACAAAAATTAGTATTTTATTTTGTTTTCTACTACTTCCATATCTGTTATTATTGACTGTACATTTAGCAATAATGTGACCAGTGTCACCTGCTTTAATTTAGAATATCAGTGCACAACAAAACACTCAGAGATAAATAACAGTATGAAATAGAAAAATTGGAATAAAAATGCATAATAAAATAGATAATGATTTTCAAAGTCCACACGATTCATATTATTGTAAGACGCAGTACGATATGACCGCTGATATATAAAGCCTGCCAGTTGCTCTGTATAACCAATAGTCCAGTTAGCATCAATCATGCATTTTCTGGTACTGCTTACAGCTCTGGTCGCCTGTGCCGCAGGTATGTGTTACAACCGCTAATACAAGAGTAAATATTTACTGGGTTGACCTAGTTCATCCGTAATGCAACCAAATATGTTGTATATTTATACATAACGTGAAGTATGATATGCGTTTAAATACCGGATTTGTGTACCACAAGATCCGGTTTAGTTGGGTTAGCTTAAATGATATTCCAATATGCTGTTCAGAACTTCCTACTCGCTACGCCAAGGCAGAAGAATGCAGTCCACAAATTCGACACAAAAGAGTGTGGTGAGGAAATGGATATGTGAAATGGGGAGACAAGAAATAGCAGAGAATTTTTACACTCTTTTGTCCGCTTATAAGGCATGTGCAACAGATATATGTTATAAATTTCTGTAAATATTTCAGGCGTTCCTGTCAAAAACGCAAAGCCTACACACGATGGACGTATTGTGGGTGGAAATCCAGCCAGAATTGAAGATCACCCTCATCAGGTAAAGTTATTGATCTGCTGTTGAATTGAACTATTTCTTAGATGTACCGAAATACAAACATACACAAGGTTGATCAATATAATAATAATAATAATGATGATGATGATAATAATAATAATAATAATAATAATAATTTTCGTTAAATTTTAAAATTCTCTATCCTGTTGTTAATTCCAAGATTCTCTCTGTTTAAAAATATTTAACAAAGGAAGATCATGTAAATAATTCTATTTTATTATCTATCGGTTCCTTCCTAAAATAATCTCGTTGATGTTAAATAGTAAGTGTTTGGATAAAACACTATTTTACAATTTATCTAAGAGACAAAAAGGATAAAATTCTAAGCACATATTTCCTCAAATTGTCAAGAAATTTCCCGTATTTTTCAACGATTACGTTCATTACCGTGCTCACAACAGCCCAACACTTTATCCTATCCTGGCCCCGATCAGTCCAAATGTCACTGGAATACAGACTGCCAGTACGATATATCCACACGTATAATCTATGAAGATATTTCATATTATTCGGAGGAATATATACTTGGTAGCAAGTAATTTTTATTGAGCCTTTGAATTTTGTATTATATACTGCGACTATTAATTTTTCACTCAATTTATTTATACTGTAATTAACTCTGGAATATGCAAGTTACACTTACTTGTAAAATTTTACATATTCTTAACTCTCCATGACTCATATCCGTACTTCCTGATGATGGCTATTCGTATATTAGGTAAAATGTGATGAAATTTTTTCTAGCTATATATCTTGCGGGTGATAAAATCGAGAAGAATTAGATGGGCTGGTCATGTGGCGAGTATGGGTGAGGAGAGGGAGGTGTATAGGGTCTTGGTGGGGAAACCGGAGGAAAGAGACCACTGGGGAGACCTAGGCGTAGATGGGTAGATAATATTATGATGGATATCCAGGAGGTGGGATGTGGGTGTATGGACTGGATTCGGCTGGCCCTGGATAGAGACAGTTAGCGGACGCTTGTGAGTGCGGTGATGAACCTTCGGGTTCCGTAAAATGCGGGGAAATTCTTGACTAGCTGCAAACCAGTTAGTTTCTCAAGAAGGACTCTACACCGTGGATTAAATAAGCAAGTATATAACAGTGTAACACTTTGGAACACGAGTAAATTTTTGTCTGTACGTTGCTAGTTGTAAGAAAGATTATAATGCTAAAGTAATGTTTAGTCTATTTCCATCCCATATGGATGAAACGAAATTTTATACCACGGAATACAACTTAAAAAAATTGTAGTACTGTGTATGTTAGTTGTGGAGTTTATGGATGGGGATCTGGCAGAAAAGAGATACTGGTCTTAATGGTAACAATTTTCCCTGAGATTAATCTGCCCTATATTTTCTTGTGAATGTAGTTTTGATTTTTAATCACTATGCCCACACAAAATTAATATTACTTACTTTTAGGTTGCAATTTTCGTTGCATTCTTTTCACAAGACATGAACATATGCGTAGGCTTTTCAACATTTACTTCATGTCTATCCTTTTCTGTGACGACTAACAGAGTTTTGTTGTTTTTTGTAAAGAGTAAGTCTCCGTCTAATAGATTATAATCAGCTGAAATCGAAATTTATTTAGTTCTAAAAATGGCAGTGGTATATTCAACTGATTGAAGAAAATCATGGATTGAATGAAACAATACTAAAAGAATTTCAGTTTTGTGATTTCGTTTTCCTTACGTGTTGCTCGTATTTAGGACAACTGCACAATACACTGCTGTATTCCACTAACTGAATTTAGGAAAACTCTCCGATCATCTGAAAGAAATTTCTTTTGAGGCCAGATTAAACTGGTTTTTTGTTAATAAAATTATAGGACAAAATAATACTTTAAATTATTATAGGCGAAAAAGAGATACGAATAGCGTATTCCAAAATATGTACTTTTAATCCCGCACGTCATTTCAATCGAAAAGTAAAGCGCTACTTATTTGAGTTTATTACGTCGTTGGTATCTTGTGTAGAACACCAAGGCTCGCCTTCCCTTTCACCAGAACCCAATTGGTGTTCTTATTCTGTGGTCATGAAAAGTATTTTTCTTTCAACGGGAATTGGAGGGGAAAGTTGAAATTCTGCGAAGAATGAAGGAGGTTGCTGCTGGAGTATTGATACATTGATACATTGATACATTGATACATTTCTTAGTGCACGTGAAAAACATCCCTTTTTGTAAAGCAAAAATATCTTCTAAAACAAACTGGTGATGTCATGGAACACAGAATGTGAAGGCGGCTGATTAAATAAACAAATAAACGCCTTTTCAGTTGTCTATATTATCTGTAGTTTTATCTTACATAAAATTCACAGTAAAATAATATTAAGTCCCTTGACAACATACACAACGCACAAAATTTAATTTTTTTTTTTTGATATTTTGAAGAAAGTTGTACAAAATTTTGTACATTTGTTATCAATTATAAATGAGAAATGTCTAAAAAAACTATCGTTCAACAAGTTTACCTTCAATTACAATTCGCATTTCAATTACAGGTTGCACTGCTACGTTTCGGACATCTCTTGTGTGGTGGCTCCATCATCAGTCCCACTTGTGTGGTCACAGCTGCATCCTGCGTTGTTGGGTACGTTTGTACTTAACAAAGCTTCTATCATCAGACATTACATTTACAGCACGTGTTAAGGGCTGTATTGTGTGGTGCATGTTCAGATTTACACATCAATATAAATAATACTGCATAGAAGTGTCTTAAACGTAAGTGTTTTTTATTAAGCAGACAGTTTAAGTAACTACGAAAATGTAACATATCGTATTTACACTCACACAGCCGATCTGCTTAAATGCAGTGAAGACTCGACACTATACAGTTCAGAAAATTTTTCACCTCCGAATCCCCCAAAACATAAATATTAAAAAGCGCCATCCCATCTTAAAAGGCTGAACTAATTTCAGTAAGTCAGTATTCTAACCGTCATTTATTTAGTCTAAAGTCCCACTGCTCTGCTCACAGGTCAACCCACCGGTCCCAGTCATCAGACACACCGTCCATGTTCATATCCATATATTCATTCCGTTAACTTTCGTTTAACGTAATTCCGCCATTTTATTTGCCTGACATATGGTACTGACACTTCAGGTATTGTGGCAAATGTTTTGTGTGTCTTTGGTACTTCTGCACCTTCTACATGCAGTAACCATTAATGTCTTACTACATACTACATACTCGTATATCATTCAAATATTTGGAGAGTTCTCTTCATGCTCTTTGTCACTGTATAATTTTCTCTAACCATCCACTATTTCCGCTGCATTGCTTTCAGATATGTTTTCAGAGTTAAAATTGCCTACAGCTTCAGTTTCATAAAAGAGGAGCAATTATGGTAGTTTAATGCACATATTTATAAATAGATATATTTATGTATACACATATATAATAAAAAAAGTTTTTCGAAACTATAAAGAATTTATGATATTATGCTACAGTAACACCACGCAAAATGCAAACTTCACTATTTTCCCATGTATAGGAGTACCGCTAACTCTCTCACAGTACGAGCTGGCTCCACATTCCACGGTACTGGCGGCACAATTCACCATGTGAAAGGAGGATTTTATCACGGGAATTACGGCCAGTTCGGCAACATGGACTACGATGTCGCCGTTTTGCGGGTATGTAATGACTTTGATATTCCACTAGACATTTCAAAATATCTGATGGGCTTGCAGTGATATATAGCTTGTCTCCTCTTCGTTTTATGCAATGGAGGTTTGCAATTTGTTTGTTCAAATTGCTGCTGCATATCGCACACAAATGTTGCAAACATTAACATTTAATTTTAAATTCTTCCAGTATCCACAGTGGACTGAATACTAAAACATTAAGACAGGCTGTGAATTGACAGACAACCGGCTGCAACAAGCAGCGTCACTAAACAGGTAGAAAATTCCGCGGACAACAGTACAGACTGCAATGCTAAAGAGACTGCTGGCAACTACAAATGGCTTCATACCGACAGGCTGTTTTATGCAATCACTGCCAACTGACACACATATCAGTAACTATACGATTCACTTGCTGTATGACAACAGAGTAACTACCGAATGTTAATACTCAGACATCTGTACAAACCCTACACATACAGGGCACTGCGCGACAATAAATATTCGAAGATGAACTTCCAAAAGACCCGAATTCGAAATTTCCTTTCCAGATTTCTTACGTTCCCGTACTCGAATATACATTTCAGCCAACTGTATTATATATTACATTTTTCATTTAAAGTGAACCACGTGAAATAAGGACCAAGAATATGTATGCTTTTCAAGTTAATCTTTGTTGTAGCTCCTTTAGCGCTTGGTAACAAAAAAAAATCTTCTGGTCTCCTTCATGGCACTCACTGTAACAGGCTCATTAAAATGAGGCACACTTGTCCTATATCTCAGTTCAAATGTAACCCATCATTCCACAGGAAACAAACACCATGATCGAACTTATTTCCTATTTTCAATACACAGCACTGCATGTCACACAGCTGTACTGAAAGTGCTGCCAACATTTGTGGCTCATATTAACATTTGATGATAAATTATGACAGCGAAAGGCGGACACAGACAGAGTTAAATTTTTTAACATAGATAGAGACAGTGCACAGTACAATAAGATGTGTGTGGAATGCATTTCTGGTTAAGGGAAGTGAAGTGACTAAATTACACACCTGAAACTACCTGTAATAACCCATTTATTGTTTAACGGATATTAATTATATCTGAATATTCAAAACACCCCCATTTTAAGGAGTCAGAACATAAAACTAAGAGCACCAATTGACTTAATTATGAAGTTATAACTCTTAAGATGGATATGTTCTGCTGTTATTTGAAAATTCGCAACACTTTACATGTGAAAACAGAATTTTATAGTACTGAAAGTCACACATTATGTACAAATAATTCCAGCAAAAGAATTAGCTAAATATTTGTGAACATTTAATATTCTGCTTTTCTGTCTTTAGGTTTTATAGACAGACCAATTGATATCGTATTCTGAGAGTTCAATAAAGCTAACCTGTAAACATGCCACAGTTCTACGCACACCGTACTGCCAGTTCACGCACAAAATAAACCATCACTGTCATAAGGATACAGAAGAAACTACATTTTAGGTCAATTCTTCATATTCGGATGTCTTTTTCTTTCCCAGTATGTGTACTTACTTACTTACTTACTCCATGGTGCAGAGTCCTTCTTGAGAAGCTAACTGGTTTGCAGCTAGTCAAGAAATTTCCCGCATTTCACGGAACCCGAAGGTTCATTACCGCACTCACAAGCG
>Ga0123357_10006919_pt1 | contig 13928 bp, 15 predicted proteins | sample TergutEmb28metaG_FD_89873 | JGI IMG/M metagenome (GOLD analysis project Ga0123357, IMG submission 89873) | Embiratermes neotenicus P4 segment gut microbial communities from Petit-Saut dam, French Guiana - Emb289 P4 | ecosystem: Host-associated > Arthropoda: Insects > Digestive system > Gut ... | reverse complement strand
GTGTACCACGGGTATCTCCTGGAGGGTAAAGACGGTCGGTGTGTAGGACTGACAACCTTACCATCTTTATGTGCTGACTGTCTTGAAATCTGGGAGCCTTAACCTCCTGAAACCCTCAGGGCCTCTCCAGGTCTGTAGTAGGATGGCTTTACCTTATTATGTTATAAATGGCAACCTAATATATATTTATGATAGTGTGGTATTAGTGAAAGAAAATTTATGGCAGAAAGGCATACAGAATTAGAATGATAAATCAACAAAATATCCTCTATTCAAGGAGCGGCTAAAATTATGTTCTTGTCGAATGCTGTAACCTAAAAAAACGTAGGTTTACTTGCAACAGCAAGTAACAACATGTGGCATTGTTTGGGGGGAAAAGAAATGCATTCAGGATTCTGGGGCAGAGACCTGAAGGAAGAAAACCATTTCGAATGTAGGTGGAAGGATAATATTAAAATGGATCTCAAAGAAGCAGAATGGTAGGTCATGGACTGGATTGATCTGGCTCAGAATAGAAACAATACGCTGGGTTATGTGAACGTAGTAATAAATATTCAAATCCATAAAATGTGGGGGAATTTCTTGGAATAGCTGAGGAACACGGACCCTTCTTTTTGGATTTAGTTAGTAATAAGAATGTGCCCATGCTAAATAATGAACTGGGGTGTGGTGATGTAAATTTTATACATATATTTTGCTTGGAAACAGCCCAAAAGATCATCTTTGGTAGGCTCATGGAGGGGGACCATATAGACAGTTCTGTGTCATGGGCGAAGAGTGTGCTTGATTTGAGGAGCACAGTTGCTGTGAGGCAGGGAAACATTGTTTTAATGTTATTTCTAGGATGCAGGGACAGGATATGCTACTACTGTTTTGTGTTAAAATGTTGGCCACTAGGTGGGCTGTCCATAAGCAATTAATTTAAATTTTCTCACTTTAATTATCAACCAAAAAATGCACTTACATAAAATTTCACATTAAAACATTTAAAATCGCTCCAACATGTTTCGATCCCAAGATCATCCTCAGGGAGCCACATTGTTCCTTGCTAAAGTCATTTTAAAAACACTCATTAATTAATTCCTTGTATTAATAGAGTGCTGTGGCAGCATGTCGTGTTGTGTAAGGGTACATCGTAGAGAATGCGCCTGACTATAGGTGTGCGTAGTGTGTTACGTTGCAAGAGACTCTCGCAACGTAACACACTACGCACACCTATGTATATACGTTTTAATTTGAAATTTTATGTAAGTGCATCAGTTGGTGTGATAATTAAAGTGATTCTACAAAATGCACGGTGCAACAATAAAGATAAAAAATTTTTATTTTAAAATAGCTTTAATACTGCTCTGTTATAAGTTGTATTGATCATAACATAACATATGTGCAGTATATTGCTATTCAACATTTCACATCATTATATGATCCACGTCAGACTAAAAATTTAACATATTGCAGGCAGGAGTCATAATTTCATTTTAGACCTTGACTTTTTGAGACTAAAAGTGAATGTTTTTTCTGCCTAGTTCTCCCCAGTATCTGAAAAAGTATGGCTTTTTGGAAGGTTCTGAGGCTGTGAGGCTGTGTCCATTTGTCCTTCTGGTAAGATCAACATGTAGATGAGTATGGTGCATCTGTGGAATGAAAATAACGGGGGAAAAACCCACAGTATTTGGACCACAAACTGTCCCAGTTCCAATTTTCCACCATAAAACTTACATAGATTGACCAAGGATAGAACCCGGGCATCTGCAGTGACATGCGAGCAACCTGACTTTTATTTAAACATTCATTTGTTACTGCACAGTAAACTAATTCCATCCTAGTCATAAAAATCAATCAGTTAATGTAGTATAGTCGCTGTTTGGTGTGAGATCCACACAGAACACATAAAGCCACTGTGTGTGCAGGTTATATTTTTATGTTTTATTTACATGTTAAACCCATGGTACATACAGTAACCACTAGGCCTTGAATGGCTAATCATTACACTATGTTTTAACGTTTTTTCCACTTATTGCAATAGAGAAAATAAAAATGAGGCACATCTGGCACTCTTAAAAGAAGGCCCAATTGTACCTTTGTTTTGAGACAGTTCAGAATTTGATTCTTTATTCTGACAAAGCCTGGAACTTGTACCAACTTAAAGTTTAGGCTCAGAAAGATAAACTGTTACACTAGCCTCTCTGGGTGTGAGAGATTATGTTACATCTGAAAGGAAATTTTTAAAAGTTAGCTGTGCAAAGGTAATATGAAAATGGTCATTCAGTGTTCTGATAGTAAAGATGTTCAAAATTAACAAAAACAGTAAGAAACCCAAGCGATTCCATTTAAGACATTATGCCTTTCCTGGAAGTCAGGTCGTGTTGCAGACTGTGGCAATATTGACGAAAGTGGTACTTCCCATCTCTTTTTTGGTGATAATGGATGAAAGCACATTTATGGGCCTAAAGTTAATCACTGAGTCTTGTTTGTGTGGTGGTATGTATAGTTTGAGGATTAGAGTCATGTTGGATGTGATGCTGCATCATATGGCAAGTGGTTCTTTACATTTCAAGGGAAGATGAAAGTGACACATTCCTTCACGGTGTTAGGAAGCACTTACCAAGTCATTCAGCAACTCGTCCCAAATGATCAGAGTTGTATGTTGTAAAGTTGCAAAAGCATCAAAACTCACAATGTGGTCAGAGGTTCTTTTATTACCAACTGATGCACAAGAGAATTGTTTTAAAAAAGTAATATTAAAATTTACATTAAAACAGCTCCAGGTTCCAAACAGTGCAGCATACATACACCAGCAAGTACCAGATAGCATATGCAGCCACACCACCAGATTACTTACAATGATGTATTTTAATAAACATTGTAACTTTAGCAAGCTCACACAGTATGCTCCCTGATGATGGTGATCACACCGAAGCTTGTTGTAGTTGATGTTTATTGGACTGTGCATCTTTGTGATAACTGAAGAATAAAAAACCAACTAGATGCCACTTATTATTTTATTGTGCTTCTTATAGGCTCAATATGTTTCGGGCATTACTGTGCCCATCATCAGGACCTCGCCACTATGATGTTGATTACTGCATTGGTCGTTTCGTTCTTGGTTTGCTGTATGTTGGAGGTTAGGTATGGTCAGGCTGGAGTAGTGTCCGGGCTGCAGGCTAAAGCACAACTCTGCTTTAGCCTGCAGACCGGACACTACTCCAGCCTAACCGTACCTAACCTCCAACATACAGCAAACCAAGAACAAAACGACCAATGCGGTAATCAACATCACAGTTGCGAGCTCCTGATGATGGGCACAGTAATGCCCGAAACATATTGAGACTATAAGAAGCACAATAAAATAATAAGTGGCATCTAGTTGGTTTTTTTATTCGTCAGTTGTTGGAGCTGTTTTAATGTAAATTTTAATACTCCTTTTAAAGCAGTCCTCTTGTGCATCATTTGGTAATAAAAACTTCGACATAGTAAGATAAGATGCACGGTACAAATGTGAAAAAAATCACATATGTGGTATTTACACAATCTGTACTGCTGACAAAGCAAAAGGTTATAGTGCCTTAACTGAAGAGAGAAATCTTTTTCCTCCAGTTTTGGTGGTCTGCAAGAGCGCTGCTGGCGAAACAGGAGCATTTATCACAAATACGTGAATAACAGTAACAAAGACTGACTTAATATTATATGCATTGTCATACATAAATTGTGTACTAAAAGATCAGTACAAAAAAAAAAATCAAAAGTCAAACACATAACATATAGTGAAAAACTGAGAATTTTGAGAGCTATGCCATGACTTGGGTAAGTGGAATGGATATTGACATTACAATTAGTGACTGTGATGATCATCATTGTATTTCTTCAGCTGTTACACTAAACACTGGATATTACATTGGTTCATAATCTGGCTTGCAGAGAGCTAAGGAATTTGACTTGTGAATTTAAGAAATCTTAAATTCTTGATGTTGACAAGGGGTCATTTAGTACAATCAGGGCATGAGAGTGTGATAACTGTGGTGTGTTACAATTGTAGCACCTGACTTTCAGTGACTCTTGGATGAAGGAAATTGAAATTTAATGGTGAAAATCTGTTAGAAATTATGCAAAAAAGTCAGCATAATGGAAAATGTGGGTCAGGGGCATTCATATGGTATCTTCCTTTTACAGCCGCACCAAATGTGGGAGCTTTTAGCACTCAGAAAGCCTGTATGCATTGGAAAAATGGTACATTTGATAATCAGAACAGCAATAAAAGAAATGCACCGTACTTTGGTTTGACATATCCATTAAAAAGTTGTAAATATATGCAATTTATATTTTGTTTTGAATATGAATAAGGTAACTGTGTTTATTCTGTAATGCATGCATACATAAAATATGGTAAAAGACAATTGTAATACAGACAGAATTTAGTGAAACAGCAGTTAGGTAATTTTCTGCTGTGTAGAAAATGATCCATGGTAAGTGGGTCTCTGTCACCACAGCATGGCAGTTAGGTAATATTCTGCTGTGTAGAAAATGATCCATGGTAAGTGGGTTTCTGTCACCACAGCATGGCATGTCCTCAGGTTGTGAATGGATGAATGGCCTCCAATATGGAGGATAGTTATGAATATATTGAATACACAGTGGCAGGCAGCCTACAAGGAGTGGTTCTCCAGCTTGAGGGGTGGGCGAGGTGCTAACGTCTCTGTACTGGCCTTTTTACGCAAGAAACGCATGTAACTCAGACCTGGACTGATCCTTTGCTATGACCTAAGCAATGGAAAAGGGACATGAGATTTGGTACATGGAATGTTAGGAGCCTGTGTAGATCAGGTTCACTTGTAACAGTAGCCAGGGAATTATCATGGTATCAGTTAGATTTGGTGGGTGTACAGGAGGTTAGGTGGGACAAAGGGGACATGGTAAGAGCAGGGGATTATATTTGTTTCTGTGGAAAAGAAAATGAAAGACATCAGCTGAGAACAGTTTTTTTTTTTTGTACACACCACAGTAGTATCAACAGTTAAGTGAGTACAGTTTGTTGCTGGTAGGATGTCGGGGGGTATAGTTCTGAGAGGTTGGGGGTGTCACATCATTGTTTTCAGTGCGCATGCACCAAATGAGGAGAAAAGTGACAATACAAATGACAGTTTTTGTGAGGAATTAGAGGAAGTTTTCTGTCATTTTCCAAAGTACCATATGTAAAGTGGGTTAGGAGATTTAAATGAAAAACTGGAGTGAGAGGATATTTTCAAGCTGACAATTCAGAATGAGAGTCTACATCAGGATAGTAATGATATTGATGTTAGAATAGTAAACTTTGCCACATCAAAAATCTGGCTGTTAAGAGCATGATGTTCCCACACTGAAACATTCATAAATACACCTGGACCTCTCCTGAGGGGAATACTCACAACCAAATTGATCACATAATGATAGTTAGGAGATGGCATTGGAGTGTACTCAATGTACAATCTTTCAGGGGAGCTGACGGTGATACTGATCATTATCGGATGGTTGCAGAAGTTACAGATAGATTGGCAGGAAGTAAAAAAGCAGCACAGAAGTTTGATTTACAGAAATTTAATCTCAGGAAGCTAAGTGAGCTGGAGGTTAGGAAACAGTATCAGATTAAAATCTCAAACAGGTTTGCAGCTTTGGAGAACTTAAATGATAGTGAGGACATCAGGAGAGCTTGGGAAAACATTATAGAGAATAACCAAACCCCAGCTAAAGAAAGGTTAGGTTGCTATGAATTGAAGCAGCATAAACCACGGTTTAATAAAGAATTTTTTATTTTTAGATCAAAAGAAACAGGCTAAAAGAGTGGTTACAGGATCCAAAGCAAAGCAATGTAGATAATCTAAATGATGTAAGATGTGAAGTTAGAAAACATTTCAGGAACAAAAAGAAGGAATATCTGAAAGATAAAATTGATGAACTTGAAACTAACAGTAAAACCAAAAATATCAGAAATCTGTATAGGGGCATCGATGACTTTAAGAAGGGTTACCAACCTAGAACTAATATAGTAAACGATGAGAAGTTGATTTGGTTGCAGACACCCACAGTATTTTTGCTATCTGAAGGAACCATTTGTCTCGGCTATTGATTGTATGTGCGGTTAAAGCAGTTAGGCATACAGAAATTCATATGGCAGAAACAGTAGTGCCTGAGGCAAGTGCCTTCGATGTTGAAATGGCAATTGAAAAGCTAGGAGCAGATTGAAGTCAGGGAATGTTTGCTATCATTCAGTGCAGAATATTTCGTCTTCCAGTTTGCGACCCGAAAACTATAAATATTTAGATATAAAGAACTATAATTTTGCCTGTTGTTTTGTATGGGTGTGAAAAATGGTTGCTCACATTGATGATGGCATGTAAGTTGAGGATGTTTTAAAATAGGGTGCTGAGGAAAATATGTGCGCCTATTAGAGATGAGGTAACAGGAGAGTGGAGAAAACTGCATAATGACCTTAATGATGAGTACTCATCAGCGGATATTAGTCAGGTGATCAAATACGGAAGAATGAAATGGGCAGGGCATGCAGCATGTATGGGGGTGAGAAGAGCTGCATACAGGGTTTTGGTGGGGAAACCTGAGGGAAAGAATGTGCGGGTCACCGGGACATGGTTATTGAAAACTCATAAAAATGGGACCGTACCGGGGAACCGCGACGAATGGGATTCTGCTATAACATCCTTATTACGCAGAAATGTACACGTCCGTCCATGTAGTTAACGTTGTCAACGCAGTTCAGAATCTGCTATGCTTCTTTCGATTATCTTTTTTGATAATCATGTAGTGCTTATGAAAGAACTTTAAAGTATAGCCATTTCTCGATAATGTGATCGAAACTTATAAGTCTGCGAGCTTTTAGGTTCCAGGGTATTCACATTTTCTAGAATTGGGATGACATGTACACTGCGCTTCCTGAAATTTTTAATATATTGGATAAGTTTCGGAGATGGGGGTGATCACGCGAATCCGAAACAAATAGTTTGGAAGTAAAAGGCAATTATCTTGCGAACCAAGGTCCCAACTTCTCCCATCAACAAGACTCAAGACCACGGATAAGATCTCATAGGTAAGTACTGTAGCGCCAAATGTGCTAAGTGACAGGCATTGTAACCACCACTTAGGATAATAGATCACATGGCGCGTTGTTTCCATGCCAACAACCGGGAAATTTTGAATAGGGGACCCTAATGCAGCTTTCAACTGACCTGAGACACAACGCGTATGTAATGCACTATTTGACATACTTGTTTCGACGCTAGCAATAACGATATCGTCAGGGTCGCCTCTGCTAATGTAGATTCTACTTGTTTTAGCACAAATAAGTTTTATGATGACGTTAGAGTGAGAGTCGAAACCCCAATTTCGAGCAGTTTATAACAAATACTTTGTGTCCGAAGGCTGCTGGAAGTTCTAATAAAGTTTGATTTCAGCCACACGGCATGCAGAACATGAAGTTTGAATGGGGAATTTGGCCAGCTTGCTTGTTGCTCTACTCGACTTTACTGCTTTCTACAACATTTATTTTTTTTGTTGTTATTGACGCAAGAACTAAGGTTAATTTTAGATTTTCCTCTTTGATACAAATTTATTACTTTGAGATAGCGTTAAATTTGGTCGCGAAATGAAAACTTCTGTTCATCAATTAATAAAGGATTTAATTGTGCATATCATCTTTATGTATAATTGTGCATGCATGAAGAAACAGATTAATGATGTTTTCAGTGGTCTTTTCTTCACATCTGCAGGATTTGTTCTTGACCAGCTGTCTTCCAACATAGATAAAGAGCATCTGCAAACTAAGGTGGCCAGACAGTAAACTGACTTTAGAGGAAGAACCACGTAAGTAGTTTTTTCATAAATTGTTGATGTAGGTACAATATTAAGGAATCTCATTCCTTCCACGTGGAAGAGCAAGTTACACGCTTTTGTTTGACACCTTGGACGATGGGGTTTGGAGATCAAAGGTGACAATGATAGGGTCAGTGTGCAATGATGCTAATTCGGCTTTGTGTAGCGGCTTATTCCCGAAGTACGCCGAAGGACTGTGGCGTGTGACGTCACCGGATTGAGCAGGAAGACAGGCAGGAGAGAAAATGGCGAGTTGTTGCCGTGAGGAAGCTATGTGATCGGGTATTAGAATTATATGCTCAAAGACTTGAGTGTTGTTAGTGTTAAATGTAGTTACTTTGTAAGGTGCGCTAGAACACCGTGGACAGCACCATGACAGCAAATATGTATAGAGTTGGAGGTAAGGAGGAATTATACAGTATTATAATAGAAGTTTTAAATAGCAGGGCCGGCTGTAGTATAAGGTGCTGCGTGCGCATTGATATTTTGTTTGTTAATAAAGAGGAACTTCTTGTTCAAGCGTTTTAATTATTTTTGTTATTTCAAACGAGTGACTGCTCTACTGAAACAAATTATTAGTGATTATAACTACTACGATCGTATCTTGTCATGTCACGTTTCACTGTCCTGCGGAACTATTTTACAATAAGATACGGTAACACAGCATGGTAGGTGTTAAGCGTCCAAACATAACGTTGGTCTGTTTATTGTTTTCCCAAGCCCATTCATTAGAATAATTGTTTACAAGTGACGAATAAAGGAAGTTCTGTAATTAATGCCAAATTACATGGCGTAAGCTGCAGTAAGAGTATTGGTAATGATACTTGATCGTCATGGCCATAAAGCATCTATATCAAGTACTAGTGTGGCATTCGTTTTTGTCACCACCAGACCATTTCACGATATCTTTACTCACGGACGGGAACATGCTAATATGCAAATAATGATGCTTCTGTGTGCTGGATTTTTCGTTTGCAATAAAGTGACCTTTATTTTGTGAGGTAAAACCACATTTAGAACATTCGGCATCATATACGTAACTCCTGTGTTGATTGTGACTAATTAGACCCCCCCTTCCGCTCATGCGTAATTTTATAATCTTAGGCATTTCTTTATATGTTGTCAAATCCAGTTTATGCTGCCCAGGGTGAGGGACCTGTTGGAATTGTGTTGCGTTGCCATTAAGGCATCCCCCCATTTTTTTTTGGTATGTGTACATTTTCACATTTTACACTGCAGTACAGAGAGAGGGTTTGGGTTATCTGTGCTGAAAAATGTGATGCTAAAATGGGCAGGAAGGAAGCAGTCAAAGCTTCAACGTGTCGTAGTTACATTCCAGAACTAATAATTTAACCAAACCTAGTCATACCCAATATAATCTGACCTAACCTAAGAGACAAAATCATTTTTATCACCTTGGCCCAGAAACATTTAGAAATGTGGTTATGGGTGAAGCTGTAATGATAAGTTGACTTTGATGGCATTAAAAATGTTACCTGTGGTTGTATTAAATTGTAAATGTGATTTCATTATAGGCCTTCTGTAATGTACAGGATATTTGAGCATAAGCTTGAACTAGAAATTAAAGATAATATTCTACAAGTTAAGGATTGTGAGCTTATCTGTTTTATGAAAGTTTATTAAGTGGAAACGTATGTGCTTGCCAGTCTGCTGCAATTTCTCAAGATTCTTGTCATTAAGTTGCTATGATGTATTTAAGTGAAGTGTGCTGAATGTGTATTTACACGCTGTTTTTATTAGAGGCATTGAAAGGAAAAGTGTGGTGCAGTTCTGTATCGTGATAGAATTCCGGTGAAGATGACACTTAAATCGTATGTTATTATGACATAGTGCAATCTTAACTGCACTAAGGTGGTTCATCTCCTCCTCTTGTTGTCTAAGTTGCATTACAATGCACTTAATATCAGCCAAGAAGAACAATCGTATTACTTTGAAAGGAGATGGTTTCTAATTTATTAGTTACAGGAGAATGTGCGAACGTGTGAGCTTGGTGGCTGGAGAGTGGTTTAGATTGGTGGTAGGGTGCAGTAAGGATTTGGTTAATACTACATCTGCAGGAGCATGCCAGGGCGGTTGCATAGCTTGTAGAAGCAAATGATAATGTGCCTGGTTCATTTTTGCGGATGAGCTGCTGCCAGTATTTACCTTGTCTGAAATTGCATGCTGAGAAAGTAAAGCTTGCAGATTCACTTCAGTTATAATGCATTTGACCTGTCTTTTTCTGGTGGTGGGGGGTGAAATTTGTTGCATTTATTCTCTGAACAAATTAACCACAACAGCATTGTGTGGTAGTGGTTGTTTACGCGGTACAGTGTGGGCTGAGTTCATGGAGTCCTTCAATGCAATTCCATTTATATAACCAACAAATTTAATAGTAATGGAGTTGCATTTTATGCAGGTTGACTAAATTTAGCAAATGATTTGCAGGACTTGTGATTTTCTGTTGCAAAACATACAGAATATTTTGGAGTTCACAGTATTCTGTCAGATTGCAGGTGTTGTTCCCACATAGGTGTAAGCTCATGTTTTTTTTTTTCCGCTAGCCCATAGAGGAACTCTGTCAGACAGAATTTGGAATACTGCGATGATAGCACCTACAACAAATTTTGATTTATCTCCTGCTTCGGAGATGAACCGCATTTCCCATTATAGATTTTGGGATGATGAACATGCAAATGATCACGAAAAGGCTTGGGTGGCTGCAGTTTCCAAGAAAAATGAACAAACTTACACTATGCCTGTCTTACACACTATGTCCATGACACAGTGTGTACTGACTGGCTTGTCTTGGTTAAAAATGTCACCTGCTGTTTGTACACAAGTTCAGTAGAATCTCTTTTTACTGTCAAGCAGTAGTTCGCCAACATTGGCGAACTCCGTTTGCCCTAATATGTCTTCTCCACTGCTGAGATAACATGATGAAAATATTTATCATGCTCATCGTTCAAGATCATACAGTTTTTGTGACAAATATCTTGGTGATATTTCAGATAAAGGATCACTAAAGACATATTGCAGCCTAATTTCTTATAAGATAACATTAGGTTTTGAACATGTTTGTTGCAGTTGTCATGCCTGTCATTTCCCAGAATGTTGGTTGCTAAAGGTTGGAATCATTCTACTGGCTCTTATTACCACTGAGAATGTAGTTGAGCTGCATGTCTTTGAAGAGCTTGCAGATATGTGGACCGACAAGAACAACCCTCTTTGATTTTTGGCGCACCGATTCCTGGGAATTCCTCAGCGAGGTACCTAAATGCTGGTCCTCTCTGATCCATACCTTTAACCAAATCCTTCATTAATCCCAGTTTGATGTGAAGAGGAAGCAGCAAAATGTTGCTGACTGTTACCAGCATTAGGTGCTGTACATTCTTTTTACCTGGCTGCAGTGATTGTCGGGTAGGCCAGTCGCTCTTTTGATCGGAAGTCTGTGTTCGACTGTCCCATTCACACCATAAACAGCAAAACTTCATGCAGCCCTGCTGCAGTCCTAGAAATATAGCAGCAACTTTCAGGTTTCCACACAGCTGCCATTGGTATTATTGCAGTTTATGCAGTTCAGCAGAAGCTTTATGTTGTTATATGATTTGTTCTTATTGACTGCATATTGAACTGTACTTGATGGCAGCACTGCCATTATGGAGCAGAACAGATTTTAAAATTAACTTCATTGAGGCTATAAACTTTCTCCAATCACCAGGATTATGATGTATATTCAGGGCTGTAACCAAGTGAAGGACATCATTACGGTTGACAAGTTCACCTTTAATCCCCTCTCTTCACACCGTGGGTACGGCAGAAGGCATTGATCACATTTTGCGGCTCATTCAGCTTTGAAGGTTTGCTGCACAAGCACTGCTGCTTATATTCAGGGCCCAGTTTGGCAGTCAGAGTAAAGGTGGTATGATTTCCTGACTATCAACGTTATTGAGCACTTATGTGATAGGAAACTACACCTCTCCACCAATATAACAACAATTATCTGCACTCTTCACACAGTTTCGCTACATCCTTGCTGAGTTTCAGCCAACCAACGACTGAAATACTGAGGTCGCTTATAGATACTTTATGGTGTAAAAGAAGGCTTTTTGAAATGAGCAACACAAGTGTGTACATTGCGACTCTATGGCAGGAACTGAAATGCAGCAGTTTGGTTGTTTCACTGGGAGATCACTGCATCATCGTCTTTGCCCGCCGCAGTGCTTCGCCGTTCTGATGAACAGCAATTAGGCTGATGCAGTGTGTATGGGTGCTGAGTGTGTCATCCACTTCACTCTAAGGTTTGCCAGATTGTTGCTGAAAGCTGCCTAAAGCTGTGAGCAGTGAAATTGTGCAAATTGGGACCCATACCATATCTTTGAAAGTAGAGGCAGTTAACAATTTAATTACCACGTTCATGCTCTGTACCCCAAAGTTAGTAAAGGTTTGCAACTTTAACCTCTGAAACGTTTTGACCGTTGACCGGTGTATTGAACGTGGAGATGTACAGATGGTTGCAGATGAAACTACGAGGCTTATGCAGAAAGTAAGTACCATTTTGCTGTAAAAATCAAGTAATGTTTCGTATAACATTTTATCAACATCAGATTCTACATTCTTTAGACTATTTTTCCACGTATTCACCCCCATTATTGAGGCATTTATCGTAGCGGGGCACAAGTTTTTGTATACCCTCCTCATAGAATGCAGCCACCTGCAATGTTAGCCATTACTTACAATGTCATCGACTAGAGTCCTTGAAATCTGAGGAAAGTGCAGGGACGGATCAGAAATTGTGAAATGTCTGTCATCACGCACTCTTTCGTTGACCTTACGCACCAAGTCATCATTCACCAAAGATGGACGCCCACTTTGCGCCTCATCATGCATGTTCTCTTGTCCTTCATTGAACATCCGAATCCATTTCCTAACCATGCCATCACTCATCTCATTGTCACCATACACTTGACAGATCTGGTGATGAATCTCACTTGGTATCTCATTCCTAGTGTTCAAAAAACGAATTACAGACCATATTTCACAGCCGGCGGCCCCTTCAGTTGTCTTAAACATGATTAATGCACAGGAACAAACATAAACATAAGCCGAATTTCATGAAATGGCATCTGTGGCTTCTCAATTGGTAGAGGAATTCACTGCACATGCGCAAAGTGAGTCTCGAGGATGTGCGAGAGATATGCGCAGACGGTACTTAATTTCCAAATAACTACGTATCTATAGGTGGGATGTGTTGTTTTTCCAAAGGATCCCACATTGAGCACCTGTGGCCATGTGAGAGCTTGGACATTGGGTGATCATTTGGTAATAAACTGGATTTTTGTATGACTATCTGATTGTCATGCATCTAGCAGAAACATTATGAACTTACACATACGAAGAAGAAATCTTGAATGTTGAGAGATTGCATGTAGTGTAAAAAAAAATAATGTTTATGGTTTCAATAGGCAGTCCCAGGCCTTTAATATTTACAGATAATTTGTAGCTGCCCTATATTCCTCATTAAGAATGTCAAGCTAAAATTGAAACATGCAGTTTTTTAGACAGTATTCTTTACAGTAATCATTATCTATTCTCTTTTGTCAGGTTCATTTTTATATTAAGGACTTTTTGGGATGTGGAACATGGACAGCAGAACATGTGAAAATCACTTATTTAATTACACACACCAACACATGCACATCTATATATATATATATATATATATATATATGTTATTTAAGAAGTCTAAAATTTACATTAAAACATTTAAAATGCTCCCACACGTTTCGATAACATGATGATTCTCAAGGAGCATATATTGTTCCTTGCTAAATTTATAATTATAACTTTAGCAAGGAACAGTTTATGCTCCCTGAGGATGATCATGTGATAGAAACATGTAGGAGCATTTTAAATGTTTTAACCTTTTGACGCCTAATGACATCTATGGTCGTACCGCACCACTAACCTCTAAATGTTGCATTTTATATATTTATTCAACAAATATAGGTACTGAATATTTTAAACATGGTGTATACTCTCCGTTTTTTCCTTTTCAAAATGCAGTTTGT
>Ga0123357_10006917_pt1 | contig 13929 bp, 6 predicted proteins | sample TergutEmb28metaG_FD_89873 | JGI IMG/M metagenome (GOLD analysis project Ga0123357, IMG submission 89873) | Embiratermes neotenicus P4 segment gut microbial communities from Petit-Saut dam, French Guiana - Emb289 P4 | ecosystem: Host-associated > Arthropoda: Insects > Digestive system > Gut ... | reverse complement strand
GAAAGGTGGAGCACACAGATGTAAGTAAATGTTATTATTGCAATTACTGATGGATATTTTCAGTGGCATTGTCTTGATGTAATATGGGACTAAGGGGGTGTGGATTTTAAAAAAGGCTTCATGAGAGAACAGAGGCTTTTCAGAATGGTCTTTATATATGTGTGTGTTTAATTTTGGCAATTTGAGGAACAAGAGAATAAGAACAGCTGTTTGGAAATGTTTGTGTATAATTCTTGACCATGGCAAAAATTATGTTATTAAGATGAATTGCCATTATGAATGGACATTTTCACTAAAATTAATCTTTAGAAAATCTTTTGTATCTGTACAAGCTTGTTAGCAAGTATGGTGAATAAGAAATCCATCTATATAAATGTGGAAAATTCTGAAGGCATCATGGCATAGCAGGATATTGTTTTCCGCTTCTGACGTAAAAGTCATATATCCAACAACACAGTGTTTTCCCATTTGGCTGTTAACGTGTAAAGGAGCAAGGGGATTTAAATCTCACTGTTCTGTGGGGCTGGTGGCTGAATTTTGGCTAATGTTATTACTACTGAGTAAATGCAATAATTGGCAATCTATATCATTTTTATGTGTGCTACTTGCAACTGGTAAGGTTAGCAAACATTCAGGTTTCCTTAAAGTTTAATCAGATGTGAAACCACAGTAAATCATAACTAGTTACTGAACAATCACTGACTGCTGTAATTCTTATTTGAATGTTGTATTTGTGGTTGATGTTTTATATTACATATAGATCATTAATTGTTTTTAATAACTTTGTATTTTACAGGAGATCTCATATGGGCAACTGTTAGTGCCTTCACGTCATTTTCTAGTTCGTGATCGCAAGATGCTATCAGATGATCCACCTGATAGTGCTAGCTTCAAACATCATATTATAGCCAGGTAGCATCTGCTTTCTTTTATATGGCATAATGTTAGCTTGGCTTCAATGTGCATATAATTAGAAAAGGGCAGAGCAACGATGTAGCTCTTTGGAAAACATCCTCTGCAGATTGTGTATTTGGGGGGGGGATCAGGTTTTCGTTGTTTGTCCCTGTAGTCCCTTCTTGAGCTAGAAGCTAGAGACAGGGTTTGTATTTCTTGTGGAGCGATGTACACTATTAACATTGGTGTCAGGTTTGGCACTGACTGAGATTACAGCTAGCAGTAGTTCCATGTATTTTATGTATAGTAACATGTGAAGCACACTGCCAGTACAGGATTCCCCAAACCATCATTTTTTGCTACAGTACATTTTTACTGCTAACCCTCTGGCATCATGCAACACTATTTTGTGACACACAATGTGATGCGTAGAATGTGAAACATTACCTTTTGGCAATGGCCAGTAATAGCCTCTGTTATGCAATCCCTTTTAAATTCCCTAGTACGGTGCCAAAGGGTTGATTTATTTCCACCCTAAATTTGAAAATGTATGATTACCCAGAGAAAGAATGAAACAGGGACGCACATTATGCTGTCGTCTTGTTGATACCATGAAACATATAAAATGAACTCCACATTGGCTTGGCAGATTGCCCAACAACACTCCACCATATCAAATGAATTTCAAGAACCTCTCTCAGTAAGTACTAAATAAATACTGTGAAGATCACTTTCAAAACAACCGCATACAAGAGAAGTGCCTAAAACATCTACTGCAAGGACAGATATCTCTTTATGGCCAACAAAATAGTACTGCTGGTTACTGATAAACAGCTTCAGATGTAGGTTTGGTACCATAGAGCAGGAGTGTATACCAGCCTGTCCTTGTGAAGCATGTGTTGAGAGGTATTTATGTTTGTATCTCTCTTACCTATTTTGACAGCAAAATACATTCATCTCGTGGCAGTGTACAGTGTGATTCGTATATTGGGTTTAATTATCTATGAATACAGTGTACAGCCATGACATAACTTAGATGTGTGTATTATATGTTACTTTCCTGCACCTTAAAAATAAAATTCTCTTGTCCTTGGCTTGTTTATGTATTCCAAAGTGTTATATTTTTTATTTTTGATACATTGTGTGTAGGATACTTCTTTGTATTGCATATATATTCTGTTGGTCTTTATCAGTAATGAGTCACTTACACTACCATTTTGTAGGAAAACAACAACACCTTTACCTTCCAGATGAGAAACATATTTGAATTTATAGGGCTGGTACATTTGGAAGTAGGAACCTCTAAGCCATAGCATTTATTTCCATGAAGTGTTTTCATGTTTCAGTCAGCAGCTGCAAAAAGAGAAGTAGTGAAGCATGTGGACATCTGGCTACTGACAGTGCTGCTATTGAATATCTGTAAAATGTTAAGTTTGGGTCACAAAAACTGTTCAGTTCATTCCATTGCTTCTTACTTCTTGAAAAATATTGCGTTAAAATCATATACATATGTTAGGTCCATATATTACAGTACTTTTGCACTCCAGTGTCTGATGTGAGGTATGCACAGTCTGTGTTTGGCAGTTCCTCTCTACTACCTACTAAAAAATGCACATATTCAGTACAGTTAAGTGTAGAATTTTTTAATTCCAGGTGTTTCTCCTATGATGCAGCAGGACATCGCAGCTCTACCCACTGTGGCTCTCCTCCAACCACGGCCACTGTGTTGTATGAAAACAAACCAAGTGGACCCACAGGCAGTGGAGCTGCTTTTGAATGGGATGACGTGACTCTTGGGCCACAATATACACCTAATCTTCTGGATGACCCAGAGCTAATTGCAGGAAAACACCGTACTCTACTGACATTCACGTCGTACATGGTTAGTATATGTGTGTATATCACACCTCTGTTCTGAAATATGAAATTTGATACTTTAAACATATGTGATTTCAGACTTCCACTCCAAAGTATATGAGAACTGTGCTGTTCTTGGCTATAATTCAGTGAGTAGTGGTGATTCCTTACTGATGTAATGGGACCGATAAGTTGTTCCACATCAGTTAAGAATTACAACTACTCTCTATGTAATAGCCCAGAAGAGCACAGTTCTGATATTTTAAACTTACTCTAAAATTTAAGCCTCATTTGTTGGTACGTTATGAATTTTACTTTTCCTTTAAATTGAATTCTTTGTAGTTACTATGACTAAGTAATTCCATGGTGCAGAAACTTTGTTGAAAAATTTTCAGTCATTCAGCTTGTCAAATAATTCACTTCTTTATACAGAATCCAGTAATTAATTAATTTACTATGATCACAAGGGCCTAATGTTCAACCATTCCTTCAGTTAACTGAATTCAATTCACACCCTATTTCTGTGTGATCATTTTAATATTGTCCTCCCTTCTATGTCCAACACCTAAATGGTCTGTTCCATTAAGGTTTTCCATCTAAAACCTTGTGTATGTATTTTCCTTTTACGCCCTGAATATTACGTGCCTTCTACATTCCCCATGCTGTAATGACTGTAGTAATGTTTGTCAATATATAAAGAAATCCTGCAGTTCATTTAGGAAAGAATTACTATGCAGTATTGTCATTGAACTCATTGTCTCCATGAAAGCAACTGTGCTAATTAATACATGTTTAAGCAAATCTATAGCAGAGTCTGTGTACATTAGCATTCGTCAAAAGTGTTGTCCAAGCAAACTGGAAGAGATTAGAATTTAATGGGACACATCAGCATGTGGTGTAGGCTGTTACTAACTTAGGGGCAAAAGCATTGATACCATGAAGACAAAGAGAGACACACTAGTATGGAGATGGGTAGAAGTAACTCAGAGAAAACTAAGTGCCAGCATATATTTATATATTGTCATGAGACTGTATGAAAAAATTATAGTATGAAGAGCAATCAGAAAGAAAGCCCTCATATTTTTTTATCTCCATTATTCTTTTTTTGTAGGAATAAAACCACTACAGCAGTGAAGTCCTTGAACATTCTTGATTTGTCACTTAGCAGATGTTAGCACTATTGTGCATTCTAAAAAGCCAGATATTGATGTGCATTTAAGACTATGAGCAGTGATTGAGGTCTTTGTTGCTGAAGGTGAGAAGCTGTCATTCATCATGAATGTTTGCTGAAATGTATGGCAAAGCATCTGTGGATGTGAATACTGTTTGATAATGGGAAAGACAGATTGAAGAAGCTGAATCAGGAGAAAACTTTGATGCTAAACTGCAGAGTGGTCACCCTTGTATGGCAGCAGTACCTGACAACATTGTCTTTAGATGCATCATCCCCGTTGTGTTTTATTTACAATTAAATAGAGGCTCTCTTGAGTCAAAACACAACTATCTTGTTAGTGTTCTCATATTTGTGGATATGGCCTTTACTGCCATTCACAATCTTTAGATGCATCATCCCCGTTGTGTTTTATTTACAATTAAATAGGGGTTCTTTTGAGTCAAAACACAACTATCTTACAAGATAGTTGTGTTTTGACTCAAAAGAACCCCTATTTAATTGTACCTGGCAACATATGTTAGTTTGATGCAATGATGCATGGCAACCATAACATAGCAACAGATGAATTGTACTCCACTTCATCCATCAGCAAAGATTGTGCAATGGAAACATTTGAAGAGCCTGGCTATTCGAAGGTCAGTCATCTTTGAATGCTATGGATGCTGACAAATGTGCATGCATGCACACACACACACGCGCGCGCGCACACACACACGCACGCACGTACATACGTCAGCAGAGAAGTTTCCAACATTCTTAGCTTGGATCCAAGCAGCAGTCATTGGTATGGGGCCACATGATATCCACAAGGAAGAAGGTATTCAAGAGTGCACTGTCAGTAGGCAATATTAGCTGCAGTCTTGTGGAATGAGGAGTATGTCATTCTTGTAAACTTCTTGCCCTGAGGGTCACAGTGAACTTTGACTGCTATATTGGAACACTAAGAAGTCTGAATGCTTGCCTTCGTGGAGTTGGTCGCACATGAAATTGCCAAATTACTGCTTCTTGGAGCCACACCCAAGTGTGTACACCACTGAGACCAGCATAAGATATGGATGGGCAGTTTTGTTACATCCATCCTGCAATCCTGACCCCACACCATCAGCTTCACCTGTTTGGTCCTTTGAAGGATGGCCTGGAATGACAGCATTATGCAGATTATGAGGCACTGCAGAACCCTGTGTGCCAGGAGCTCCAGGGGAGGAAGTGCAACATTTACTGGGCTGGGCTACAGTCCCATGTTCTAAGGAGGAAGAAGGCTGGTGACAAAGATGTAGAGTGTATTGGATTAGCTATGCCTTCGACAGTGCTGTAGTGCAGTTACATGAAATTGTCACATTTGTCACTTGTAAATGGCATGAAATAAAAAAATGAGGTGTTACTTTCTGTTTAACACTGATATTAAGACAGCAAATAAACTCTTAAAACATGTTTCCAAGTTCAAATACATATAGAAATTACAGTAACAATCCATACTTTTATTCACAAATAAATTAAGAGTAGATCAAGGTCCAGAGAAGCTTGCTCCCCTTCAGCTGAGAAACTTTAATGTTCTTTTTCTTGTCCTAAAATGTAAGATCAAAATATACAAAATTTTGCGTGGGTATGATACATGTCAACACTTATTAAGGAGGGCAAGAAGGTAAGTAGGTAGGCTAAAATTTAATGTTCAGGAAATGAGATAGAGGCTGGGTATCAGATTGATTTGGCCCAGGTTAGTAACCAGTGGCAGACTGTTGTGATCCTTTGGGTTTCATAGTTGGCAGAATTTCCTGAGTAGATTAGTGATAATTAGTTTAATATTAATTAATTGAAATGAGATTACCAAATTGTTAGACTAATATCTACAATTTAAAATTGTGAAATTAATCATATAACTTAATGACTTTTGAAATTTAATGTTGTAGTAGAATGGTTAACACTTCTGCTTTGTATTTGGGATACCTAGGGTTCATATGTTGTCCCAGAAACTGCCTGTTCTGAAATCCTGTGCAGTTTATTGTTCACACTAAGCATCTTGTCATTTGACATTCTGTAGTCTTAAATTATTTAAAGCATTTTAAATTAATTCTCCATGACCAATGGTAAATGATAAAAAAAAGGAAATAAAACATTGTTTTCATGTTGATCATGGTATTATTTTCCTTGCAGACTTCTGTCATTGACTATGTTCGCCCATCAGACTTAAAGAAGGAGTTAAATGATAAGTTTCGTGCAAAGTTTCCTTCTGTTAAGCTGACCTTGAGTAAGTTGAGGAGTCTGAAGCGAGAGTTGCGAAAAATTGCACGACAACAACCCGATGGGCCTGTGGACCTTCTTACTGTTGCACAGGCTTATGTTTACTTTGAGAAATTGATTCTTCGCAACCTGATCAACAAAGAAAACCGTAAACTGTGTGCTGGTGCCTGCCTCCTGCTGTCAGCCAAGCTTAATGACATCAAGGGAGACACGCTAAAGGCCCTTATTGAGGTGTGGTGGGTGGTCTTTAAAAAACTCATGTACAAAACTAAGTCATATTTATTAAGTTTAAATATTGTGTGTGTCCTACCATGTGTCTCTAATATTTAGTACTATTCATGATCTTGTGCTCATTCTCTTATATGGTTAAAACAAGTGTTTCTGTAAGGTATTATTCATAATTCATGCATGATAGTTAACACTTGAGCTTTTATAGTACTGTTTGATGTATTTCTAAGTGACATGTAATTTTTCTGTGCATTGTGCATGGAGCTCATAATTTCAGTGTCTCGGTGTCTAATAATTGAGATTGAAAGAAAGAATGCAAGAAGAAATTGTGTTACAGGTTCAGAAACTCTTATTTATTTGTTATTCGAATTTGAAAACACAACAAACTTATTAAACAGTCTATAACAATTAATTACATTGATATGAGTTCTGTCATGCATGACACAAAGGTCTAATTGATGCCAGTTTTGTCAGCTGCCACTCAGTTGACTTGTTGCTATGGGCTAGAAATGTTCATAACCTGCATTTGAGTTTAAAGTCTTTTTCAGTGAATATTTCTTCCATGATCAAGTGAATAATTTGTTCAAATTTTAAACAAAACTGTTTCATAAGTCTCTGGTCCTACCACTTCAACTTGAATTCCTTACTGAACCCATTAAGTGTGTTTACCATATTCTGTATTATTCACAATTTTTCAGTGCAAAAAAATGAAACTGAATCTTATACTTTGGTATTATCAAAATACCAGTTTCCTTCCTAAAGCCACAGAATTAACTGTCTAAAGTTGAATCTACAGAAAAATATGATGTGTATTTTCTGAGGTTGAACATTGTTTCTGTGAAGCTGCATTGCATTTAGGGTCTTTCAAAATGCCATGTCAGCAGAAGAAAGTTTTCATTTGTACAGAGAACAACTGTAATTTGAAACATATTTAATTTATCCTCCTTACCTATTATACACCTTTGAATATGATACGATTTCACTAAACTTTTGTGTTCATTGAAGGTTTGAAACCATGGTGAAACATCATGTTTGAGTGGTCACATGTCATGTTTGACTGGTCAGTACTCCTTCGTACTTGAAAAGTCCCATGTTCAAATATCAGACCAAAGACCAGGTATCTTACCTAAGGCTTTTCATTGTTTTCCTCAGACCCTACAGGCAAATGCCAGGATAGTAACAATAAGTAGACCACATTCCCTGTCTTCCATGTCCTTTCTAAAGTATTATTTGTTGATCATCCTAATATATGATGCCATATAGTCTGAGATACTGTTAGTATTGTTTACTAATCAACATTAACATTAACATTTTAAGTAACAATAACAGCAATAACAATGCTGATCATAATAACTATCAGTAAGGGTAATGATATATATAATGACATGATCATTCTTTACTCAGAGACAGGCGTTATCACATGGTCAGCACTAACAAATTACCATTGGAGAGTCTTTGTTCTGTAAATGATAGTTTGCAGTAATTTGCACAGTATTAGAAATTGTAAGATCTCTACTATTGGTTCCTCATATTCTCTCATAGTATTCACAACTTAATGTAATATTTTTAAGAGTGTAAAATGTTACAGGTAAGCATGTAATTTTAGTGATATGTCATTTTGTTTGATAAAATGGAAGGCCAGAGACTCAAGTGTCACATTTTACATAGAGTAGCTAGATAGTCCTTCCTAGTCTTTTACATGTGACATGGCAGAGAAAAGTGTATCTGTGAGGTGGTGTTGCCATGTCACAAGAATATACTGCTGAGCATGTGATGGAAATACTGCTGCTCACCGATTCCCATATTTGAAGTCTAAAACAGTCAAATTTAAGTCAGGATATTGTTCCTACCTGAATGTAATTTCAGTTTCTTTTTTAATTTTGGCAAGTAACAAAAAATTAAAGAGATTAATTACAATATGGTCTGATTACAAACTTTATATTTTTGCAGAGGACGGAGAGTGTGTTCCGGCTGAACCGAAAAGATCTTCTTGCGTCTGAATTTGCTGTGCTTGTAGCACTAGAATTTGGGCTGCATTTGCCAACTTGGGAAGTATTACCTCACTACCAGCGCCTGTTATATGAATCTTGACATGCCTGGGAACCTGCATTATGCAGGAGTATGGTGTAACAGCATGGGGCACTTCATTTTATAGTACAAACAGCATGAAACAAGAAATGTCTGCAAGTAGTGCTCTTATTTGCTGTGGTATGGAGTACAATATAGTTGTCATATGAGACTACCACCTCAGTAAGTTGGGACCCTGTTGTCATTTTATAGAGAACTTAATTATAAATACACTGAGATGCAATTTAATGCACTGCAGTACAAGTTCTTCCTACATGTAAGGTTCATTTTGATTCCTCAGAAATCAGTGATCTCAGTATGAGCAGCAGTTATGGATGTTTATGATTCCTTTGACCACACTTCTTGAACCAGTGTAAACTAATATCTAAACCATAGCTCAGTATCTCCTGTGAAGGTCACCTGTTGATCCTATGTTACTGATAGAAGCCTTCCCCTTCCCTCCTCATGACCAGCAAGCTCTGAGGAAACTTTAAATCACCTCATTTCACTTCCCCACCTGCTTAAAATCCATTGATTATGCATGTGTTATGCTTTCCATCACCTCTTTTTAGGTGCATTCGCAAAATTGTGAAAAGTGACACAGCTTCTTCATGTCTGTCTCTCCTCATGGAACAACTCAGCTTCTGCTGGACAGATTTTCATGAATTAGATATTTGAGTATTTTTTCAAAAATCTGTCCAGCAAATCAAGTTTCATTAAAATCAGACCAGAATAATGGGTGCTTCACATGAAGACCAATATACATTTTTTATCTATCTCACTGAATTCGTCTTGGAATGAGAATTATTTCAGACAAAAGTTGGAGAGAAATTCATAACACACATTTTATGTTCTGTAACTTTTTTAAAAAAATCGTGCCATTCGTGAAATAATGCGGAAAAATGTTGTAGAGCCAGGAAGGTCACAGATGACAATAACGTGCATGCACATTGCATGCTGGATACCTAAGGCTACAACTACACACTTAGAATATGTAGTACTTATTGCTTTTCCTTTGCAATAATGGTTGCACGAATGCACCTCAATGTTATGTTATGCTACATGGCCTGTCTTGTTACTACCATCATTAGGCCTTCACCCCCAACACATCACCAACTGCCAGATTTATGTAACTGCTCCTCTTTAACCCCGACTTTCATTGCCCTGAAGATGACAACTGTAATGTTCGCTGAAATGTCAGGAAATCTTCATTCCTGTACAAGGCCTAATCCTAAAAGTCACTGAACACACCTAATTCGAGCCATGAAGGCCACAGAATTACAGCAGTTTCATTTAGTCTGTTGAGTAGTAAGTAACCGTTTAATGCCCAACTACTGCTTGAGTCACTACTGAACATGGTGAGTGGCCCAACATTGTCTAATGTGGAAGTAGTTCAACATGGGCCTCTGGGGTGTACTGGCAATTCATAAAAGGTTAATGCTGCCAGCAAGTATGCTTGCTTATGTTTCACTGTAGCACAGTTGGCATTCAAAAAATGTAACTAGAAGATAACACTGGAGGTTATAAAGAAGAGTGTAACTGGTTGGTGTCTCTAGCTCTGGATGGGCACAGTTTAATTACCAAAGACCTTAGCAATGTTCACATTGCTTGATGGACAGCCTGTGTACACAAGGGTTACTGATTGTAGGTGATGCTGGATGTAAAGTTTAACAGTTTAGCGGGTGGGGGTGGGGGTGGGGGGGGTGCTGTGAGGTGTGTGAGGGATGAAAAACACTCCTCACTTAGTAGCAGTATAAGTGGGAGGTTTGGAGGCCTTGTGAATGTCATTGGAAGACACATTCTAGAATTTTCAGCAGAGTCTTTGTAGACTATCAGGCTTCAATCTCAAGATATCATTATAAATTACAGAAGGTTGTTTTTTGTTGTCCTGCATCCATGTCTAACATCTGTATCTTCATTATCACTTATTAATAAATATATTATGCATTTTTGCTAGATGCCTGTTGGGAATTTTCAACCAACCCCTCCCCCAACCAGCATTACATCATCATCCATTACCTACACCCATCTCTCAGGGAAACTGTTTGACCACTTATATTTCTACTTATGGCAATCTAGGGCCTGTTACCCTTCAAGGCAGTATTTGAATGAGGCTCATTCTTTTACCGAAAGAGTATTTCAACTGGCTTCCTGGCATACAGATGTAACATGTATGTCAGTAGGGTAAACTGCTTATAAACATGTGTATATCGCATGGTCTTGAAGGTTTAAGTGAAAATTGTATTGAGAGTATTCATCTTACAGAAACTGAGTTTGTTTCTTGGCCCAAATATGGGTAGCTTAGACATATTTTGCAGCCATTTTGTCAGTCTAGGCCACTTGGCCATGCAGCTTGTTACTAGCTGTTTAACTGCTGTCAACATGCTGTATGCTGTAACCCATGATCAGTCATGTGAAATTGGGCTGGTTTTTGTTTTGTAATGTACATTTAAGGTAACACCACCAGTATGTTTTTGGGTTCACTTCCCATTAGAGAGATATCCATTTGTATACTCACAGTTGTTAATTCACAAGTTTTGAAAATGTAATACACTGTAACACATAGAATTGCTGACTTTCAGAATTCCTAAATTATTATACTTCATAAAAAAACACATTTCCTGTCTTCCAGCTCCTAAGTTAGAAATTATGAACAAATTGTGTAAAAGAATGTCACTGTCAGTGTCTGATAGCGGTACAAGCGTGTTGTTTCTGTTCATTGGAAACACGCGTCCTGGCGTATATGACTGATTATTTTTATACCCTAATTAAAAATGTAAGTGAGGTATGTACTGAAACCACATATATTTCTTAACAGTTTGTGCTTGTATTGCACGGATTATTTTACTACTTGGGATGAGAGATGCAGTAACGTACATGGTGGTTACCATAACATGGAATGTGATTTTTTAGTATTTCATGGCCATGCACTGATGCTTCACTATGAGAATAAGACCAACAAATGCATATGATAATATGTGAATTTATTACATTATAATCATTTTAAATCTCAAACATGTTTTGGTCAGCTATTGTGGCCATCTTCAGGGAGGTGTTTTTATGAAGGATATATTACAAAGACAACCAATCTAATGTACATATATAAAATTTTAAGTTTTACTTATATGATTCACAATATATGTTAAAGTATACAATACAGATAAAATTATTTGTGCTAAGTTTACATGAGTAAGAGGTGTTCGTGTCGTGTGTCACGTCACCCTCAAAGTGCAGCCTGCAGACACAACGAGAAGAAAAGACAACTCGATGCAATGCTCCTGACTTACAATTTAGCATCAATAGTACATTTCCCCACTAGAACCCAAGGTTCCTCCTGTACTGCAATAGACAATATATTTCTTGATACCAATACATTTTTTTAATTATATCATTTCTCCTCTGTATAACGGACTAGCTGATCATGATGCCCAACTATTAATAATAAACGACTTAAACTTACAACCGAATACCACTGTACCCACACCATTAGAAGCTTAAACACTTACTCAATAGAGGAATTTAAAACCAAATTGAGTTATGAATCTTGGGAAAATGTCTTTAGTCGCAACGAAAACACTAATGTACACACTTTGTTCAACTCATTCCTCAACGACTATCTAGTTTCCGTCCACGCAAAATATCGGAGAGGAGTAATAATAACTCCTGGATAACACCAGGCATAAAACGTCCTGCAAACGCAAGAGATTTCTTTATCTCCTTACTAAGAACAATGATGATATTAATCTCAAAAATTACTATAAACAGTACTGCAAAACTTTAACAACTGTTATCAAAGAGGCCAAGAGTAGCATGTATAACAGACAAATTAATAATTCTACCAATAAAATGAAGACTATTTGGAACATTATAAAAGCAGAAACGAATAGAGTTAAAGAAACTACAAACATAGACCACAATAAGTATCAAAATTCTCCTGAGGCTTTCAACAGATATTTTTTGTCAATACCCCAAAATATTATTGATGGTATTTGAAGTAACGCTAACCAATATGCCAACACTGCTAAAAACCCCAACTATTACTTGGCAACCCTAGTTCATGCACCCTTTCCTAGCATAAAGTTTCAAAACACATCAACTAGAGAAATTGAGAAAATTATTAACTCTTTAAGAATGAAGAACTCCTATGGCTATGATGAAATTTCTATAAAAGTATTAAAGATTAGTGCCCCCTTCATTAGCTCTCCTCTGTGTTACATCTGTAACAAGTCCATGCTGTCTGGAATTTTTCCTGCTAGATTGAAATATGCCACAGTAAAACCATTACTAAAAAAAGGAAATAAAGATAATGTAGCCAACTACAGGCCAATTTCACTACTGACCTCCTTTTCAAAGGTCTTTGAAAAACGCATATATGATAGGCTTTTAAATCACATCCAGACCAATAACATTTTACGCGCCGAACAATTTGGCTTTAGAGTCTCTTTATCAACAGATAAAGCCTCTTATAAACTAACTGATGATATATTAAATGCGCTTAATAACAAATTAATGGTTGGAGGCATCTTTTGTGACTTGCAAAAACCCTTCGATTGCATCGACCACAACATATTGCTAGCTAAACTAGAATTTTATGGAATAACAGGTGTAACCTATAGATTAATTAAATTCTATCTACAAGGTAGATACCAAAGGGTGGTTTTAAATAATTATTCCGCTCATTCATGTTCACACTGGGGTGAAGTAACATATGGTGTACCACAAGGATCAATACTTGGTCCACTACTTTTCCTTCTATACATAAACGACCTACCTCAATTAACAAATGTCAATTCCAGATTCGTCCTATTTGCGGATGACACCAGTGTGATAATTACCAACCCTGATCCCCTCAACTTCAGAACCAATCTTAACAAAATAACCCATGACATATATGAATGGCTTGAAACTAACTTACTATCTCTAAACCTAGATAAAACTCACCACATACAATTCGTGACCAAGAATAACTCTCCTAACGACTTAGATATTATACACGGAAGTAAAAAAATAACTATGGTTAATAGCACAAAATTTCTTGGTCTTACACTAGATAATACACTTTCCTGGGGACCCCATATTGACACTATTGCACCTAAACTAAGCTCGGCTGGCTTTGCATTGAGAATTGTCAAGCCTCTCTTATCACCTGAGTCCTTGAGAATGGTATACTTCTCACACTTCTATTCCATAATGACCTACGGAATAATATTCTGGGGAAACTCTCGTCATAGCAATGTAATTTTCAGACTCCAAAAAAGAGTTATTAGGATCATCACAGGAATAAGAAACACAGACTCTTGCAGAGAATATTTCAGGACACTCAAAATATTACCATTGCAGTCACAGTATATACTGTCGCTTCTACTTCTTGTGATTGACAACAAAGACCACTTTAGGAGGAACTCTGAGGTACATCACATCAACACAAGGAATAAATCGTCCCTTCACCAACCCCTTTCTAACTTATCGAT
>Ga0123357_10006916_pt1 | contig 13932 bp, 10 predicted proteins | sample TergutEmb28metaG_FD_89873 | JGI IMG/M metagenome (GOLD analysis project Ga0123357, IMG submission 89873) | Embiratermes neotenicus P4 segment gut microbial communities from Petit-Saut dam, French Guiana - Emb289 P4 | ecosystem: Host-associated > Arthropoda: Insects > Digestive system > Gut ... | reverse complement strand
ACGTTAGATTTATGAAACAAACTGCATTTTGAAGAGGAAAAAACAGAGAGTATATACCATGTTTAAAATATTCAGTGCCTATATTTGTTGAATAAATATATAAAATGCAACGTTTAGAGGTTAGCAGTGCAGTACAACCACTATAGTCGTCGTTAGGCGTCAAAGGGTTAAGACGCTAACGACACACAGGATATAATTTCTGAAACAACACTGCAGGAGGCATGTCTCTTGTAATGTAAGTTTTGTTGGGATCATCGCAGACCTTTGGCACTGTAACCCCTGTTGCTGAGAATGCTGGACCATGAGGGATCAACTGATCAACATCTGTGAAATATTTGTGTCGGTTATAAAATTGTTGATTTGGACATTTTTCATTGGCTGAGATAAATGTCATATAGAAGTCAAATGGATTCAGCAGAATAAGTTATGGGCTACTTATCACAAACCACAGATATTTTCGAACATAATATTTGTACAATGAGTGCACTGTGGCTAATAAACCTTGAGAGAGTTATTTAGATAAATTCTGTGTTTTTCATATAAAAGTTACTGCTTTTATTTTTTTTTAGGTGTGTTTACAAAATTGTGAAAAGCAACTATGAGCTTTATCATGTCTGTCTCTCTGTCTGTCTGTCTGTTTGTCCATCCATTTGTCTATTCGTCTGTCCACACAGAACAGCCTTGCTTTCACTGGATGGTTTTGCATTGATTTTGATATTCCAGTACTTTTTGAAAATCTGTTAAGAAGATTCAAGTTCCATTAAAATCTCGCAAGAATAATGGGTACTTTACAGAAAACATGATAATATAATATGGCACATGCACTTTACATGCTGGAAAACTAAGGCTACAGTTTCACACCTTAGAATGTGTAATACTTATAGCTTTTCCTCAGTAACAGTGGTTATACGAATGCTCCTCGATGTTACATGTGTATGTACATTGTATGCCTTGTTATTATTGTAATGTACTGTGGAATTCTTAATTTAAATTTGAGTTTTCTGTTATGGCAGATGTGGTCAGTGGATTATGTTCAAGTCCCAAAAGAAGACAAGTTAGGAATAAGCCATGATGAAAGTGAGGATATTGGAGAGGTTGCAGGACTGCCCAATGAAATGGTGGTATCTAGTCCGCAAGGCAGGGACACAGTGACCATAAAAGTATCTGATGCTGACTCAGCTCAGCGGGTGGCCGACCTTGTCAAGCAAATGAGCCTATCAGCAGAGTTTGCTACAAATGATTCAGGTATGACATATTACTTATTTCCTGATACTGCCAACAGAAAAAGCACATCATTGAATGCTGTCCAACGCCATGTTCCTGTTGTTTACATCCTTACAACCTCGCATCAATTCAAATATTATTTTCATATATCCTGCTTGATCTTGCAACTGATCTACTCTTAGGACACTTCCGCTTGAAACTTCTGTACATATTTCACATTTCAAACATATGAGCCACAGGTCACATTCTGTGTTATGACTTTACTGCTATGTAAGTTGTAACAATAATACAAGTTGTACGGTCTAAGGCACAGGTCTGCTTCCGCTTGCCTGCTGAGATTGTGGGTTCAAATCTCACTGGGGGCCTGGATGTCTGTCTGTTGTGAGTGTTGGGTGTTGTCAGGCAGAGGTCTCTGTGACAAACTAATCACACATCCAGAGGAGTCCTACCAGCTGTGATGCGTCATTGAGTGATCTAGAAATCTCGTGAATGAGGAGGCCCCCCACTAGGGGCTGTTGTGCTAAATAAAAAAAAATAATACAAGTTCCTAATAAATTAATATTTTCTCTTTCATACTTTCATCCACTTGTTTTCTTCCTTAGCATCTTCTTTTTAGCAACTTTTGCTATTTTGCCTGAGCAAAAGACCACATTTCTCAGCCATACAAATGAACCATATTTGAGATGATACAGTTTTAAAATTGTTTTTTAAAGACTAGTATTCCAGTCTTCATTTACAGTCGGTCATAGTTGTGTTTTTGTGAAACTTTGTGTTATAGAAAATCATATAATAAAAATAGGACCAGATCAGAAACAATTTGGCTCATCTTCCAACTTTGTATCTTCACACTGATGGCTTGAAATTGCATACTAGCCAACATGCATATGTGAATGTCACATTATATAATGTTCACCTATTCATCAGTTATGTTATAGCCAATTTTAATTAGAGTAAAATATGTAATAGCAGAACCAGCTATATGTACTGTGCCACTGTTTTCACACTGATAGAAATACCCTCTGTATTATTCTTGTCATATTTTAGCATATAAAAACAAAGCAAGCACATGCAATTTTTATATTGTAAGGTTGAAAGTGTTTCATACAAAACTTTTGGCTACTGTTAACACTAAATATTTTGTGTTGTATGCATTTTGTCATATAGTGAGGTAACAAACATGAACTTCCTCATGCACTGTGCATTCTATCAACTTTGCCCAGGAACTTTTCTGGCCTTTGTTTCCTTTTCTTCATTCAGAGAAGGAAGGTTTGTGAAATTGCCTTTGTGTGTGTGTATGTACCACTAAGGACTTTTGGAGTGGTTTGGCTGCCCACATAGTGTACAGGCTTTGTTCATTCATTTACACTTTTTATCTCTGTAACTACTAAATGTATTTGGATAGAATTAAATATGAGAAATCTGTCCTGCAAGGCTTGACATTGTTTCATTAGACCTGTTACATTCAAGAGGAGAGGTTTTCTAGAACAGTAAATGAACAGCAGTTAGAAAGTGTTTGAAGTAAAAGTTTTACACCGCAATGAGGCGCATGTGAAGTCATGTATATCTTTTGTGCAACGAGAAGTATATTGAAATTAATTTTTAGTGGAGGAAACTTTGTTCAATGCTGTAAGCATGCCCTTCTTCATTCTTGTTTACATCAAGTTATGATGGTCTCAATGGGGAGAAGGCATGAAAGAAGACAGTGGCATGAAAGGCTGAGAGAGCAGTAGAGAGACCATTAAATTGGATCTTGGACAAATACAAGTACATTGTGAGGGTGGAAGATAGATGCTTCTGTCACAAAATTGTAGCAGCTGGCAAACTTCAGTATTAGCAGATTGAAGTTGTAATAAAATCTGTTACATTAAAATTTTAAACTTTTTAATATTATATAGTATCGTTGAAGATATGTGGAAATTGCTGAGGTGTAGGCTAGCAGACTTGAGAGTTAATGGACAGCATAAATGTTTCACAGCAGAATTTGTTACGATGTAATCTGTAACAACATGGTATTTATCATATTTATAGGGACATGGAGGGTGTATTATTGTATTATAATTGGGTAATGTGTATATTATTGTGGTACTTAGATTTTTTGATGTACAAGTGTGTGCACTGGTTGGTTTTATTTCCGTGGTATTTAATATTAATATATTGTGTATATAGTTCACAGTATAACTTCATATGATATGTGTTGTTGGATATATACGTGAAAGTATGTTTTATTGGTTTTCGTAGTGTGCGGTGTTTTATATATATATAGATGGATGCTGCTCGCTGTTTTGCACCATTGTTGTGTGTGCTGTATGTTTCCTGAAGGAATGGAGGGTATAATTAGGGCAGTGAAGGTAGAGGGGTGGGAAGGGGTAGTGGTTAGATTTGTTGAGTAGTTGACACACATTAATTTTTTTGTTGTGGTTTTCTTACTTTTCTTTCTAGCATTCTTGTATGTACTGTATGTTAGTCTTTAGCTTAATTTTATCATGCTTAGTTCTCGCCTGTCTTAAGACCAGGCATGGGAGGAATATAATTTCCTTCTATTTCTTTTTGTTTGTAACTGGCCGCGCTAAGTGTTTATCTCGCGAGCCGTGTGTGGAGTAACGCATGTAACAGTAGCTGCTTTGTTCTGCAGCAGCAGTCTGCTGTGTATCTCGAACAGTGACTGAGCAACAGAGACTGAAGCTGGACGGTCAGTGAGTGTTAACGGTAGTGAAGAGCCCGCTGGCGAGGTTTGTCACCAATACAGTTCAGTTGTAACTGCAATTATTCCCTACTTACACACAATAAAACTTCAGTACCCTCTACGTGGGGATTATTGAGAGTGTGTGCGGCCTGCCCGACTCCCAGTCTTAACCTGAGTTCCGAGCTCCGTCCCTCCTGGGAACAACATCCAAGATACGTTCCCCGCCGGGTCCACGCAGGATACAACAGATTGTGTTTGGAAAATACACAGCTTGTTGGAGGTATCATTTATATTTATATTTCTCTTCCCATCAGGACTTCTAATGAAGAGTGGATCAGACAGCAGTTTATCAGAAGAAGATGAGTTGAAACGAAGGGACAGGGGAAAGAAAGAAACAGAGGCACAGGTAGAGGAGAAGGAGTCATGCAGTGATGAAGAAAAGAATAAAGAGAGCATTGATACAGAAGTGGAACAATGTACAGAGAAAGGTATGGCTGTGAAAAAGAAACAGTCCAAGTATAGCTACTGACACAGGCACAACCTTTGTTGTAGTCAGCTGTTGGCAGATGAAGGGGTTAAGGAATGGGGTGGAACATAGAGTGTGTCCATTACACTGACTTGAGGAGAGTGCTGTATATACAGTACTTGTAAAATGTTTGGAGGTGGAAAGGAAGTTTAAATGAAGAAATAGCAATTAAGCAAACTCATGGGCGCTACGAAATTACAGAATTAAGAAATCTAGGAAACTTTTGTGTAAGATAAGATGCAAGTGGGAATACCATATAAAGAGAATAGGACAGACAGAGGAAATATTATGGATGTAGAGGTAAAGCAGTCCCTGAACAGACCTATTACAGGCCCATAGGGTTCCAGGAGGTTGAGACTCCCAGATTTCTAGACAGTTGGCACAAGAAGGTGGTTTGGTTGTCAGCCTTATGCAATGGCTGCCTTTACCCCTCTCAAATATTCCTGGTACTCATTTATATCGGATAGTGTAGTCGGTATAGTGACTTGCTAGGGGCTGGATGGTCTGAGGATTGTCCTGGTGGGGATGAGATTTTCTGCACCTGTCCAAATGGCCCTGGGGCCCACTGAGCCTGCTATACAATGGGTACTGGTTCTTTATCAGGGGTAGAGTGGCCTGGGCATGGTGTTGACCACCCACCCCATCTAGCTGCAAGGTTGAAGGAAGAGTAGAGCTATACCTCTGCTCCCCCTCTGGGCCTTTGTCGCATTTTCAAGGCAGACTTTACGTTTTACCTTTACCTATACTCATTTCTGCTAGGGGCTGAGTTGACCTCAGGGCCATAGTGTGGCCAGAAGGATTATGTCAATGAAAAATTCCAATGGCACTATCAGGAATAGAACCTGCAACATTTCGGTTAGTAGCACGGTGCCTGAACCAGCTGTGCCACTGCATGCCCCCACATTATGGATGTAAATATTATTAAATGCACTTGCTGAAGGAAGACTGTCAAAACTGAGTATTTCTTAATGATGCTATATGGACTGCGTACTGCAGAAAACATGGTGTTGGTGGGTGCAGCACCATATTTGTATTTTATAAGCATGCAGTATGTCTTAACTAATAAACTGTTCGTTCCTTCTATAAGCAGAATTTTTTTTTTTTTATGGACGGCTGATTTTGAGGCTATTTAAATTGTGTTTGATTTTAAAAACTACATTATGAAAGTCATGTCAAAATCTCTGATCTAGCGTCTAGTGAGGTTACAGCAAAAATTAAAACAAGATGAAACAATCTGTGTATTTATAAGTTTTTATTATGTTTTTTCAATATTCCAGCATACTAGTCATCATCTGATTTCAGCAGCTGATTTAGCCTGAAGTTAGTCACGTAAAACTTTGATATCATCCTGTCTACATTTCCCCCTTCTTAATTTTGCTTTAGGGGTGCCAATGGTTCATTCATTCATTTAGTTGACAGTTATTTAGCCATCACTGAAGTCCTGCTGTTCTGACACCAGAGTATTTGTCACTGTTCTGACACTACCTTAGATATTTAAATTCTTGTTCATAACCCATGATACATTTTCCTAAGGTTTATTTTAGTGTTGTTTTCTGTCTGTGTGCGTGTGTCTCATGCGGTCTAATCATATAAGATTTTGCAACTGTAATCTTGCATACATGATCTGAATTCTTCAATTGTTTGACATCTGTTCCTTTGAACGCAGACACTTTTTGAATCTTTTCTATAAAATGTATTGAAATGTAATGTACCATGTTTTGGGGACTGGTTTGAGCCCTGTCTTCAGGCTTGCTTCTTCCAAAACAACTGTAACAACTTGATTATTATACTACAATTAAACCCAGAATAATGTTAAATGGGTAAATACCACATATTCTGAAAAAAGTTTAGAAAGTATGATTATGCAAATTTCATGAGACACCAATACACAAAATACGTAGGTGGTCATTTTAACCATTTCCTGTCAGAGAATGGTTGTAGCTGACCATATGGAAAGTTTGTAATAATTCTTAAGCCTTTTTTGCAAAGTGTTTCAGATGGGTAATTTGAGCACATTGTGTAACTTGTATTCCAGTGGGTTATACATTGCAGTTCCCCTAATTGAAAAGAACAAATTATGAAGGTTCTTGTTAGTAATTTTCTCACTTTTTAAATAAAAATTTCTCTAGAATGAAATATGTTATTGAGTTCTTGCTGTTAGTGTACTGAACATTTTAGACACAATATATGAAAATTTTTCTTTGTTGTATGTATGGCAATTGAGAAGGCTGTTTTTGATGAGAAAATGCAACATGATGTAGATAAAATCACATTTTTTTAAAGCATCCTGTGTGAGATTTTGAAAGCCTTTTATTACTAACCCCATGCATTGGGTCCTTGGCTAAGCCATGTCATTGAAATGTGCATCACCATAACTCACTTCTGCAGATAATTTTTTATGTCCGTGATTGGAAGTCTGTTTCACACAGTACATTTATTTTTATGTCCATCAGGTGCATCTATAAATTGATTTATTTACCAGTTATATAAAAGTAATTTGGCATATTTCAGTCCTCTTCAGCGTCATTATCAAGTGTGTCATAGGAACTGCTGATCACAGTATCATAGTTCTGCTGGTCTAGGTTGGTTTCACATTAAAATCTTGATGTTCAATATACGAAGCTTAACAGACACAATTTGAATATTAATTGGGACTAAGATCTGAAGTAAGAATAACAAAGGAAATGTTTCTGTAACTTGATTTATAGTTTTTAATGAACATGTACATGTTCCAATGTCAGCATCTTTACATTTAATGTAACAGCTTAGCAAGTACAACAGGTTATCCTGTAACATGCCAGGCAGGCTGTGAGGCATGGCAGAGGTATAGCTCTGCCCATGCTCTACCTTGATGGTAGAAGGGGGTGGGTGGTCAAGTGGCTGGGTTGGCGGGTGGGTTCAGAAAATCTCGCCCCCACTGGGGTTCGAACATCAGACTGTCAAGCCTGTGGTGACCACTATACCAACTGAGCTATCATGTTTGACTAATAAGTAAAACTTCAGTTTTAAATTAAAAAAGGATTGTGCCATTAACAGTTTAAAAAAAAAGTTTTCAGTGGCTTCAACCATAATTTTAAATACTTAAATGTCAAGATATTGAGGTGGAATCAAAACTAGTTTCACAGTACTGAAATATTCAAAACAACATCACTTCATGAGTCCAACATAACTATATATCTTCAGAAAACTACATTTTTTGGATTAAATTATCCATCATCAGGTTAAATACAGACTTAAATTGAAAGTAAAAATGCAGCTCATATTATTACATTGTGATCTTTGTTTTGATTTTTTTGTGAGATCCCACATCACAATATTAGTAGTAGAATAAAACTGTAGTAAGTTAGCCAGTAGTGCATAAAAATAAGATAAAAACTAAAAATCTTTTATTAAAGTTTATAATTTTAGTGTATATTCTGTGTGTGTGTTCCCCCCCCCCAGTGGTGTTTTAGGTTGAGTAAACCAACGGAATAAGATTTTGTTGAAATAAGTTAGAACCCTTTTGTTAAGAGTCTTTAGTCTTGGAACAGAAGGTTTTAAAATGCAATACAGATATTAAATTAGTGTTGAAATATTCTTTTGGGCATGATAATGACCCATATGAGTTCCAAAACCTCTCTCTCTCTCTCTCTCTCTCTTTTTTCTTTTCTTTTTTTTTTTCTCAGTATTGTGACCAGGCTATAGGCTGGATGATCTAGGGTACAAGTCCCGATGGGGCTACAGATTTCTCCTTAATAAAAGAATAAAGAGCCGTCAACACAGGTCGTATATTGTCTGTAGTATTTATTTGTGCAACATATTTCGACCACAAAGGTTCACCTTCTGACTAAAAGTACTTTAAAAATACATAAGAAGGTTATATAAAATTGTGTTATGGTTATTAATTGAGACCTAAATTATTACATTTTTGAAAATACATGTTGCTGTTTCCTGTATGTTGGTTAAAGTATTAATTAATTAATAAAATAGTTATAAAATACCCTTGTTTTTCTGTGGTGTTCTAACATAGTAGACTGGAGGTAGTGTGGAATTCTTGAAAGTGTTTGTGCCTTGTTTGGTTATTAATCCAGGTTTCTGTTCCTGTAAATATGTTATAATTAGAATAAGATTTGTGATTGAACTGTGTTATTGTTGATTCTGTCAAAATTGTAATCACTTAAATAAGAATTTTATTCTTTCAAACATCCAGACCAGCACTGGCATCCACCCAGCCTGCTATTTAGTAGGTATGGGGTTTCTTTCTTGGGGTGAAGTGACTGGGCCATAAAGTAAAGTTGACCACTCACCTCTGTCTAGTGCAGAGGCTAGGAATGAGCAGAGCTATGCATCTACTGACCATGTATGCTCTATGGGATCGACAGGCACAAATCTTCCTCCTCCTCCTCCTCCTCCTCATTATCATCATAATCACCACCACCACCACCACCACCACCACCATTATCGTCGTCGTCGGCATCATTATCAATCATCATCATCATCATCACCATCATCTTTTTTTTTTGACCAAGTTTGAGGGGAGGAGAATGAATATGACAGTGAACTCTTATATAGTTGCTTTGAATAGACTTGGAAGTAATTTTAATTATCTGAAATCCAACAGAGAGAGAACAGACTATAGACTTCAGGGCTGTCCCATTGAGATTATCCATGTACAGTGTTTCTCATTTTCTCCACCATACTTACTCGTTTAATTTCTTTGCACCCCTAGGATGACAGTTTAATATGTGATGCATATCTTGGTGTGTGGCATCCTATTGTGTTCAACAGTATGGTATTTAGTCAGTTGCAAACACTCGGACACAACTTTCATTTAAATAGGATTTTACTTTCAGAGCTTTTTGGCAATACTTGTGTGTGTGTATGTGGACACATTTGTGTGCATGTGTGTGCTTGTGTGTATAGAAAGCACAGAGCAAGTGGCTGATGCTGCACAGTTGCACCATGCAGGGAAAGGTGACCTCCACCGTCAGCAAGCAGTCAGAGCATCGAGTATTGAGACCCAGGATTCCCCTCAGCAGAGTCCTGTCATAATGCGTCGGAAGTCATCTGTACGGGCCAATCCTGCATTTAGAAAGAGTGAGGGCAGTCGGCTTTTGATGGGATCAGTTGAAGGCCACCAGCGCAATCGGGCTGAGAGTGAAGGTGGACCAGGTATGGTGGTTAATGGGCCTACAAGAAAGGACTGCTTCTGTGGAAGATTATGTTTATTTTCAAGCAGAGTATTACATGATGTTAATGTGGTCCCCATATTTTCGCAAAGCTACAGAATTACTTCTTTTTCTTTGTGCACTGTGCAGGTTGCTTGCTGTTAATATGGCACACACAAATCTATATAGGATCTTGTGAAGTATACAGTAGTGAGGTTATGATCTGAATATACAACTGACCATTGAAATCATTAAGCAGAATAATTTTTTCCCTTTCAGTGCATGGGAACTTTATCTTCTCTTTTGTGTACTAATGCTCTTCACATGTCATGTCCAGGCAGCTCTATTTTTCTTTGCTTCTTTTTGCTTTCCTGTTGGGGTTAGTGAGGCAAGTTATTTCTGAAGAATGCACTTCATCAGTATCTTCAGTAATAATGTTAAATTTTGCGGACTCGAGATATAATTGTCAGCATTTTATTGTGAACATCCATAGACAGACAGACACACTGTGGTTTTCACACACAGAGTGTTACGGGCATAATTTGCCTTAACTTTGGGAGGATCTTCGTAAGTCAAATTACATTGATACAACAAAACATACCTTTATCCTATAAGCTGAATGCTTATGGACATGATGATGCAAGAAAGTTATGTCCATTTTGTGGTTCCACATACAGTACCTGTTTAATGTAATGCGTTATCCATACACTGTTTAGGGCTGTCCCTCAGCCGATAATCAAGTCAAGTGATGCAATGTGTATGCTATGTAAAGTATTTGGATCATTTGCATGATTTAGTGCAAGTTTTAATTACTTAATCAATGTCTTTGTGTCACTCAGATGTCACTTACATGTGAAGGACAGTTGTTAATATTACAGTGACAACAAATGCCTCTTATTTTTAATATAAATCAATAATTGTATAACAACTCTTATTCTTTAGAACTTCTCTTTTCATTATCTCCGTTTATCTTTTCTTCAGTAACATGTTTTAGAAGGCACTTCCTGTGCAGGATGTGACCAATCCAGTTAGCCTTCCTTTTTTTCTTTTTTTTTAAATTGTATTTTAGGTTATTTCTGTCCTTGACTGTGTGTAATACTTCTTCATTTGTCACACAATTGGTGCAACTGATCTTTTCCATCCATCTCCAGCACCACATTTAAAAACTTTCCAGGTATTTCTGATCTGCTTTCTGCAGCATCCAAGTTGCAGCGCCATAAAAAGCTGTGCTCCAAATGTGGCAGTTATTAGTTTCTTTGTTAAATTTATGTTCAAGTTGCTAGTGGCAAGAGCCTTGTTGTTGAATGCTGCTTTTGCCCGTGGCAATTGTGCATTTAATGTTATGTGTACATCTTGCATAATTTATGTATTTATGCATATCTTGCTGCAATGAGAGTCCCTGCAGCTGATCTGTCAACATCTTTAGTATTTCTTTGTAGGTTTTTATTCATAAATTGCTCTTGGTGTTTGGGAATTTTTAATTCTTTGTGGATGTTTCAGCAGTCGTGTTTGTTGTTTTATATATCCTGCAACTGTTTTGCTTATTTTTGTATTTGTCATTCTTTTTTACCTTGTTTAAAACTGAGAGCTGTGTGTTACTGCATGAACAATGCTCTACAACAGCTGACACCATCTTAGGATACCCTCACAGTACTGTCTGCCATTAATGCTGCCTGGTTATGCATTCCAGGGGCTGGAGGTGCTGAGGGGGATGCATTGAGTGTTGGGGCAGTGCAGGAGGATGGTACAGGAGGCAGAATGAGGGCTAGTAAGAGTGATACCAGTCTTACAGATTCGTTTGTCATGGTGGGAGAAGGAGATGTGAATGATTCGCCCTCCATGCTGAGAAAGGATGATGGACAACGGAGGAGGCGGAATCCACAGAATATACTCAGGGAAGGTGAGTAACAATTGAATTAGTACCATATTTACATTCAGAATTTAAATTTATCATATTTCTTTTTGATGTTAATTTCAGCTAACCTATTTGAGATGGTACAGAGCAGAAAATTTTTTCCTTTTCCAGGAACTTTGTAATCATTTCCACCCTCTAATGTACACCTGGACATGCAATAACATGTCATACTCTCTGAAGCCACATCCCTTCTCAGTATGTTTTATTGAAGATATGAATTAAGTACAGTTTTGAACAGACCTCGTATTAGCTGTGAATATGACCACACCCATTGTATGAGATGGTTAAGCATGAAAGTTCTAAAGGCCTAGATTTTCTCCATCATAATAATAAAACCAAACTGAATCTTGTGGTGTAGACTTAGGGTGCTGCCATACTGTGCCCTGGTCTTAGGTTTGAAGTAATATGTGTATATTTATTGTTTTGCCTGACTGCTATTCTGCACTTCATCCAGAAAGAAAACTGACTTTTGTCTAAGACTGTACCAACTTAGAATTGCATTCATTTATCTTTCCCTGACTTGCAAAAATAAGGATGGTCAAGAGCTGTGACTGAATGCATTAGAAAGAATGAGTTAGATACAGATATTTATGAAATGTGTGGACTTCTTGTTTAATGCTGTATTTGAAGATTTTATTTCATTTTGTCATCAGTTACTTTGACAGTTTTCTCATTGTCATTGTCCATGTAAGGTTTTCCATCATTTTAGTGTCCAAAATTTTTGTCCTTTATGGAAACATTAAACAATTACTGAAATGATAGAAAAGCTTGAATAGTTATGCTTCCTAAAGTTGGATCTTCTTTTTTCTTTGCAGGATTCAAGTGGCAACGTCAGCTGGTCTTCCGTAGCAAGTTGACAATGCACACAGCATATGACCGGAAGGATAATGCTGAACCAGCCTCCATAACAGCTTTAGCTGTGTCCAAGTAGGTTTATAAATTTGGAGCTGAAACATATTCATACACCCCACAGAAATATATGTGGGAAATGTTAGTGTAACCTTTTGGAAGCCATGGCTCATGAGTTTGTCTTTGTAACATTGGTGCTGCGCAGGTTTTGATGAAATTACATGCCCATGCAGTTGTAAAACTTTGCCCTTCTCTCCCCATGGTCATTGTCTGTCATCCATTGGCTGTAAAGTGATACGTTAGTTCCTGTACAGTAAACCTCAGTGAAAGCATGTATTGAATGTGCAGTCCGTAGTCAAATTGTGTGAAAGGTAGCTTCTTGCACTGTATCACAACATGCAAAAGTACTGATATTATGGAGAGTGTTTTTATTTTTCAAATTGTGTGTCTAATATAGAAAAGAAATTACTAAAATCTCTCAAGTGAAGTCTAGATAAGATTTTTAACCTGCTTTCCTTCCTAAATAGGAAACAAGGAGTTCCAGGCAGAATTAAGAAAGCCCACTTTCTTATTGTATTGCTTTCTAGTTCTGCATATCTGTTGATATTATTTTGGTACTGTTATTTTGTTTTTGTGAAAAACTACACAGGCCATCTTCAAAAAACATTAAACTGCCTTTTTTTATGTCTTTTGAGGCAAAACAGAAATTTATCGCAATATGTGAACTGTAAGAAGTGCCTTTAATGATATATTCAGTGTCTTGTGTATAATTTTTTTTTTTTAATTTGTGTAATTAGTGAAGTTAGAAGGGTAAAACTAAAGCAGAACCTGTTTTGTGAATATTTATCATATGTTTGTAGATTAGTTACATTTCTGTCAATACATAACTCCAACTTTCAAAAGAATGCACTGGTAATTCAGTACAATATTAATACATTTTTCAAAGGCAATATTGTGTCCATATATTGTAAAGGGATATAAACAAGTCATCTGTAAAGATGGAATGGAGTCAGTGTCTTTTAATGAATCCGTTTTAAGATGTTTTCCTGCTTAAGATGTTAACATTGTTCAGTTCACTGGAAAATGTCAGAAGAGGGAATCACTGTATTACCTTAGCAAATGGTGTACTTATTTTATTTTTCTCCTTTCTTTCGTTCATTCATTCATTCATTTATTTCACATTCCATTAATTTTATACAGACGTGGAAATAGTCATGTATACATATAGCGTAATAACAAGCAAGTGTACATTCACTATAAACTGTGCCTTATTGTAGTGTCATAATATGGTTTTACTAGGAATTATGAGTACTGTAATTAAAATAAGCCTAGGTAATAATGAAATTGAAAGTGATGTCAACACTTATTATGTATTTAAATATTCCTTCATACTGTAAAAGGAGTTATGTGACAGATATCTTTTTAACCTTTTGGCGCCAGAATTATTTTTTTAAATTTTAGCACACTGTATATAAAATGTGAATAAAACAGGAACCAAATAGGTTAGAATTATGAAACAAACTGCATTTTGAAGAGAAAAAAACGGAGAGTATATACCGTGTTTAAAATATTCAGTACCTGTATTTGT
>Ga0123357_10006915_pt1 | contig 13932 bp, 8 predicted proteins | sample TergutEmb28metaG_FD_89873 | JGI IMG/M metagenome (GOLD analysis project Ga0123357, IMG submission 89873) | Embiratermes neotenicus P4 segment gut microbial communities from Petit-Saut dam, French Guiana - Emb289 P4 | ecosystem: Host-associated > Arthropoda: Insects > Digestive system > Gut ... | reverse complement strand
TTTTTTTTTTTTTCCCCCCCCAAAAAACCCGAAAAAAAAAAACACTTTTTTTTTTTAAAAAAGAATTTAGGGAGAAAATCCCCCCCCCCCCCCCCCCCCCCCCCTCTGCATTTTTGTGTACATATATATATATATATATATATACCAAAAGGCATAGCCATTATAAGAATAATACAGAGGTTCAGCTGTATTAGCACTGATAATATCAGAGGGCACCCCTACATCTGAGCTAACAACAAAATGAAATAGCATCTATATGGCCATGAGAACATTTGAAATTATTCTTATAACAAAACCAACGAGAAGCACTAATTTCTTATATTTATTTTTGGAATAGGTCTCTACATGTTTCGGACAGTCACCATAACCTGTATGACCTATACCTATTGCTGTGCATACAGTGCTAGGCTCCTGATGATGGACAGACATACTGTCCGAGACACGTAGAGTCCTATTCCAAAAATAAATTTGAGAAATCAGTGCTTCTCGTTGGCTTTATTATAAGAATGTATCATGATGCACGGTCCTCTGAATGTCAAATTCGAAACGATATTCCTTTGCAACTGCAGTATGCACTCTATTTATGTCTTCCTAAATACATAATGCACTCACTATACAGATGCATTCACAACTGCTCAATGCAAATATATGTGCATATCTGTCCATTATCAGTATATTGAATTGTCAATGCACATGTATACTTCACTGTGTACGACACTGGCAATGTATCTGAAACACTGCATAATGCACTACCAACATAGACACCTCACAGTAAGCACAGTTCACAGAGACCTCCACACCTGCAATGTGCTCCAGCTATGAAGTCTGCAACTGTGCAGATCCCTCGCTACATAATGGCCTACAGTACTGTGTTTACAGATGCCTTCCTAACCACAAAGTGCATTGGCCATACAGATGTCACCACAACCTTGTTAACATTCAGACTACAGACTACTACTGAACTGCTTAGCACACAGCTATACAATATATACACCTCAAAACAATATACTGTATTGGCTGGGGACATTGCTATAACTTCAGTATTCACTGCTGTATAGTACAGACACTGTCAATACACAGTGCATGGGCTATAGAAATAACTGCAGAACACACTGGCTATGCAGATCTCTCTGTAACTGCAGAACACACTGGCTATAGAGTTCTCTCTGTAACTGCAGAACACACTACCTATACAGATAGCTCCGTACATTGCAGAACGCACCAACTACATGCCATGCATCATGTTCACATCACCATTCATAAACACAGCACTTATACATCGCACTATGTACACTAAATCATATACTAGTTACTGCTCTGACATGTTTCTATGTCTACAGACACCATCTTCCAGTAGCCCCATCTAACTGTTAATTCTTTGAAACACATCAAATGATTGCAAGTACTTGTTGACTATTTGTTATAAGATTCCTAGTTTTTTAAACCCTAAAGCACAACTCTGAATGTCACTAAGGTTCCCCCAGTAATGAATGTCTATGTCTATCGAAACAGTAAAAAGTTGAAATCACAGGTGCACAACTTGTTAACACCGTTGAAGTTCCTCTGTCGTAAAAATGTATACTAAAACAGTTAAAAGTTAAAACACATAAAAACAATTAAAACACTGATGTTGAAAATCAGGTGCATGTGGAATGCACATATGATAACATCAAGAATTTACAGTAAGAAGGGGCTCCCAGAAGATAGTGTCAATACACACCAAAATACATCATAGCAGTAACTAATATGTGACTTAGTATACTTAATATGGTGCATAGATGTTGGTCAATAAATGGTGACACCAACTACATATATACCTCTATAACTATAGAACACAATGGCTATATAGGTATCCTCTAGCTGCAGAACACACTGGCAACACAGATACCTCTATCATTGCAGAACACATGTTATGTAGATATCTCACTGGCTAGACAGATATCTCTATAACTCTAGAGTACTCTGGCTATGCATATACACCTGTAACTGGAGAGCACACTGGCTACGCAGATCTCTATGACTGCAGAACACATTTACTATATAAAAATTCTCTCACTGCAGAACACACAGGCTATATAAAATCCCTCTTTTTGCAGAACACCTAGCTATAATGATACCTCTATGACTGCACAGCCCAGTGGCTACACAGTTATCTCTAAAACTGAAGAACACAATGGTTATATAAATACCCTCTTGTTGTAGAACAGAGTGGCTATATATTTATCCGTACAACTGCAGAACATGCTGGCTATATAAATACCTCTATAACTGCAGAAGACACTCACTGTCTATGCACTACCATTACAGCCTATGCACTGGCCATACACATGCCTCCACAACTTTACCACACTGACTACAAAGGTAATTAAAATAGTACTCATTAAACCTCTTACAGAGAAAAAATCATATCTGCCTCTTGTACTGTATTCACAGAAATAAATCCTGCATCTCTAAAAGCTCTATTACAGGCATATACAGAGGGATAAGTACCAAGGTTTTGGTAAAATTTAACTACTGTAAAAACATGGGGTCCCTGGTTATTTAAAAATATACACTCTGTCCTGCATTCTACAATATATTTGGCTGAATGTCCTTTCTTAATTCAAAACATGTTGCATATATTGTTGCATATCATACAATATCTTCTGTCCACTTGATAAATCAAGATTCCCATTTCTGTAGACCGATATTATCAAGGGTAAGATTTTACTTGCCCTAATAGGCAATTACAGATCAAAGATTACAGAGATTGTAGCAGTATGTCTTATGTTAAACTGACATTTTGCCAATTTGGACTTGTTTTGTACGGCCTTTGCACCAAGTTTCTTCATCCAGAATACATCCTTCTTTAATTCTTATAATAAAACCAACCAGACACACTAATTTCTCAAATTTATTTTTGGAATAAAACTCTACATGTTTCTGACCATCATCAGGAGTTTTTCACTGTATACACAGCAATGGTAAATATCACTTAGGTTTCCAAGCTATACCATTGCTCTGTGTACAGTAAAAAACTCCTGGTGATGGACAGAGGAACTGTCTGAAATATGTAGAGTTTTATTCCAAAAATAAATTTGAGAAATTATTGCATCTAGTTGGTTTTATTATAAGAATTTATCACAATGCACGGTCAGCTGAACGTCAAATTCTTCTTCACAGTTGTTACAATAAAATACAATTTATTTTGAAATTCCTCATATTTACTGTGTAAAAACTTGCAATGTTAATTAATAAATCACCATATCTGTATCCTATGGCACTGTACTAAACCTTCCTTTATTACTTTATAGTGTTGTTTCTGACATGACTCAGCCTGTCCTTGACCATAATCAGGGAAATCATTTCCATACAACCCTAACTTTACAATAGAACCATGCAAGTGTTGACACTGTAATATTATATCAGGGTAGCACCAATTGTAATGATACAGGAATGGCCCTAGTGGAATTTCTAAATTCTACAAATTTGGAGATTCTAAATCAGGGCAATGATCCCACCTTTTGTAATGGCCTTAGGCTTAAGGTGATTGATATTGCCCTGAAGTCCTTTGGGCTTCTGGGAAGAGTCAAGAGCTGGGAGGTTTCATCAAAACCCTCCCTGTCGGACCACAGACATATTCTGTTTACTCTACAGGGCTCCTTACCAATATGTCAAATCAGGAACACCAGGGGCACCAAATGGGACTCCTTTCGGGAGGACCTGAGGGACAGACTGGGGAGGCACCCTGAGATGAACACGAAAGTTGAAGCTGGATTGGGGCTTATCATTCTCTGGGTTCAGCAGGCCCTATCTTGGCCTATGAGGATAATTGTCCGCTTAGACCTGTTAAAACAGGCAGATACTCTCTGAAGTGCACATCGGAACTGGAGTCCCTCAGAAAAGGAGTAAGATGGCTGTTTAATAAGTGCTGTCAGATAGGAACCTGCAAAGTTGGAAACTCTATAAAGAAGCTCAGTGGAGTTATAGGAAGGAAGTAAGAAGCTTCTAAAGATGCTTGGAGGACTTTCAGTAGTTCCATTAATGATCTACCTCTGACAGCTAAGTTACACAGGGCTCTATCTAAGGACCATAAGATCAAGCTGTGATCTTCGGTGGCTCCATCGGGAAGGCATGCACCATCTGAGGGGGAAACCTTAGACCTCTTGCTTGCTATTCACTGGCCCTGCTGCTGCCGCCATGTCGAACGTTTGGACTGGCGGGTGGTTGCGAGGGTTGTCACCTATGGGAGTGGTATGAGCAATTGATTCATTTGCCCCATACAAAAGTCCAGGAATGGATGGGATATTCCTGGCCATTGCAATAAGGATGGAGGGTCCTTGTCCCTTCCCTGTTCATGATTTTTCATGCCTGTCTGGCAACTGGCTACATTCCAGCCATATGGTGCCAGGTTAAGGTAGTGTTCATTCCTAAGCCAGATGGGAACTCCTCTGGTGGACCTAAGGACTTCAGACTTACCAGTCTCACATCGTTCTTACTTAAGACCATCAACAGGCTGGTAGATAGATTTTTAAGGGAAAACATTTTGGTGTTCATATCGCTACATCCCAATCAACACATATACCAGGCTGGGAAATCTGTGGACATGGCCCTTCATCAGCTCATGGTTTGGGTTGAGAAGGCGCTTGACCAATAGCAGACAGTTCTGGGTGTTTTCCTAGACATAAAAGGGGCACTTAATAACACCTCCTTTGACTCCATGTGTGCTGCTCTTGCTAAACATGGGGTCCATTACACCATTGTACGGAGGATTATAGCTACCCTGGAGGGCTGGCTGTCTATGGTGACTCTTGGTGGATCTTCCAGCAGCATCGAAGTATCTAGAGGCTGCCCACAGGGCTCCTATGGTGCCTTGTTGCTGTTGATCTGATAGCAAGGCTCAAAGAGGGTGGAGTTTATACTCAAGCATATGTGGATGACATTTGTCTTCTAGCAGTGGGGAAATTCCCAAATACAGTAACAGGGCCCTCCATACTGTAGAGATGCGGTGTGACGAGATTGGGCTGTCAGTTAGTACCCACAAAACTGGACTTGTTGTATTCACAAGGAGAAGGAAACTCCAAGGGTTCTTTGAACCATACCTTTTTGGGATGGCTTTATGCCACTCTATGTTGGTCAAGTATCTTGGGGTAGTCCTGGATTCTCGGCTGACCTGGAGGGAGCACGTACATGTTAAGAGTGAAGAAGGCTCACAATCTGCTGTGGACCTGTAGGAGGGTCTATGGTGTGACGTGCGGCCTGAGGCCAAAGGTGGTTCATTGGCTCTGTGTCTCTATCGTTTGACCTTCCATTACTTTTGCATCCTTAGTATGGTAGCCTGGCTGTCAGATGGCTAGTGCCATGAAAAAACTAAGCAGAGTTCAGAGACTTGCATGCTTAACGATAACGGAAGCGATGTGTACTACTCCCACCAATGATGTGGAAGCATTTATCCACTGGAGTTAGTGGTACAGAGTAAGGAGAGGTTACCTGCCCATCGTCTCTGGAGTCTGGCTTCAGCTGTCAGACTCCATATTTAATATGGGGGTAGATGTTATGAGGTCAGCATTTAATTTTGAACCCAAATATAGGGTTACCATGTTGACTACAGAAGAATGGACTAGAGGAACTGGGACTCCTCCTGTAGTCAAAGGGCTCATGTGCTTTACAAATGGGTCCAGGATTAAGGAGGAGACCAGGGCTGGAGTCTATGAACAATCTGTGGGAAGAAGACTCAGTATCTCTATAGGAAGGTATGCTACAGTTTTTCAGGCTGAGATATATGCTATCTTAGACTGTGCTCATGAAATTCAATTGCATGGTAGACCAGAGAAGCATGTGAGTATTCAGTCTGACAGCCAGGTGGCTCTGAAAGCTCTGCAGGCTTCCAAAACATCTCTATTGGCACACCATCGGTCCAACAGTGCCAAAAGGCGTTGAATGATCTCTTCCCCACATGCTGTGGGGCTGTATTGGGTACCTGGACATGCTGGGATACACGAAAACGAAATCGCCGACAAGCTCACCAGATACAGTTCTGTTCAGAAGTTTGTTGGACCTGAGCCGGCTTTGGGAGTCTCTAGGCAGAATATAAGAAGAAAGATTAGTCGCTGGTTGATTAACCAGCATTATGCATGATGGCAAGGTCTTGGTGATACTCAAAGACAGGCTCGAGAATTAATTTCAGGACCCTGTCCGGGTGTCAGGACTAGATTTTTGTCCTTTAATAGGACACAATCCACGGTCATTATTGGTCTTCTTACTGGACATGACACCCTCAGAAGATACCTTCACTTAATGGGGCTGTCCATTATGTAGGAGGTGTGGAGCAGAGGATGAAACCTTGGCCCACATTCTTTGTGAATGTGAAGCTTTGGCTTCACTCACACATGTGTATCTGGGCTCCTTCTTTTTGGTTCCAGAGATTATGAGTATAAGTCCGGGGGCCATCTGGAGCTTTAGTAAAGGAACAGGGCTCCCTTGAATTGATATGGGGCACAAAGGGCCCATTAATTGAGGTCTAGGTGCATCAGAACTGAATGGGCTTGAACCCAAATCCAAATCAATCAATATTATAATCACAAGTTACAGTTGGTTCAGTATATGGAACAGTTTAATGTTAGGACTATGGTACGATAAATCTTAATAGCATTGAAACTATGCACTTATAACAGGTTCTGGGAATGACCTGAACATTGGAAACAAACCTCAGTCATTATGTAGATTTCAATACTTGTACCATTCACCATAAACAATATTCTGATTTCATTGTAAGTACCACGGTAAATTAAATGCCATTAGGTTTTTCTCCCAGTCTAGGTAACAGAACATCCCCTCCCCCCCCTTTTTTATTCCACCAAATTTCCAATTACTATGAAGTAAGGTGGACCATAACTTAGCCTTACTTCCACTCTTTCACGGTGCAAGAGCTATTTGTATGGTATGCTGTGGAGCAGTATAAAATGTAAATGTTCCAGATGCAGCATGTGGACAGATTTTCCCATGTAGGATGTTTATTCACAAATGTATTTCCACAACTCATCCATCTTCTCTTTGTATTGCTGGTGAAGACTTCAACGTGTTTCCTGTAACCACTGTTTTGTTTGTTCAGGAACAATTTCCACAGGACACCTCTACTTCAGTTGACAAGTAAGAGTCTTTGGCCATAGAAAACTAAATTTTTGTGTACATTTTTCAACCTCTGAGAATCACTGCTTATCTTCCTCATGCCTCCAAGAGTCAAGTCTTTTCAAAACTGAGGAAAACATGTCCTTTGGCAACTTTTCTGAACACAAAAAAGTAGTCTGAATTGATACAGTATCACATTATTAAAGTATGTATGATACAAACGTATATCTATCAGTAATTTCCAAAGTTGTATAGGAATTATTTACATGATGAAGACCAAAAAGAGGTTGAAACATGTCATACATAACACTGTATACAAATAAGGGCAGGTTTGATAGTCCTGCATGGCACAGAGATGGTGTGTTATTAGTCTTACAATAAAAGCCAACGAGATGCACTATTTCTCAAGCTTATTTTGATAAAGAACTCTACATGTTTTGGACAGATCTACTGTCCATCATCAGAAGTCTCAGCACTGAATACAAAGCAATAGGTATCTGTCATGCCAGTTATGTTGACAGTCCGGTAGTGAGCTAGCAGACAGTATGACCAATACCTACTGGTGTGTATACAGTGTTGAGACTCCTGATGATGGACAGCAGATCTGTCCAAAACATGTAGAGTTCCTTATCAAAATAAACTTGACAAATAGTGCATCTCGTTGGCTTTTATTATAAGAATATATCACATTGCATGGTCCTCTGAATGTCAAAGGAGTGTTATTAATTAATATTACAAGTTATTTTATTCATTTATTTATTTGTACTCTTCACAAAATTGTAATTATAACATATAATCTGTCCACTAGTGCTCATTATTTTACACCTCACCTCTCTTTCCCTCTCTGCAAATCAGTTAGGGGAAAAAATTAGTTTTGATTCTTAAAAAAATATTTTAACAGATCCCTATCTATTTCCAGTGTATTCCCAACAGTTTTAGCGCCTCTGAGCTTGATCAGCCAGAATTCTCTCTGCTCTATACATCAGTATTATATTATTTTATATGTTCTTTCCCCATTCACTGTTTCATTCAGCTGTATCAGAGTGTTACAGTTCACAAAATATATACACTTCCGGTCACTCACTAATACTGTTCATTTTATTGAAAATAACTTCATCCGACACTTTAATAAATAACAAGCTCAAGACATCAGACATCGTAAGTTTCTTCGCTGCATTCCCGATCAACATACGAAACTTCGTTTACTTAACATAATCAGTCTAAACAAAGAACATGGCCCTTCAAAATAACGTAAAACTGATTCCATACCCTGAATGATGCTGTACAGCAATTCCTAGATTAGCTCTCAGCTTGAAGAAAGGAAAGTAGTGAACACACAAGAATTCCTGGCACACAAGTGTAAACATACTCTGATTCATGTCCTGCTTATGCATACTTACTTCTTCATCTCTAACAAAGAATTCATTCTGTCACCTCCCGTAATTCCAAGTTAGAATCCACTGCCATATTACATGATTCACAGAACTTATAATTAAGACAAAAGATTCATTTCTGTTTACATTTCAGATGATAACTGTAACTGGTACCAGTGCACTGACAGATTATTAAACTGTCTGGAATGAAAATGAAGCATTCAAGGCCACAACATGAGTTAGTGGAATAAAAGTGCACACCCTACTTAGGGAAGTTCCACAAGGTAAACAAGAAACAGAATATTTGTGGTGGTGTACTTCTAATAAATTTTAAGGTGACACAAATAAATGACAGCCACATCACAACAAAAATATATATGACAATCTAAAACCATGCATGTGTGATTCAAGCAATACTGTTTCAAACAACTGAGTTCAAAGATTTTAGCTTCAAAACATGTCCACAAGTCATTTTATAATTTACAATCCTCAGGAACCACTATAAGAATTTTAAACTTCCCTCCAACTCAGCAATTATATCTGACAACACTTCACAGCATGGCCGAGTCTCAACAATTTTCTCTTCCAATCCACCAAGCGTATCAGTGGTTCTTGCATTCAACTTCACAGCACCAAGTGAACCTGCAAATGGTACTTTCTGCCCATCAGCCACCAGATGGGGCCACGATTTACACCAACAACTGGCACAGTCAAAACTGAACATAAAGCTAACTAGGTCATGTATTTTCAGCACTTGTTTTTTCATCTTCTGAAACATCGCTGGCTGCAGTGACAATGGTTGTTACTGGTGGTGCAGGAAGAAGCGATGATGCAGGCTCCCTAACTGTTTCATTCATTTCGGTAAATATGCTGATGAGATTGTTCAGTCCAATCAAATAGCCATCTTCATGGTTACCCACAACCCATTTTGATGAGTGTGTAATGGACATACCATTTGGCAGAACTAACGTCTTGGCAAAATCTATTAGCCATACATTGGCATTCGTCTTGTCGTGAACAAACAGCAGTGAACTGCCAATGACCTGGAATTGAAACACAGAACTGACAATGCTCAAATTATGTAATAAGCCATTAGTAAGCATTTTAAAGCAACTTGTACTTGACTTTTGGTATATGACACAATACCAGTCTGCTAACTTCAGTGCCATATGAATGCTAATTTCAAAGTACACATACAACTTGCACTTCAATGCAATTTCTTATTAAAAGTTGTAAAATAAATTTACATTCAGAACTTATAATCTGTGATGACAGTAAGTGCCAAGTTTATGCCTCACTAAATTCATATGGCTCAAAACTGAGTCCTGTAGCAGCCTCTTGATAATACAGTAATTAATATTTGAATTCCTACAGAACAGATTACTTGACTAGCTAAGTGACTGTAAGCTTCCCCACAGGTGTCTATTCCATGAATCAGCATGTACTATGCTAAACACAGTTTCCAAATGGGCCAACAGGAGATGAATGAAAACACCAGAAATACTGCACAGGCAAAAACATTCTAAAAACCCTCCACTAAGAGGAACCAACTGACACAACAGACATGCCATGCCTCTGCTTCTTTATCAGACACTTGCCGCATCTGGGAATGGCAAATACAACCAACTTTTAAGGTACGACATAACACACGTTTGATGCACGAATAAACAATCAGACCTTCAATCACAACTGCACTTTCAGATAATATCTTTTTGTTTTCCACCAGTTTCAACTTCTTCACAAATCCATCTCATCAGGTACAGGCAGAAAAGTATATGAGAAAACAAGCACCTGATATTTTTTTTTTGGTCCAATACCCCCACATGTCCTTATGGACTTTGTGGTCCTCCCTCCTGGGCATGGCAGGAGTGTAACTGACTTCTGAGGATGGGATGCCCATGAGGCACAGCTACATTGTCCCGATGATGTGAGTGGTGATACAGGAGAATGTAGTGCCAGGAGGGCCCTTAAACCTAAATTCTACCAACCTACCCAGACCATGGTCACCGCGGGAATCCTCCCCTTCAGGGAAAATTCCCACGATAGAGCCAGGAATCGAACCTGGGACCTCATGATTAGTAGGCAGAGACTCTGACCACTAGACCATGAGGCTGGTCAGCACCTGATATATGACACCCAATTATGGAAGGAATCATAACTAGGGGATGTTAATATCCTGTGCAACTACGAGACCACAGGTACATCAGTAATTAATCATCCGCAGATCTACTTCATGAAACCAAAGTAGTGCAATTCCAGTGCAGACTCTGCTACAAGACTAGACACACACCACATCAAATGATGATGTCCTAGCATCATTAATGCAAACCCATTTTAACATTAACCTCAACCTCCAATCTTAAGTTGCTGTAGCTTGTCCATTCTTTGTTTACGGCAACTTACCTCATGTGTTGTAAAGAAATCTGACACTTCTAATGTTGCTTTTATAGCTTTTAGCCTCTGTATATATTTTGGCTGAAAAGAGAAAGACAATATATGTGATTCAAGGTTCACAGAGCAGTGTATATGAAGTTATAACAACCTTCCTGACAGCCCTGATGATGGAGGCAGCAGGTTCAACTGAATGGGATGTGTTATGTCAACCAGACAACATGTCACTGCATCCCGTTACACACTATCATAAAAAATGGCAATTACAGACTGAATCATACATTACAAGTGCAATAATATGTGTACACACAGGCAACAAAGGAAGAAGTCTCATTTTGGATCACAAGTACATCCTCCTCCAACTAAACTAAACTAAACTAAACTAAACTAAACTCCGTGGCTTTAGTCTGCGAGCGAACCATACCGACAGACCAACACAGACATCAAATACAGTAATATATGCCTTGTGTTTACATCAGAAGATATGATACAACTGAAGTGATAAATATGACTGCAATATAATTCACATTTCCAGACTGTAAATAATGAGTCACTAACTGCATGGATACCATGTAGCAAGGTGTAGGCAATATGACTACCAGCATCACATGCACAGTGCTGCTGTCGAGTTACAGAATATAATTTTAGGGACCAGTTATGTATTTTGTGTATTGGATGATTAGTGAAAACTGAATAACTGTATTTTATAAACCCTTATCTGAATATGACGAATTTACTACCTTGTTATCAGTCTTGTTATAATTACAGTGTAAATAATTACCATGTAATGACAAATGTTTTAGGAAGACTAAGACAGGGACCGATCCTATCCCCAAAATGTGGTATATTATATGTTACCAGTGATCCTTGGTTCGAGAACAGATTACAGACATGCTTGGTGGTTAGATAGGCAAATTGCATCTGGCTGAATTAATTACAAAGTTAATAGAACTCAAGTAAAATGTATGCTGGTGCATGGGATGGAGGTTGAAATGCCACACTGGGAGGTAAGTGCCTCAAGGCCATAAGATCTTGCAAGGCAATATTGTTAGGTTTATGGCCTTAGTGTCATGAGGAGGAATGCAGCTACCCTGGCTGAGGATTAGTGGTGGCTTTTGTCACACTAATCCTTACAGCAACCATGAGTTGCATGTTTGGTCACTGCCCAACATGAGGACACCTGTTTTATGGGAGGGCCAGAGTTCCGGAAGCAGCCCTAGCTCAGTTCAGAAAACAGTTTTGGGCCCCCATGTGTGCCAGACAAAAAGAAAGAACAGGAATATATCAGTAAATACTGGGTAGTACTAAGCGTTCAGTGCTGTTGATAACTGGTACCCACTGTGTACTAAAAAGAAAAATAAATTATCACTGTTGCTAGACTTAATGAATTGTCTGCAAACAACCATGCCTAATAAATGAGTGCGTCTACTGGTAATGTGTCTGTGTAATATCAGCATGTAATATTCCCTGGGAGGAGTTTATGCAACAACAACTGAACCCATCAGGCAATTTAGCATAGTAGTAATTTGGATGGCTACATATACTGCAATGAATATGATGTAAAAAGTCCAAAAATGTCTCGAGTTCACATCTTGAAATGCCTGCATGATGTGCGTATATCGTACAGTGACACCACTGCATATGGGAAACCATTAGTTAAATCTTAATATGCCTGCATGATCTGTATGTATCATACAGATGTACTTACCACTGCATGTGGGAAACCATTTGTGAAATCTTGGAATGCCTGCATGATCTGTTCCCTTGTCTTGGTGGTCTTAAAATCCTTGCTGGATTTCCCGTCACTCTTCTTGATTCCCTCAATTCGGAAGCCAAGTGTTGCTGTTGATGATATTGTCTCCCTCCACACCATATACCTGAATATACAAGACATTTCATACAGTCAGCAAACTGTTGTCAGAGAAAATGGATTTATGGTGTACAGTTCTGGACACAGAAACAGATATTCTTACCAGCTTATGTAACAACAAATTTAAATTTCTCACATCAGAAATGGAAGAACTGAATTTCCTAACATCTTCACACTTTACTAAGCATGTTTTAGCACATTTACTGTACTCTAAATCATACCAATATTATGGAACTAAAGTTCCCTGCCAGAACTTGGACACTAAACACACTTTTTTGGGTTATGTTTCACCTATGCTTTTAAACAAGACTTATCAAACACCGTACATGCACATCTTTCATAAGTATATAAACTATGATGTCTTTTACTCTCTGAATTTTTTGATGGGGTGCAGTAAAATAAGAAGGATGGAATCACTGTTAAACTCCAGAAAAAATCTGACTTTGGGCTATCTTTATCAGTGAGATGGAAAATTACATCTGTTTCAGGGCCAACTTTCAAATGAAGTTTTACACTACAAAATCAAAGCGTTTCAAGGCAAACTAGTGGAAATCAATAAAATGAATATTTTATTTTGATAGTTCATTTAACCTACTTTCCATTCTATTACAGTAAAAGTTATGTTCATTGGTTGCACAAACCAATACACTTTTAAATTAGTTAACCAGTTTATAAAAAAGTGAGTCTGAAGACCACACTACCTTTTCTGGTACCAATACCAGCATGGCAGCCATATTATTGCCAACCCAGGTAAGAGTCTTACTTCATAACTAGATCAACTCCAGTCCAGTCTTGTCCTGTGTTTTCTTCAAAGTGTTACTTCTACATAACATACCTACTGCATATATGTAACTATGTGTATCTAACATTTGTGTGCCCTAACTTTTACTACTCTGAAGTCCATCTGGTCTTGAAAAATCTGACATAAACCCAGATCTATAAAATAAAACTAAAATTTATTCACACACTGAAGCACAGCATAACTGATATGTATGTTAAATGTGAATAAAAATCCAACAGATGCAACAGTATGCAGATATTTATTTACTGCAAAGCTACTCTACATGTTTCGGGTGTCACAGCAACCCATCATCGGGAGTATTAAAAACTGTACCCGTAGCCTCCGGTACAGGTCACACTGTAAAATGCAAGGATTAACTAGAATGAACAAACAGTGTGTGTTGGCTTGTT
>Ga0123357_10006912_pt1 | contig 13934 bp, 11 predicted proteins | sample TergutEmb28metaG_FD_89873 | JGI IMG/M metagenome (GOLD analysis project Ga0123357, IMG submission 89873) | Embiratermes neotenicus P4 segment gut microbial communities from Petit-Saut dam, French Guiana - Emb289 P4 | ecosystem: Host-associated > Arthropoda: Insects > Digestive system > Gut ... | reverse complement strand
ACCGAGAACAAAACGACCGATGTGGTAATTCAACAGCACAGTCGCAAGCTCCTGATGATGGATATATTAATGTCCGAAACACGTTAAATACATAAGAAGTGAAATAAAATAGCAAGTGACATCAAGTTGGGCTTTTATTTTTCAAATGCATTTGTATTTATAGGCATGTATTTTCAGCGCAAAATATCAGGTGCAGTATTGGCCAGTTAAAATCTTACTGCTTAACAGCTTCCTGTTGTATGCTCCATATAAAGAGAGGGTTTGAATACTGTACTGTTAGTACTCATAAGCAACTCTGTTACAGACAGCTGAGTTACGTCTGTTTTGAAGGGAGTGGCGAAAGATGGAAGAAGCATCAATGTGCATGCCTCTCTTCCCATGAAGTTCACCCACCATCTGCTCATGTGGTTGTCATGGTGCATCAACTTCTGCCAGACATTCTCTTTGCTAATGGATTTTCACTGTATCTGTATCAAGTTGGTCTTTAATTCTTCCACTATTACAATGATGCACGGTCCAATAAACATAAGATTCACGAATGCATTTGTTAAATCTTGGCACATCCTTACAGCCACGGTGTTTTTCAGTGGTATATGGACATGACACACATTATGTTGGTTCCCTGTATCATGTTTATCATATTTACCATATACCACATAGGAATGCTTATTCTTATTAAATCCCTATGCTAGTTTTTCATTGGTACATTGAGTTCTAATTTCCTGACTTGTTTCACTTCCTGTTTTGCTCTCGCACAAGAGCTTTTAATTTCCCTATAATAAGAAATCCACAGAAAGTGCATTTTATTCTGGATATCATAGTTAAGTTGCAAAACGCAAATCTGGTTGTAACAGGTATTCATAAAAATGGCAGATGTAACAGCCTTTCATTGTATATGTCTTGATAATTTATAGTTTTCTTGTCTGTCTCTGTAGTGGGTATTGAAACTCTCCACATTGTTACTATTGTAAGAGCTAATTCTTGAGTTGGAATTGGCATATTGGCTTAGGCATGCATCCGACTTCCCCCCACTCCCAAAAAAAAGTGTGGGATGACACTGTTACTTGGATAGATGTGGTGATCAAGAAAGTGACATTATCCCAAGAAAGTAGTTACGTGAGTCTGTACAGGAAATGTGGCTCTGGTGATTTAGTTTTCAACATTCTTTCCAAACTCAAGTATACTCTACTGGTTGCTGGGAGCTACATTTGACCTCAGAATCAGAGTTAGGAAATCTGATAACTAAGTTTATGAGAGATTATGGATCATTTGGGAACTGTAAAAGGTAAAATAAGTAATCCCTAGTAGGGCTCAAGGTGGTTGAGGCTCCCGAAATTTTTAGACAGTCAGCACATGAAGGTGACAGAATTGTCAACCCTACTCACTGGCTGCCTTTACCTCCTGGGAGGTACCTCTGTTATTCATTTCCATTATATGCTGAGTTGACGCCAGTGCCGCATTGTGGCCAGAAGGTTCATGTCAATAAAAAAATTACCATGAACCCAGCAGGAATCAAATCTGCAACCTTCCAGCTTATAGCGCAGTTCCTCAACAAACTGCACCACCACATCCCCTTGTTTTGAAATATTACAGTTTTAATTTTATTGTTTGTTTTGTGGCGTGCTAGTCAACTGTACGGTATTTGTGGTAGGGGCAGTCACTGTAGGCACTTCAGATTTAATAGCACAGTAGTGATTTTGAGCAAGGCTACTAAGAATTTTCTTTCCTTACCACCTTGAGAGCAGTACAGTCCTGCAGTGGGATTGTTGAGCACTTTTTTCTTTGATAAAACATTTGTTCTTTCCTTGGAGCATCACATGCTAGTGCTGCAGAAAATGCTTTTATCTTGGAAAGGTGAGGTATAATGAACGAGTGATATTACGTGACAGCGAACGTTGTGATTTATACAGCACATAGTGCGTAGGGTAGGGAGATGTGATAGCCTGGACATGTAGCTGAGATTGGTGAGCTGAGAACTGCATACAGAGCTTTGACAGGGAAACACTTCAGGAAGTAGCCTCATAGATGGCCGAGGAGAGGTGGGAGCACTTCTAAAATAAGTAGGGAATTTGGTTGTGAAGATGTGGAATGAACTGGCTAAGGGTTGTGTTCAGTGGTGGACTTCAGTACCATTGGTGTTAAACTTATGGATTGTATGTCAGAGAAATGAATATAAACACAGCAGTGAAGGTGGCTGGAGCAGAAAAGTGATAACAGCCAAGGGAACAGAACTGTTTTCTTTAGCTTCTTAAAGTTTTTAGAGAGTTCATTTAAGAACTCTTGCATTGCATAACTCAGTTTAGTTGCAAACTATGTAACCTCTTGTAGCGTCTTGTCGGGTCAATGTGCCAATGTGATTTTGCTAACTCTGGTAAAAATGTGCACAGTCGATGAGAGGCCTGACTGTTGTATGTAAACATTCATGTTACAAAAGTAAAACCAGTCAGTTAGTTGAAGGTTATGAGTTGTGTACATATATTTGTCATAATATACCCAGCTCCTGTTTTACTCCCTAGTTATGTTCTGAAAAAGTGGGCATAAATTAGAAACATTAAGTGCAAATAACCCAGCCACAGACATTAAACCAAAAATTATAGGGCATAAATTAAGAAGTGGTATTGTATAGTTGATGGATATTGTTGCTGTATAGTTGATAGACACTATTTTTTCCTTTGTTTAGGATTGTGGTATGTACTGTATGTAAGTCATAAGCTTATTTCATCATGCTGAGTCCTCACCTTTCTCTAAGTGTTACTATTTGTTTACACTTTCATTTCTCAGTAAGCAGACCAGGCTTGGAAGGAATATAATTTCCTTCTATTTCTTTTTGTTTATAAGTGGTCGTGTTAAGTGTTTATTGCGCGAGCAGTGTGTGGGTTGACGCATGTAACAGTAGCTGCCTTGTGCAGTTGCAGTCTATAGAAGTATGTCGAACGGTGGCCAGCAGCTTTGAATGAAGCTGGACTATCAATGCTAATGTTAATGAAGGGATCCAAGATCCCGAGAGTTGAACTCAGTACAGTTCATTTGTATCAGCATCATTCACTGTTTATGCCTAATAAACTCCAGTACACTTGATGTGGCGGTTATTGCGAGTGTGCACGCCCTGCCCAACTCCCCATCTTAACTGAAGATCGAGCTCTGTCCCTCCTGGAACAACACTCATGGTACGTTCTCCTCTGGGACCATGCAGGATACAACAGCATACAGGGTCTGCCAAAAAAATGTATACACACTTTAAAGAAAGAAAACTCTGTGTTGTATGCTAGTACTATAATTATACATCACAAGTTGAATACATGTTACAATAGAGCACAGTACAAGTTTCCTGTACCTGTACAGTTAATGGAGGTGCTCAAAGTGGTTGTCGTTAGCAGCTAGACACCTATGACAACACCGTGCAGTTGATTGAGCAACCTTGGTCGTGTTTATGGGGATTGCTGCACATGCCACTCTAATTTTTGCATGAAGGTCCCCCAGAGGTAAAATTCCAGAGGTGTTAAATCTGGTGAATGTTGTGGGAATTAAAATGTACCTCTTTGTCCTATCCAGTGTCCTTGCAGATTCTCATCCACGAAAGCCTGCATGTCTCGGTGGTAGTGTGGGGGTGCCCCATCTTGTTGGTAGAAGACCTCACTGTTTTCATAAAGTGCACGTATAGCTGGTAAAATGGATGAGCATAGCATTTCCAGATACGCTTCACCAGTAACAGTACCTTCAAAGAAGAAGGGTCCTATTAAACCTCTAGCTGACAGTCCATACCAGACATTCATCCCCGGTAGATTGACCGCCTTGCCAACATGAACGTGTAAATTTTCTGGTGCCTAGTAAACACAAATATGACGATTCACTGTTCCATTAAGCTTGAATCTTGAAGCTTGAAACAATCTTTGTCACAAACTCTTCATCTTCATTTACCATTTGCTGAAACCACTCACAAAACTGCATTCGGCGATCTGGATCGTTGTCATTTATTGCGTGCAATAATCTGGGGATGTACACTTTACATTTAAGGGCTTTCAGAATGTGTCGTACACTTCTACTGTTAACCCCTGTCTCACGTGCACATTGGGTAGCAGACTTCTGTGGCGACATTGTAAACCTTTCCAAAACCATTGCTGAAGAAGCAGGACTCTCTGTTGCGTTGTATAGAGTATCATTTTCATAGCTGATGCTGCTACACTGAAATTCATGGCATTACTTTCAGCAAGCATACCAACATCAGACCATGTGGTCCTACAAAAAGAAATATTAAAATTATCTTTGGAAACACCTTGTACTTCAGTTACATGGTGGTAGGGTTGAATTATTTAAGATTGTCAGGTAACTTGATGGAGTGCATAGGGTTTCAGTGAACCCACTGAATCATTAATCCTTAATGTTTGCAGCTCCCTCATCATCTGAAATGTCAACAAGACACATGCATACAAGACCCAGAGGAGAAGGGCAGGGTGACTGTGAATGGTTGAGCAAGAACAGAACTGGGCTGAACCCTGTGGAGCTGGAAGATGCTTTAGCAGCACTTCCAGTTGATACAGACAGTCACAGTGCAAGGAAAAGTGAAAATGATACACCATCCAGGTGCAGTGAACCTAGAGAAACAAGTGAAAGCGTATGTGTAAACAAGGACATGGTAGAGGACACACCAGCAACCAGTGACAAGCGAAGAGGGTCACTGCTGCAGTGCCTGGAACGCTGTGACAGCAACAGTTCATTCGCTTCTTCAAGTCCCACACCTAAAAGAAAAATATCTGACTATTTTACAACAGCTGCAAAACCCAAGTGAGGTAGGGAAGTTTGTAGCTGTTGGATATTTTCAGAAGAAAAAAAAATATGTGTGAAATTTCTATGTATTTTGTCATTTTTTTTATATTTACTGCAGGAAAGTAAATATTTTTTCTTAGGCTGAATGGTTTAAAGTATGTATTAATTGATGGATTCTCAAACTTTTCCAAAAAAAAGAAAGATATTTTTGAATACTGCTATCTGCAAATCAAGTTAGATATGGTACAGAGCTAGGTTCAAACTGTTTAGTTTATTATACCATGATCATCAGGTCAGAGATGTGTTAAGGAAAGCAACCGCTGTTGCGTACCAGTCCTGTGGTGCATTCTGTTTATTCTTTTAATTGTGTTAGGTCTGAGATTCAGGGGTTGGAATGACATCTCAATATGTTCCACATCAATTTCAGTGTCTCAAAGACAAAAAGACATTAAAACTAATGATACTTGTAGCACACCATCGCTACTTACTTTTATCATGAGATTAAATACACTAATGTAACTTTGTAAGTATGCAGATTGATATGTGTTTGAAGAGACCAGTTTTTATATGAGTTTTGTCAAGATGTTTATAATCTGTTAATAATTACACTGGTCGGAATAAACATTTTGCTCCCTTTTAAAATTCAGGGTCATTCTTATTGTTTTGACATTGGTTAATCTGAATATGACAACTGAATTGGCCCGTCACCCACCAGAGTTAAGGAGAGGCGATTAAATCCAAAAACTGCATTTTCATTAAAAAAGTACTATATTGGTTTTTAATTACAATGCACAGTGTCAAATAATGAACAATATTTCTATATGTGGTATCCTAACTACAGAAAAATTCATCGTTAATCACCCACTTCATCTTTTTGTCTCTCATATTCACCACTTTGTGGCTCTTTTATATGACTCCAGCAGTATTTAGCCAACATATTTGGACTCCATTTTCCACTGTAACTCTTTTCAATTTTGGAAATATTCTGTTGGAACCTTTATTCACTAGAGACTGTTCGCATGTTTTCAGGAAAAAAATTCAAATAGCAACACCGAAAATGAAGTTTCAAGGACATGTTACACCCCATTGCATTATACGATGAATTTTTTGTTTTTTACCTTGGTGCAACAACTCTAGTGGGGTAGGGCCTCCTCATTATTCATGATCACACTCAGTTAGATACACCACACTCGGTAGGACTCCTCTGGACAAGTGATCAGCCCGACTCAGAGACGTCTACCTGACAGCACACAACACTCACAAGAGAGAAACGTCCATGTCCCCGAACCCACAATCCCAGCACGTGAGCAGCTGCAGGCCCACGCCTTAGGCCGTGTAGCCACTGGGATGATGAAAATAGCTCCTGCATAATTTCACAGTAATTTTCCTCATTTTCCTTGTCTACGAAGTATCTGCAGATGTTTTAAAATGCCTCTCAGTCTCTTCTCTCTGTAGTATATAATTTTGTGCTAAAGTCTTGGTCTTTAAATATTTGTGTAATTTGTGGACCAATAAAAATTCCTTCTTCTTCACCTCACTTATTTTGGGAAATTTTTGCCTTAAATAGGCAAATCCTTGGTGCCCAAATTTTATCTTGATCTCCAGTCTTACACCCGAAGTGCAGTTCATAAGCTTTTCTTACAAGTTTTGACAGTGGCTTCATTTGCGATTTTTCTACCACTTCACTGCAAATGTAGCAGAAACTGTTCAGCTTTTGTTTTGGTAAGAACGTGACATGTTGAACACAAGAAAAATACTCTCCAAGCACACAGGGAAACTGCTACTTTTGCATAGGTACAACACTCAGTATGGGGGGTGGAATCAGACAGGTTTTGAAAAACTGGGCTGTGACATATTTTAATGCAACTGTTTACACACACATTTGATTACGCCGATGAATAATCACACTGACACTTTATCACAGCAATATTTGATCATGTTGACATTTTATTACAGTGACCAATTAAATTTTGTTACTGTGATAAATGTTGGGGTATTTAGTGTACCTTTAATTTGCAGTGTGATAATTATCATGCAGCAAATTAAAGGGATGCTAAAAATCGGGAAGCAAATCTTTCCAGTGTATGAGTTTGAGATAGTATTATTGTAGGAAATGAAGTGATTTAAATAAGTAAAAATTAATGAATAGCACAACAAACCTTTGGCACAGCCTCAAATTTTGGTTTTTGGCCATTCAATTGCAGTATCATCCAAATGGAGGGTGATGTGAACATTTTGTTTGCACATCCGAGTTTCTGAACCTAATCGTAATAAAAATCTGTCAGAATTCTTTGAGGGAGGACTTTGATGCTGACCAGTATTATCAAGACAGACAAAAATAATATATATGTTTTGTGTAATTACCACACCAATATATCCAGCTTTGAGCACAAATTGTGCTTAAAATATTTTGTAGTTGTCTTTGAAACTACACAGTTATCAGGAACTCGTACTGATAGGCAGAACTACTCAGCATTTTCATCGCCATTATATTTGTAGTGTTGAGAGGAGGGATTAAAAATCTAGACTACCAGATTTTGAAGTCCAAATGTAAGAATTATATCTTAACCTTACCCATTCCAGTTTAACCATCCAAAGGCAAGACCTTCCATATATAAGTAATGACTTCTTCAGCACCCATACTGTCTAATATTATTGTTATATTGAATATTCATTCATTCCATTGGCATGTGCAGAATGCAGCGATTCCTTGTCATTCTCAGGGGTTTCTTCCATTCCTCTCTGTTATATACTTTTTCCTGCCACTGTTCTCCAACAACTATTCTTCCATCCTCCCTCACTTCATCTTGTCATCTATTTCTTGGTCTACCTCTCACTCTTCTTGTTTCCAGATTCATGTATAGTACTCTTTTGGGAATTCTATTTTCTTCCATTCTTTGTACATGCCCTAACCAATGTAATCTATTTAACCTTATTGTCTCTTTTATAGTGGGTTTTTTTAACAATTGCATAAATTACTTTATTTGTTAATATCTACCAATTTCCTTTTTCATTGTCATATACTGGGCCCAAAAGTCTTAAATTGAATATGATGTTATAGTATGAAAATTTGACATTCCTTTGGAGTACTTAACACAGACATGGAGATTCTGTTGTTTCTGATTTTCTTTGGTTGTAAAGTCAAAGAGGGAGAAACTAGTGTTTTGAAAACTGTTCAATTGTTATATCTGTAAGCGTGCAAGAGGAAAACTCACTCATGTCAAGGTAATGCACTTCCATTGGGAAGACTGCTCCACTGGATGGTTTTGCAGTTATTGTGTTTCCTCGGATTGAGTTATGTCAGTTTAATTTGTTAAATGCTAAAATATGATTACGTCAACTGTTGGTACAAACCGGATTGCTGACTTTACAACTTAACATTCACATTTACTGCCTTGGAAACATGAGTGTAACTGAGTAACTAAATATTACAATTTTTGTTATGTTCTTGTAACTTGCTGGACTCATGCAAACATTTCATATGTACATCACCAAGCCATTTCACACCTCGGGTGATTAAATGCAAACTTTCCATTGTGGTACATGGTTCAGTCCCAGGGTTGCAATTTGTGGTAGACTGATACTGGTTTTTGACCAAGTACTTTTAGTTTTGACCCATACCAGTCAGCATTCCACTGTTACTTGGTGACTGAAGAGGGCTGAAGCCCACATTGCCATAACTTCAGTTGTCAATTTGGAGCCTCACATTTTATGTGGCATGTGGCTGGACTTGAACTAAGAAAGGATTTTGCCCAGCATACAGGAGAGGAGTTCTTGGAGACAGTATTTCCTAATGCCACTAAAGTCCTCAACTTTGTCCAGAATTTTACCTTTTTTGATAAGCAGTGAATAATGAATAGTGGTCAGTTCTCTAACATTTATCGTTATGGTTAGTTGATTCCTCTGCAGCTTTGTTGCGCTTCTGTTGGTTGAAGAATGTTCATTCAGTAGAGGACATACTGACTGTTGTATTTGAAGAAAGAACTTCGTTATTAAGAAGGAAAATTAATATAAAGATATTGTAATTAGAGTATAACTATTATTTCAGGGTCTCTCAGTTAGTGTACTGGATTACTGTTCAAATGTTTTCAGGTTTAATTCATATCGCTCGCAGGAATGTCACTCTGGCTGACAGTGTCTTCTCTTGCACACTGATCTTTATACCAGTTTGACTAAGCTCCCTTGGATTGTCATACTTAACAGCCTTGTATATGTGAATGAGTCTGTCTGCTGTTGGCAGATTTGAATGTAGCAGTAAAACACTGCTGTGCTCAACAAAAGATTTGTGTGTGTGTGTGTGTGTGAGTTCTTGTTTAAAGAATTCATCATCATCATATAGCTAGCAGGATTTTAGGTCTTGTGACCTCTTTCTGGACCCATTAACAGTCTAGAAGTCTTTTGAGGAGTCATCCTTGGCTTTAATTTGCTTGCAAGCCTCATATATAACACTTCAGCACTACCTGCTTCATTATATGAATGGGATAAATCGAGGATAAGTCAGTGGAAATGAAATTTGTGGGGAGAATGGCAAAATAGTCATGGCAAGATTATAAAACCAATGAAGATATTTTATTAGAACTTAAAATTGCCCATTTGTAAGGAAAATTCAAAATTACAGGAAAAAAACATACATGTCCAAAGCAAAGAATTAATTATAAGAAAATGGTATCCAAAAATATATAAATTATATGGTGCTTTGGTGAAAAAAATTAATGGAACAGTGGTTTGATGCTGAATGTAAGGAAGATAATAAAGCAGCATATTCTGATGAAGGTTGAATTGCGTGGCATTGGTGTCCAATTAGAATGAAGTCCCAAAAACTTTGTGCCACTTAGACCACCAGCGTGACTTAATCAGTGAGCTCATCTCACTTGTAAACAAAATTTTTAAAAATAAAGAAGGTAAAGTTGGTGGTACATATGAAGTCAGGAATGACATCTGTAGGAGTGGAGGTGAAGTTCCATTCTCTTGTAACCTTCAGCACTGCATGGAGATGAATGGTAAGCATGATGACTGTACCCATGGGTATATAGCTCCTTGTAGTCACTGTTCAGGAGTCTGGTCACTGGGGGAAAAAAAAAAAATCGCCCCTTCCAGTAATTGAACCCATAATCATGCACAGCATATTTCAGGGTGTTTACCCAGGGAATTTTATTTACCATTCATAAAAGGCAGACATTTATTGAATACTCAGTCATAAAGGATATAATTTTTATTCACCAGACAGAATTAGAAACTAAAACTAAACTACGCTTTAAAATATAAGACTAAACTCTACTTACAAATACATACATAAAAAAGTGTGACAGTAACAATGTTGAGACATTAGGGTGTGCCTGGGCACACGCAACACACTGTCTATAAATAGCCATGGTTGAACAATTCTCTGGTTCTGCATCTCATTACCTAGTCCTATATTCACTGAACCAGTTGACTCCTTTTGAAATTGCAGATATACAATAGCTACAGCTGTGAAAAAAAAAAATCTTAACATGCTTTCAGATTGTGAATCAAGATCTGCTATTGGTGGTGGTGATGTGTTACATGTATTTTTCATAAGACATGGATATGTGAACTGATGATGCTACATTTGTTATGTTCCAAAACTCACTGTTTAGTTCATACAGCCAAAAACAAGAACTTCAATGTGTCTTGTAACTTGCAAGCATCATGTAAATACACTGACTTTACTGTATGCTCAGTATTTAGAAAAACATCACATAAAGGTTCATTTTCATACAAACCTGCAGTTTGTGCTTGCTACAAGTAGTTACTGTGCCTCCTGCAGATACCTGTTAATTGCAGAAAGATTTATTGATTATGATCAAAGAAGATTCTTGTATTATTTTCAGCAATTGCTTTTGATATTCTCTCACAAAATAGCTTGCTGTTTTTGAATATCATCTGATGTAGAGAAGGCTTTTTTTCTTTTCTTTCCTCTTTCATTTTAATTTTTTGTTTTTGTTATTTTTATTTGTCTTTCTTATGTATTTATTATTTCTTGGTCTTTCTTTTCCCCTCTTCAGTGAATAATGTATAGTAGTTAGGTTGTACATTATCCGCAGACTTTCCCTGCTATATATTTGGTTGCTCTTTCGTTTCATTTGAAGGAATTATTGGAGAAAATCAACTATGAATGTTACAGTTTGGGTGTTTGTGGGGACTTTCAAGATACCAGGATTCTTTCTTGGTCTACAAGATGGATATACCAAGACTAGATGATCTGTGATACCAAGTATTCCTTTCCCGCTGTCTCTAGGACAGTAGAGCATCTGACTAGTTTTTTGCCAAAAGAGCATGGTTGGCCAATTTTCATTTAATTACAGACAGACATGTTGTTCATGAAGCTGATGTTCAGACAGCCAAGATCTTGCTGCTGTCACTTTTCATACATTGTTAGGTGGTTTGTCAAAGCTTTGGGTCACACATTAGATGCATTAAGCATATATGTTTGATGTTCCCACAGATGTCTGAAGCAAAAGTGAAGAGTAGCACGTTTCCTGGACCACACATATGACAGATGCTACAATGTCAAGAACTGGAAGACAGAATTTCTCCTCCAGTAAGGAATGCTTGGTAGGCATCTCAGTCGGTAGTGCAGGGCTTCACCGGTCACTGTGAGAGTAAGATGTACAAAGAACCTGTGGGAAGTTTGATTGAACATTGTCACCTCCTGGGGTGTAGAGTGTGAAAGTATACTTTACACTCGCACATGAGCATCTTCAGACTAATGTCACACGAATGAAGAACATGGCGAATGCTTCCATCAGGATGCTGAAGCCATGGATGAGAGAGAGCAGGGATGCTGTCATGATGGATTATGTATGGGGCTTAGTGAGGTGAGGCAAGTTGCAAACTGCAAGGGCATTTCAATACTCACTTTTTAATTTGGTCTTGGGGCTGGTTTCTCACAGTAGCAGTGGCTTATTTTGTCTTCTTCACTTTGATAAGATTTTGCAAAATTTGTCAAGAACATGTGCTCTTATCATTAAGTATTCCATATTGTTGATGTTCTATGTAAGTAGTAATATTTATTTGTATGTGAACAGTTTCTGCTGTGTACGAGCTGTTGGAATTTTTGTAATCTTCGTGACTAATGTGACCAATAAGAGTAAAGAAAAAGTTTTCCCCATTACCCGCCATGAAAGCGTAGAGAGGGAGTAGAGGTATTGCTGTACGCTTCCTTTAACCTCGGTGCCAGATGGGGGTGGGTGGTTTATGCCACGTTCTGGCTGCTAAACCATGATCAATGTAAACTCTTTGAAGTTTTGTTGTGTAGTGTTTTGTATGGTGTGTATTTATGTTGTTATACTGTTGCTGATTTGGATTCTCTTTATTTGGTTGTGGTGTCAGTCAAGATGCCCATAGTGTTGATGATAGATAAGTATTAATAAGGAATGTTGATGGAAATTTTGAGGGGTTTTTTGTCATCCCATAGTGTTACAAAATGAGTGAAGTGCTGTCAACACGACTGTATTGTTTCTGCAACAAGTTTCATCCACAAAGGTTGATTTTCAGGCTAAAACACTTTGAGAACACACAAAATGTTTATAGAAAATTGCATTGTGGTCATTAATTGAGATCTTAGTATTTCTGTTTTTGAAATGCATGTTGCTGTTTTCGGTATGTTGGTTGAAATATTAATTTGTTAATAAATTAGTTACAAAGTAGTCTTGATTTTTCGTGGCGTTCTGTCATAGTAGACTGGAGGTGGCATGGGAATGTTAACTGTGTTTGTATGTTTTGGTTGTGATTATTAATTCAGGTTTGTACTCATGTTTTATAGGCCAGATTGCAAGATACTGACATCAGGCTGGTATTGGCCTTCGTATGTTTTACTCCTCTAACTGTTTGTGAGGTACACATGAGCAGCCTGAAGGTGACCCTTTGTGTTTTGAAATTTTTTGCAGAAATAACTACTAGAGACAATGTAGTTATTTTGATGGCTCTGTATTCTTTTATTTTGGAATGACAAGTTTTAGGGAAACACTGAAATATTTGGAGAAAAACCAGAAAAGACGTACCAGTGCCACTTTCTCAGACACCAGTCTGGTGTGGCCATAGAACCCAAGCTTCTCCAGTGAAAAGCTGGCGACTAACTGCCTGAGTTATGACAACCTTTAGCTTAAATGTCGTTTTCATTGCTAGGCAGTCCTAGTTTAACATTGCCCTGAATAACATTTCACTTCATCATTAACAAATTGTAGTGACGTGTATTTGGAATGACGTTTTGACTGGCAAATGGCAGGATCTTCAGCGGCCAGATTCAGCAGCTCAGCTGTTTGTTGCTCTTTTTTATACTGTTTCACTTTACATTAACACTTTTCAGGGATGTAACTCCGACACAAAATGTGGACTGCCTGTATTTAGGATTGTCTGTGTTTCTCTACTGGTGTAAAAGAATTCCAGATGTTTTCATTATCATAATCTTTTGCCACTGCTTTTGTGTTTTGTATTACTCTTCTGTTTGGCAAACACAGTTTCATGTGGATTGCAGTTGTATTTTAAATGGAAAAACATATAAGTTGTTTACTAATTTCATGCAACAGAGTCCTTGAAAAGTTGATAGTTAATGCAGATAGTCAATAAATTTCCTTTCCCTTTATGAATCCTGAACATTTATTAAAATTAGTGAAAGAATTCCTCATTGGACTGTGGTTTGAATGCAGTGAATACAGCCTGCACTCCACATGCAGTTTTTCTGTTGCCCTGGACACCTGTCTGACATCTAGGGTACTGTGTATAATGTTCCATTTAATGCTTATTTGGTACAGCGAAGAATTGTTTGCCTTCTGGCCACTTCCTGGCCACCAGAATCACCCGTTATGTGCCCACAGTGAAGACGCGAGCTTACTTCTTCTTCTTGAGGCACTACAACTTCAGAGAAGTTTTGGCCTTCTCAATGAGTTTCTTCCATTTGGTCTGGTTTCTGATGCATTCCTTCCAGTGTGTTATTTTCAGCCTTGTTATGTCACTCTTTACACCGTCCTCCCATCTATTTTTAGGTCTTCCTAGCCATCTTGTTTGTGCAGGTGATCACTCGTATACTTTTTTTACCATGCTGTTATCTGGCATACGATGTATGTGTTCGAACCAAGCTAATCTTTGTGTTTTGATGTAGTTTATGATGTTTTTATTACCAGTCAATCTATTCAGTTCTTCATTCAATT
>Ga0123357_10006911_pt1 | contig 13936 bp, 7 predicted proteins | sample TergutEmb28metaG_FD_89873 | JGI IMG/M metagenome (GOLD analysis project Ga0123357, IMG submission 89873) | Embiratermes neotenicus P4 segment gut microbial communities from Petit-Saut dam, French Guiana - Emb289 P4 | ecosystem: Host-associated > Arthropoda: Insects > Digestive system > Gut ... | reverse complement strand
GCGAAAGCACGCTGTGCACCAGTCCACGACTCCATTTCAAACTGAACGCTATTCACGGCCACGCCACCTGGCAGCATCATTCCCCTTCCCCGCTCACGCTAAAAATAGAAAAACGCCGTTGCCAAATCGCCCGATTCGCTGGCGGACCCTGTATATATAATAATAGGTTAATTAAAGAAGTGACACAATGGGGAGAATTTCACATTCTCCATTCCGTGCAATAACAATTCAATTACTACCGTTCTAACCAACAAATGCACGCAAACGAAACTGATGGTTCTTTAAGAGAGGGCGAATTCCAAAACACCACAATGCGTTATGTGTTTATCCTATTCTTTCGGACTGATGATGTCCTAGTTATATAAGCTATAGTAAGGCACATAATGTTATAGATGTCACTGTGTCCTGTTCAACGCTGTGACAGTATCTTCAAATGAGTCACGATCGCTTTCTTCCAAAATTTTCACGCCCCTCGCTGCTGTCCATGAGCACGTTCACGTTTCAAGGTGTACCATATAAATTCTGCATTTGAAACGGTGTCATCGCCGTGTTAAGCATCTCGGCCAGAAGGAACAATTTTCGTCACAGTACATTACATTCAGTGCATCGGACAGGCATCGCAACGTCCCACCACCTCTTCTACCGCAAACCCTTCACCTGCTGCGCCGACTGCACAGCTGAAAGCGAAATTTTTAGAAATGCATGACGGCGTACTTACTTACTTACTTAGTCCATGGTGCAGAGTCCTTCTTGAGAAGCTAACTGGTTTGCAGCTAGTCAAGAAATTCCCCGCATTTCACGGAAACCCGAACGCTCATTACCGCACTCACAAGCGTCCGCCACCTGTCTCTATCCTGGGCCACCCCAATCCAGTCCATATACCCACATCCCACCTCCTGGAGATCCATTCTAATATTATCCACCCATCTACGCCTAGGTCTCCCCAATGGTCTCCTTCCCTCCGGTTTCCCCACCAAGACCCTATACACCCCCTCTTCTCGCCCATACGCGCCACATGCCCAGCCCATCTCATTCTTCTCGATTTTATCACCCGCACAAAATTGGGTGAGGAATACAAGTCATTTAGCTCCTCGTTATGCAATCTCCTCCATTCCCCCGTTTCCTCGTCCCTCCTAGGTCCAAATATTCTCCTCAACACCATGTTCTCCCTCAGCTTCCTTTCCTCCCGCAGTGTCAACGACCAAGTTTCACACCCATACAAAACAACAGGCAAAATTATAGTTCCATATATCTTGATCTTTAAATTTTTGGATAGGAGACAAAAGATTCTGCGTACTACAGGCCCTACGTTGAGAACGTCCTACAATTCATTCAAGCCCCTCTACCTTGCCAACAAGAGTAGGCGTACTTAAGTGCTGTGGTAAGAAGCGGAGGGGAAGGCTCAGAGTGTCTGTCAGTGATCCCCTTTTATGATTTATTTTACAGGTAGAAATCAACCGCCGCCCCTTCCTTTATTCTTTGGGGTTAACTGCTTTTGGAGGGTTCGGGAGCTTGGAATTTTATGGGGTGAAGAGCTTCTGCGCCATTTACCAGTGTTTGGATGATGTGAAAGCTTAGACAGTAGGCAGTGTCATCTGCTGGAATGGGGATCTAAGAGCATGGTCGCCATGAAGGGGTGGTGGGGTTGTGTAGGTTTTTCTCTGTCATAAATATCAATCCATGTCTGAGTCTACAGTGCCCACTACAACATAATTTTAGGATTACCAAGAATTTCTTACAAGATTTAGTCACATGCACAAAAGTCGTCGGATCGCCTGCAGCCAAGCAAATTGGCGGGTAGATGAAATCGCAGTACACTAGAATCATATAAATGCCATAATTAGCTTCAAGTTAGCAATTAAATGCCAGCTGGTATAATTTAGCTATGCCACTTCGAGTCACCTTTTAAGCACAGAATCCAAACGACCATGAATAGCCAACCAATGTCACGGATCTTGCGTTTACTAAAATTACACGGGGATCATGTCCGTCTGTACATGCCTTTTCACAAACCAATTGATTGATTCTGATTAAATTTCGTATGTGCTGTCACGACTGCAAGGTATCGAGCGAATTTTACTTCGTAGGCTATGACGTTCAAAAAAAAATCAACGTCAAATCTTACGAAATAAAATTCGTTGGACAACTTTCAATGTTGACGGCAGATACAATACAACTGTTGAATTTCTTGACTAGCTGAAAACCGGTTAGCTTCTCAAGAACTCTGCTCCATGGAGTAAGAAAATAAGATCTGACGTTCTCATGACGGTAAATTTTAAGACTACTGTGTTACTGGACATGACACCGTACAGTTTGGTGAAAATAAACCGAAGTTTCGAAAGAACATGCTGTCTTTCTGTTCACAATAGCCTTATGTCCTGAATATAATGGGAACGGGTTCCTCCGTGATGCTCATACTGACCAGAACAGACGCATCACATCTCAGCAGACGGCATAGTTCGGTTTTATTTCGGTCGGTGCTTAATCAGTATAACTCTTTAAACCTAACCTGCTACGGCCGAGTGTTAGAAAAAAATCGGCACAAGCTACAAGAATGGTGGCATACAGATCGGCACGTTCTATATCGTTTTCGATACCACTGATGTGTACGAAAACAAAGTACGTACAACGGTTAAATTATATTACTTTAATATCTTGCTCTTCTTAGCTTTGTCAGAAATAAGACTCCTAACAACTTAGCGTCCATAAAAGGTAAAGTTCAAGCTCGAACAGGCCACGGAGGCCCAAAGGGAGAGATGTACAGCTCTACTCTTTCTTTAACCTCGGCGCTAGATGGGAGTGGATGGTCAACGCCACGCCCCGGCCGAGTCACCCCCGGAAAGACCCGGTACCCACTGTCAGGCTGGATGAGCCCCAGGGCCGGTCTGGACAGGTGCGGAAAATCTCGCCAACCGCCGGGATTTGATCCCCGGACCGTCCAGCCCGAAGCGCGTCGCTATACCGACTACGCTATCCCGGTCCACTACCCAGCGTCTGTACTGTTCGTAAGTTCTGCTAATTCGCTTATTTATTACAAGAGATATGTAAAGTGAAATTCAAGAAAAATTAGACACACAAAATAGCAGAACCTTGTTTATTAAAAATTAATTACAATAACACTAATGTGGAATAAATGACACTATTCTATTCACTATTACTCGCAACTTGTTTGTTCTTAGGTAAGTCACGAAGTTGTTTTAACTGTTCTCATACAGCGACAGGCAAGTAGTCATGAATGGAAAGCAGCAGTCACTTTTTACAGAAACCGCCATCCTGACAGACCCGTGCAGAAGGCCGTAAAGCACTACTGCCAGGATAAGTGTAATCATATCAGGTTCATATTCGAACAAGTAACCACCTCCATACAAAAGCGTTACTGCTACACTAGTTTGGTCGGTACGCATAGACCCTAGGAGTTAAAAACCCAGCTTGGAAGCTTAACCTTTTCTGGCCTATTTGTTACGTGATGCACCAACAGTTTAACATTCAACAACTGTACGCTCTGGCCACACTGTATTTATGTGTTTTGTATTTATCTCGGAACAACCAGCGACTTGTGTCACTTACACCATAAACTGATTGGTTTTTATAACCGAGATGAAAAATGTTTACTTCGCGGTACGAACTGGGCATTTAAATAAAGCAGTCTTCCATTCGTCTTTAAAGAGTTAAATAAAATATTACCATAAACTTCAAAAGTGTTTATCTTAGTTTAACGCGCATCCCATTAAAATTGCCTGATGACATAGGTACGATTTTCAAATACAACTTAGTTGGAAAGCAGGAAATCACTGGACTCTGCGTGTGGCGGAATTCCTTGCTGCCACAGTGTGAAATGGCTGGGCTCGGCTCCGTCTTTGTAACACCAAACAGAACGCCTCGGGGGGTCATGCTTACTGCGTTCTGTTACTAAAATGTTTGCCAAGCTATTGGCAGGATCCACACCAAATTCTGCTTTTGCTCACTATATGCTGTCCTCTTTATCTGTCAGCACAAGTGTCCCTCCGCAGGTTTATAGGTAATCAACTACTTAATACGTTCCTTGTTTTACAGACCTTGGAAGTTAATTTCAAAGCAGTCCTTGCGAATGCCTATAGGTATTCAACTGGTCAATAAATTGCCCGGTTTCGAGAACCTCAAAGCTAATTTCACTGTTCACAAATACCTAAAACTGAAACACATCCAGAGCCAGATCAATTCGGGCCATCAGATGCGTCTGAACATTATCCTTTTAGCTACATTTAAGTCACTCAATGATCTCTGTCTTCTACATCCTGTACTGTGTGTCGCCATTTAATCCTATATGATTTAATCTCCACAAAACTAGTAAAAGGAAAAGTAAAAGCTCTCCAAAACGAAGTTTCCTCCATTTCCGTCTGTCCTGGGTCCACAATCCTTGTATCTTTAGAAACCAGCGATTTGACATAATTCATCTTCATGTACGGTCCGTAGATGATATCAACTCTTTATTTGCTAAGTGCTGAAGTGACAGTGCAACAGTGCGGGTCGCACGAAGCCGATTGGGAGTGAATGATGGCCTGCCAGAGTGTTGACCATATCCTTACTTCGGCTAGATAATGGACCGAACGGCTGCTAATGCTCGATCTATTAGACCCGACAGCCACTCCAAGCATCAGTTAAAACGTTCAATTTCACTCACAGCTGCCAATGAAAACTAACTCACCAAGCGCATAAATGTAAAGATTTCCCCGACCACGCCGTGAAGGCATATGGGGACAGAGGAGGCACAGCTCCACTCACTCTTAACCTCGGCACCAGAGGTGTGTGATCAAATTCATGCCCCTGTCGCTTTAACCTCGGGAGACTGGGCGTGCCGCAGAGGTGATCTGGACGTTGTGGCGAAGAGATTATTCTCTTGCGCCCGCCGGGATTCGAATGCTGAAACGTCCAGCCCAAGCCCTATAGTGATTATACTATCCGGGCTAACCACCAAATAGGCTTAAATACTCTACGGTATAGTAATGAACTGCCTTCCCAACCATCTGACCAAACAATTTAAGAGCCATTTACCAAATACGGCACTGTCTGAAGGTCTAAATATTAAACGCAACACGTAACTACTTAGTTACCTAGTGGAATGGTTTAGTGACTGACTGGAATTCTGTAGTGTTGGAACCCAAAGGTTTATCACTATCACACAACACCGCCACGGAAACAGACACCAGGCAGTTCATGTTTATTCAGTGCAAACGGACTGATTTATATATTCACTCCTGGCAGACGATTTTGAATACAAGCTGCCAGACTCGGTGGTGTCGAATGCGATGAAATCAGTAATAAAATGAACTGTAAAACAAAGAAAGCAGCGCTCGTGCCTGTTTCAAGAACATATTCCGTACTGAAGAAAACAATGAACATTTGCGCTGAGCTTATCGCACTATCTTGGGGTAAGTTCGAAGTGGCTAGCTAATTCGTCAGCGACAGATTAACGTGCAACGGCGTTTCTGAAATGCTTCTTGTTCCACATCCTACAATAAAATCATTACGCTATTAATAAAAAAATCATCATTTTCACATCTTTCTGCCCAGTTACGACCGAAAATCCTGAGCCTGCTTCACTGTAAAGTGGACAGTTGCACTAAATGGTTATGTCACTTCCCGCACCGCAGCATACCAGATAACGAAGAGAATTTACAATGAATGAAAGTATTCAGGATTTAAAATACGCCGTATATTAAAAAACACGACTACAGAAAAATGATAATACAATGGAGGAAATAATATAGTGCCTTCTCACTTTACACGAGATGCCTGCCAGCCATGTGCTGACCACTTCAAGCCATTACTTTGCACGGTAACCATTTTTGGACGAAGATATCGGTACATTTCTTTAGTACTCACACAAATACTGTTGTCTTTTATGCACCTTGTGTCTTCTAAGGAAAGGGAGGAAAGACAAAACTGTATATGACGGCTATATTTAAGGGACTAGAGGGATGAGATAATGCCACCAAAGGAGTTGATGAAACTGCGTGACGACGAGATTTACAACTTGTATTTTTCACGCAATATGTCAGAGCGGTGCGACCGAGGCGGTATGCATGTGAAAGACAAAAAGTGCATACAGTAGTTTGACTGCAGTAAGTGATCGATAAAAGGAAAAAAGGTGTGGGAGAGAGATAGATATGGAAGGTTAATATTACAGTTTATCTCGAGGGAAACAAATGCGGACCACAATGAGTTGGAGTCTGACTGAACATACAGTCGGTTCTTCGAAGGATAATCGAGCAGAACTCATGTCTGTCTTCTACTGCACAAACTTCCAGTTCATCAATCTGTTATTGTTGTTATAATAATAATAATAATAATTTATTTACGCGATGAACTTCGGTATTTAACTAAGTTATATACACGTCATTTTAGGATTTAAAAAATGGCGTTAGTGGTGCCCCAAAAACACAAGTTCGCGTATCTGTCATGTTACTGCAGGTTGTAAGCTAGAGGGAAGGCGTTTGGTTGTACAGCACGTTCGAAACGTGATGGCACACGCGCAGAAACCAGATTTGGTCTTTCAGCGAAAATAACGATTCCATTTAAATTGGCGGGGGGTCAGTTCGGTCGACTACTGGCATCCGAGGTGTGCGCATCAGCGGTAGTAATGGCAATACTGCTGGATACACCATGTTCTGAGGTAGAGTGCAAGACTACTTGCTACCCACTCCACTCGCATGTTTCCCCTTCACTTCCCCTACCGTGCGTCACCGTGTGCCATCAGGTTTCTACTGAGCTCTACTCAGTGTCATACTGTTTATACCTACTTCCACGGAAACCAGGAAAGTGGTTAGAAGTCGAATGGGAGACCCACAGACAGCACGCGATGGTCTCAGAGCCCTGTTTCTTTTACCTCTGTAGGAATAAAGTAGGCTGAAATTGCCTCTACGAGTCTGATTTTTATATAGGACAATGACAATTGTAGAGTGATTTACGTTAGTTAACGACACGTGAAAATGTTCAGCACGCTGTTTGTTCCGCACACACAGTGAACACTGATGGTTGTGCAATCTTACGCACACAGTCTAATTTAGTCACACATTTAGTTTATTTTCCTGCACTTGAGGTATCACTACTGTAACAACAAAATACGAAGTCACGCAATGCGCAACAATGTCGCTAATTAATTAAATCTAACGAGCAAAACTCTTTTTGAGAAGTAAATTTTCCCTCAGGCCTTCAAATTCAGTAATTCCAAGTTCGTTAAGGAATTCTAAGGTTACCGTGTTCGTAACGGCCGGCCCATGGTGCCTTGCCAACCCTACACTGCTTCGCATAAAAATAGTATCTCTGTGATGCATTTTAGGTGCTTTCGCAAAACTGCGAACAGCGACTATTAGCTTTGTCGTGTTTGTCCGCCCGTCTGTCAGCCCCTGTAGAACAACTAGGATGCAAATGGACGGATTTTAATGAAACTTGGTATCTGAGCATTTTTCGAAAATCTGTCGAGAAAATTCAAGTTTCATTAAAATCTGACAAGAATAACGGGCACTTTACATGAAGACCTAAGTATATTTATGATATCTCGCTGAATTTTTCTTAGACTGTGAAATGTTCCAGGCGAAAGTTGTAGATAAAATAAAACACGCATTTTATTTTCAATATCCCCCCCCCCCCCACAAAAAAGTGCCTTTATGAGATAATGTGGAAAAATGTTGTAGGGCCAGACAGACCACAAATGGCAATATAATGTGGGGCAGAAAACATGCGATAACTAAGGCAAGAAAGAATACAGACAACTCATAATATTTAATACTTACTGCTTCATAATTAGTTTATTCCATCTGATACTGTAAAACGTGTCATGGCAACACTTACAAAAACTGGGACAGAGCTGCGACTTATCTGTCATTACGATCTGTTTAGTCAAATTCTACGTATAAAGAAGGCAATGAGTAAACGAACATTCTTTTGTTTCAATGTAGCATGGGGCAGTTTACATGAAGACCTACGTACATTTTACTGTTGCAGGCGACGTTAATTTGCCACAAACGCACTGCTGCGCAACACTCGGTATTTTTACGTAGTTCACAATGACGTGAAGTTCAACAACAACACACACACACACACAATGCGTTGTTGCTTTTCCACTACAACAATGGTTACGCAAAGCGCCACAATGTTACGCATTACTGCTCGTACACTGCCTATATATTTACATTACCCTCCCTTCTACCTGTAAATTCCCACAATAACTATCCTCACTTTGACCACAATGTCACTTGCATTGATGAAATGAAGACATGTATGTGAGAAACCCCACAAATTCCGAATACGAGGCCATACGACGTGCTTTGTGCCTCGTGGCAGTCAGTACCAAACATATGAGCATAATACGAATGACATATGAGTCGGTCATTCCTGATGGATATCACATTCCACGAAACCCTAACAACTGCCTCGCCCTGCGTTTGAACTGTGCACTTCACGGTCTGTAACATCCCGCCCAGAATTCGCCTTCATTTAACTGAACTTCCGGCATGCCGCACACTCTTTGAATAGTAACGTTCGAATCAACAAACACTTTTGGACTAACAAACTGGACTATTCTCCGAACTGTCTGCAATGGGCTTAGACACGTTAACATTCGTTTATCGGAATGACAGCCGGCCTTAAATTACCTAAAATGACTTAAATGACAGGCCGCAGAGTATCGGAGGTGCAAACTGACAGTACGTAAATACAAAGTAACAGTCGACACTGGCACAGTGATTTCTACCCAACGTTTGAAGTCTCAACGAACGAAGCACTTTCATTTGTCCGCTGCTTGTTGTTGATGGTCTGTCATGAAGTAAATGGGAATGAAAATGCCAGCTGCAACATGCATCCTGTTAGCCTCCAAACTAAACTCTAGGTTAGAGGCAAACACGTACAAAATAGCTGCACATGTATAACACCCTACTTCTGGCTGCAAACTACTAAACTGAACACGTAATATCACACTGATGTTTATTGGACCGTGCATCATTGTGATAACTGAAGAATAAAAAAACAGCTAGATGCCACTTATATTTTATTTTATTGTACTTCTTATAGGCTCAACATGTTTCAAGCATTACTATGCCCATCATCAGGAGCTCGCGACTATGATGTTGTTTACCACATTGATGATGGGCATAGTAATGCTTGAAACATGTTCAGCCTATAAGAAGCACAATAAAATAAGATATCAAGTGGCATCTGGTTAGTTTTTGACGTAATGTCACAGTCGCACAAAATTCTCAACACACTGCTAAATGCATGTGAATTGTCCCTTGTTTCTAGCTCAAACAAAACAGCCCCACGTATCTGATGTACTAAATACAATTAACTAAACACAAACTCAAGAAAAGGTTGTGATTAAAACATAATATTTTCCTCCTAGTAGTCCTCTGTGGTCTCTCATTTGGTTTTAAGAGTAACACTTAGTTGGTATTTCTTGTTTCCTGCACTTCTCCGGCATTCTCTTCTTTCTCAGATGAAATGCCAGGACTGTTAAAGTGTAAATTTTCTTAGGCGTTTTATACTCCCTGCAGTTTTATCAGCCTCCAATCCGAATATTCTAACAGCAAGTTTCATGCAAACATAAAGGGCAAGAAGGAGAAAAGTTTAATACACTTTCATCTGCAGGACTGTCGAACAAATATGACATAAAATTCAATTCTCATCACAACGTCAGCATTCATTCCTGAGTTCATTCTCTGCACTCTGTCATACTGAATACCTCCCAGATTTTTACTGCGTACACAATACAGCGGCGTACTGCTCTGTGTTAACACCGGCTTGCTTTTTACTGGTCCGCTAACCGGCGTCACGATCAAAACTACAAGGCATACCGCACTTTGAATTGGACTGTTTCCATCCCGTTGTGTACATATGACAAATTTTATTGAATTAAACCGTCTTTACACAACACAATTGACAGCTGTTATTCTACAACTGGTTACATCAGCAACATGTTTCGGCCTTGTTTGGCCATCATCAGGCTCACAAAAAATGCAAACCATGGGATCCCATCGGTACAGCAACATTATGTACCTTAATTGATACTAACTTTTGTAAGCCTGATGATGGCCAAACAAGGCCGAAACATACTGCTGATGTAACCTGTTGTAGAATAACAACTGTCAATTGTGATTTGTAAAGACGGTTTAGTTCAATAAAATTCATACGCACTATGTTTCTTTATGCGCTTTATTCTATTACGATTTCATTTGCCAAGATTACACAGCGTCGGTGACAGATGAATGAATGAATGAGTAAAGCAGTGGTGCGACAACGACAGGAGTAAACCGATGTACTAGCCTGGGATTGAACCCCGCCCTCCTCGGTGGGAGAATGGCAACTAAGTCCTTCAGCCAGACAGAAGTTTACATGCACGACATTATCTGAAGGCACTCTTTTCATTAAGGCGTTAAATAAACTGCCATTAAATTTAAATTGATCTCAAATAAGAAACAACAAAAAACAAATGTAAAACTGAAAACTGATAGAGTGTAACCACACCGATGGCACGCAGATCCTCAGCAAGGAATGTCGTTATTTGTAACGAAGAAAGGAAAGGACGAGAAAAAGCAAGAAATAAAAAGGATGAAATAAGTATCCGCGTCATGCACCAGATAGACAATAAAAAAAAAAAAGAGATCTAGACTTTTTGAGCGGAATTAAAACATGGCTGCCATTTTCTTATTTGATCTTCCTTTTTCCTTCTACCATGCTGACATGTTGGTTAACAATGCGGGAGTGTCCGAGAATGAACTGCAAGTTTTAAAGAAGACAACAGTATTTAGTGACACGAACAACGTCGGAACTCTGAGCGGCCGACACTTCACGTTACTCTGTACAGCACTATGCTGCTATTTCGCGTACAGCCTGTGACGCTGCGCATGCCCAACTTGCAGTTCAGTGTAGGTCCTGCCTTAACACCGCTCGACTTCTGTGGAATTACCCAAGAATCCAATGTGCATCCAAAATGAGTTCAACATTACCAACCCACAGCTTCCTTCCTCGGATACTACAATGAGCAGCAGGGGCGACTCTCATGTGCAGAAACTAGCCCGCGTCTTATACGGCTTCCAGGCATGCACAGCCATATAAGGACCATTTCAGGCACGGCCCAACACACTGACCGCAGACGCGAAAATCCTATCTATGAGCAAGCCAGTGCTGAAAAAACACTCAATGTAATTCTGGCGGCAGAAAATTGGGTAAAATATAATTTAGGACACTAAACTAGAAAGGAAGGAAGGTGAGAAATGAAAAGACGAAATAAAAGAGAGGAAGGAAACAAATGACCGTATAGTGATATTCTAAGCCCGTCACCAGGCCAGTATATGCAAACACACCAGGTCACTGCAATATAAACAAACCGATTAGAGGTCGTTGTAGGAAACACGACATATGCGTGCCAAAGTCAAAAAGTAAACTGCAAAATCTTTTCACTCAAAGCACATGCCGTTGTGTTCGAAGGTGAACGCCATCTTGCTGCGCAGTGCTTGTGGTATCATACAGCTCACCCTCCCACCACTGCTGTGATCAGAGGTATCAGGTACGTCATAAGTAAGTTATACAGTCGGTAAACAGGCTAAATACACTGAAACTAGATCAGTGCTTTGAAAATATTTGTGGGTCTCATTCAGACATACTGGCAGTATCGGACGCGGTACGGTCTGGGCCTTTCTGACGAAAAAAGGAGTGCGTCTGAAGCCAACGTGGAAAATTAAAGAAGAAGCTTTAATATTCGTATGTAGGCGTACATGTCTGCGAGTAATTAGAAACTTCCACTTTCTAAAACGCCGCCAGTACGTCATGTTTGGACCCTCAACAGATACTGATCTATTCTAGATGAGAGTTGTCAATAATGCAGCTGTACGTCGCACCAAGTTGGGAACATTCAGGGCTCGATTTATAGATCCAGGGTTCAGCATAAGGAAGACTTCTCACGAAAGAAATGACTCGATCGTTCTGTAGCTGCAATCAGCGAGCACCTAGACCACAATGGAAGGCGACGTCGCAAATAATGTATCCGACATAATGCACAGTTCATCGGGCTACGGTCAGTGCGACTTTGTTAAGAACAAGAGAAAAACAGAACTGCTCTCTTCTGGGTTATTACGCAGCGATAAGTGCCAATTTATTACTGGTGTTTCGGGTCAACCCATCGGTCCTATCATCAGAGATCAAGAATCTTGGATTATTGGCCCCTGAAGATGGGACCGATAGGTTGTCCCGAAACGTCGGCACGAAGTTACCATTACTCGCTGCGTAACAACCCAGAGGAGCGCAGTTCTCATATACGTCGAGAAGGAAGCCTGAAATCGCGCACTGTTAAGGACAAGTTTACGGTCGTTATGTTTCTCACTATCAAACTCCCAATGAATTAAGGTCAAACGTTCACCAGAAGAAAACTACAAATACGTCATCCTACAATGTCAGCCTTGTTACTCCATACTTAAATTGAATCGATTAGTATGTAATTAGGTGATCTGAGTTCATGTCTCGAAGCGCATAGCATCACAACTAATTCAATGAGGTCCATTAGGTAAACGGGTCGCAACCGACTTGAGACTCGATCATCCAGACAGCAAAAAACGGGACTCCCGCTATCCAGGAACTATGAAGTCGAAGTTCGTTTCTCTTCATGAATTATGCATAGAGACGCGGTACTCAAAAGATGGGAAAACATTCGTGTAAATAACAAATAAGTTTTCCAGGTGTAAAGACTTCCCCAGCGTGTGGAATTACTGCTGGAGAAACCAAGCACAGTGTGCTTTCCTTTAACGAACCCGACATCGAAGTTTGAATAAATATTTCACGTACTTCTGCACCTTCCTGAATTCCTGTGTGTCAAGATGGCACTGTAAAAGTGAGACTGTACCTGTGCTGAAGAACTATTATTTTGCGATAAACTCTGCAACATCAAAATGTAACAGCGTTTCAAATAAAGGTATCTCTTGCAGCACGACACGAGCACGTAAGGTGGCGTGGAGGTACAGCTCATCACAGTCTTAAAATCAACAACAGATAGCGGTGAATCATCAAAGTCACAATCCGGTCGGCTTATATCTGGGGAAAGTGACATCGGTACACGTTGATCAGGTTGCGGAGACCCCACAGCCGACATGTATACGTTGTGGAAGGGAAATATCTCCTGCCCCTGTAGGGAATCGAACTGCCATTCCTCGATGCTCCAGCCTGTACGCTGGTATCTGTAAATGCCTCTCATCACTACGGGTACGTTCACGATCAGCTGAAGGTAAGCATACGTACAAGGGTTTGGGTAGACGATTCACAAGAAACGCTCTTGCAAACTATCATATGTTACAATACAGGCGCTATATATTGTGCAAAAGCTTTATTTTCCTCCCAAGATTCAAAACACCACAAACACTGTCAAGGTAACCGAACACAATACTGTAGCTGGTTCATTCAACGCAATCCGATGATGTTCATGCAAACGTAAATAGAAGATCATATACTGAAATTCCGGTCAGTATATAGTTGTAACTGGGAGATACCAGACCGGGACATAGCCATCACGCACAGAAAGTTACTCTACCAAACTGTGTTGTTACTCAACCATACGGCATTCTAACAGACAGTTAAAAAATTTACCGCGTAAATTTAATCAAAATAGGCGGAGGATTGATAATATTACTTTTGAGAGGGCGGAAGAGTTTAAATATTTGGGAACAAATTTAACAAATCAAAATTCTATTCCGGAAGAAATTAAGAGCAGATTGAGGTCAGGAAATGCTTGCTATCATTCGGTGCAGAAACTTTTGTCTTCCAGGTTGCTATCCAAAAATTTAAAGATTAAGACATATAGAACTATAATTTTGCCGGTTGTTTTGTATGGGTGTGAAACTTGGTCGTTGACATTGAGGGAGGAAAGGAAGCTGAGGGTGTTTGAGAATATGGTGTTGAGGAGAATATTTGGACCTAG
>Ga0123357_10006910_pt1 | contig 13937 bp, 12 predicted proteins | sample TergutEmb28metaG_FD_89873 | JGI IMG/M metagenome (GOLD analysis project Ga0123357, IMG submission 89873) | Embiratermes neotenicus P4 segment gut microbial communities from Petit-Saut dam, French Guiana - Emb289 P4 | ecosystem: Host-associated > Arthropoda: Insects > Digestive system > Gut ... | reverse complement strand
TTTTAAATCCATGTTTATGGGAAATCAGAAGCAAGATGTGTTGGCTGAACGTCCCGATATGGTAGTTCTGTGGGCAGGCTACGCATTTGCAAAAGATTATAACAGTCCCCGCGGACACATGCACGCTATCGAAGATGTTTATCATTCCTTGCGTACAGGCGCTCCGATGACAGCGGACGAAGGACCGCAGCCGGCAACTTGCTGGACATGTAAAAGCCCTGATGTTCCCCGTATGATGCAGGAACAGGGCATCGAAAATTTTTATAAAAACAAATGGGCTGCCGACGGGGCTGAAATCGTTAATCCGATTGGTTGCGCCGATTGTCACGATCCGGCAACCATGAATCTAAAAGTTACCCGCCCTGCTTTAATCGAAGCTTTTCAACGGCGCGGCATGGATATCAACAAAGCATCCCAGCAGGAAATGCGTTCGCTGGTATGCGCTCAATGCCACGTCGAATATTATATGAAAGGGGAAGGTAAATACTTGGCTTTCCCGTGGGATAAAGGGTTGACAGTGGAAAATATGGAAGAATACTACGATGCAATTCAATTCTCCGATTTTACCCAGAAATTAAGCAAAGCCCCGATTATCAAAGCGCAACATCCCGACTACGAAATAGCGCAGATGGGTATTCATGCCCAACGCGGCGTTTCCTGCGCCGATTGCCACATGCCTTACATCAGCGAAGGTGGCGTGAAATACAGCGATCATCATGTGCAAAGTCCATTGGCAACCATCGACCGTTCGTGTCAGGTATGTCACCGGCAAAGCGAAGAAACCTTGCGGAACAATGTGTATGACCGTCAGAAAAAAGCATTCGAACTGCGCGACCGTTTAGAAAACGAATTAGCTAAAGCCAATATCGAAGCAAAATTCGCTTGGGATAAAGGCGCAACAGACGCGCAAATGAAAAACGCCTTAGCGCTTATTCGCAAATCAATGTGGCGCTGGGATTTTGGCGTAGCTTCTCACGGCGGTTCTTTCCATGCTCCTCAGGAAATAGAACGAATCTTGGGACACGGACTGGATATGGCGCTCCAAGCCCGGATGGCTATTTCAAAAGTACTTGTTCAATTAGGCTACACAGGCGATGTGCCGATGCCCGATATTTCTACTAAAGAAAAAGCGCAAAAATACATCGGTTTGGATATTCCAACCGAACAGGCTGCAAAAGATAAGTTTCTTAACACAGTCGTTCCTGAGTGGTTGAAACAGGCGAAAGAAAACAAACGGTTGGTAGATAAAATTTAAATTATGTGGAAACAGCCCTGGGGATACATTGAAGGTTGGACAATTGGCGGAGGAATTTTAATCACAGGAATAGTTTTACAGTTTTTTTTAGGAAAAATAACTCCCGATGCATTCCATTTTCCTGTCAATCTGATTTCCGGGGCTGTTTTTATATTCCTGTTAGCGCTCTTTCATCTGATTTCAAAGAAAATCAAAGTATTTCAATGGTTTGCCGGATACGCGGCGGCTGTTACTTCGTTGTCGTCGCTGCTCCTCGTGGTTATAATCATGGGGCTCACGCGGCAGTCTTCCTCTTCCGCCGACCTTTCGCAGGAAAGCGGATTTGTCCGCACCGGATTTATGCAGATGACCGTATCGTGGCAGTTTATACTTTTATTTCTTTATTTTCTTTGGATTTTAGGGTTAGTCATTTTGAAGAGGATAAGCCGTTTCAAATGGAAAGATACCGGATTCATACTCAATCATGCCGGATTATTTATCGCTCTGTTTGCAGCATTTTGGGGAAGCAGCGATTTGCAGCGCCTGCGAATGACAGCGCTTTTGAACGCTCCCGAATGGCGGGCGACCGATGAAAAAAATGAAATGGTAGAACTTCCGTTGGCAATTGAATTAAAATCATTTACCATCGATGAATATCCTCCTAAACTGATGTTGCTGGATAATGCCACAGGCGAAGCGCTTCCAAAAAAGCAACCGCAAAATGTGTCGGTAGAAACAACTCCGTTCACTGCCAATTTGCTGGACTGGGACTTGGAAATCACCCGCTATCTGCCTTCTGCTGCGGCTGTATATAATTCCGACACAATAAATTTTACAGCATTTAATGATAAAGGAGCAACTGCCGCCTTATACGTTAAAGCGCATAATCGAATAGATAAAACCCAAAAAGAAGGCTGGGTGAGTTGCGGAAGTTCTGCATTTCCATACAGTTTCTTACGCTTAAATGAAAAAGTAAGTTTGATTATGCCGGAACGCGAGCCAAAGCATTTCGCTTCCGATATTACGGTATATACACAAAGCGGAGAGGTAAAAAATGCAGTCGTTGAAGTGAATAAACCTTTCTCGATTGCCGGTTGGAAAATATACCAGTTGAGTTATGATGAAGCTATGGGTAAATGGAGCCAATACAGTGTTTTTGAATTGGTGAAGGATCCCTGGTTACCCGCTGTATATTTGGGTATGGGTTTACTGATAGCAGGGTCGATATTCATGTTCTTTTCAACTCCTAAAAAAAGCGCTTGATATGAATTGGAATCATTTTATATATTTTGCTTTTTCCTCCGTGATATGCTGGGCGATAGCTGCAATTCTCGCATTTAAACCTCGCCATTACCGCAAGACTGTTGTTGTAACATTGGCGGGAATAATTTTGTTTTCCCTGTTTATCGGCGGATTGTGGCTGTCGCTCGAACGGCCTCCTTTACGGACGATGGGGGAAACGCGGCTCTGGTATTCCTTTTTTTTGCCGGTAGCAGGCTTAATAACCTATATGCGTTGGAAATACAAATGGATTCTTTCGTTCAGCACAGCGCTGTCGTTTGTATTTATTTGCATTAATCTGCTTCGTCCGGAAATACACAATAAAGCTTTGATGCCGGCATTGCAAAGCCCCTGGTTTGCGCCTCACGTCATTGTATATATGATTGCTTATGCCGTATTCAGTGTTGCTACCCTCAATGCTTTGCACCTTCTGGTAAAGCCGAAGCAAGCCGGAAAGCAGGCGTCAACGCTGGTTTTATGCGATAATCTGGTTTATGTGGGAATCGCTTTTCTCACAATCGGTATGTTGCTGGGCGCTATTTGGGCAAAAGCTGCGTGGGGACATTATTGGTCGTGGGATCCGAAAGAAACATGGGCGGCTGCCACCTGGATGGGGTATCTGCTCTATATTCATTTTCGATTACACCGTCCGATGGAATGGAAAACGGCGTCGTGGCTATTGATTTTTTCCTTCTTGTTGCTTCAAATTTGCTGGTTTGGAGTGAATTACCTGCCGGCGGCGAGAGGGATGAGCGTACATACTTATAGTTGAAAGTTGAAAGTTGAAAGTTGAAAGTTGAGAGTTATAAATTATAAATTAATAATTACAATAATTAAAAATGTAAAGTGTATGAAAAAACTTATTTTTGTTTTATTTGGAATGTTGTTGTGCATTCCGGGATTTACTCAAAACAATGTGACAACAGGCGGCGATAATGAATTTACAATTAGTGGACAACTTCGCGCTCGCGCCGAGTATCGCGACGGATATGGAGCTCCACGTTCGGATGGATCCGATCCGGCGGCATTTATCAACAATCGCGCCCGTCTTTCATTTGATTACAAACGGGATAAACTCTCGTTAGGCTTTTCTGCCCAACAAATTGGCGTTTGGGGACAATATCAGCAGGTTGATAATATTTTAAATGTTGCTGACGCTTCTAATCTTGGACGGACAATGATAAACGAAGCGTGGGCGAACTTGAATCTGGGAGACGGTTTCTTCATGAAATTAGGACGTCAATCCTTGATTTATGATGACGAACGAATTTTGGGCGGTTTGGATTGGAATGTGGCAGGACGTTACCACGATGCCTTGAAACTTGGTTATGAAGATCAACAGAATAAGCTCCATGCCATACTTGCGTATAATCAAAATAGAGAAAGTAATTTTGGAAATTTTTACGATGGTACCGGACAACCGTATAAAAGCATGGCAACGCTGTGGTATCAATACCTCGCAAATAGTAACTTCAATATTTCTGTCCTTGCAATGAACCTTGGTTTTCAAGGAATAAACGCAGAAACAGGAAAATCGAAGACAAATAATTTGCAGACTCTTGGCACTAATCTGACATATAAGCCAATATCCGATCTCCAATTGTACGGAACGTTCTATTATCAAACGGGAAAAATGACAGACCAAAAAACTTCCGCTTTTATGTGGGCGCTTAATGCTACCTATTCGATTACTCCGGAATTGAAAGCGCTCGTGGCAAGCGATTATTTGAGCGGTGACAACGCAACAACGGATAAGAATGAGGCATTCAACGCTTTGTATGGAACGCATCACAAATTCTTGGGGACAATGGATTATTTTAATCCTACTCCTTTTGCAAGAGGATTGTGGGACAAGCAATTAGGACTTACTTACAAAACATCTCCAAAGGTAACTCTCGCTTTGAATTATCATCATTTTTCGACTACAACGGACGTCCTTGTTGATACTAAAAAACAAAGAACGCTGGGTTCGGAATGGGATTTTCAAGTGAATTGGAGCGTTATGAAAGATGTTTCATTCATCGGCGGTTATTCTACCTTCTTTGGAAACGATGCACTGAAAGTTGTTAAAGGAGGCGATCCTTCCAAATATCAACAATGGGCTTGGGTTTCCCTGAATATAAATCCAAAAATTTTTGTTACTAAATGGTAATAATGTTTGTATAAATTTGCGGTAAATATTGATTATATACAAAAAATTTAGTATTTTTGCCCATAATTAATATTTGCCGCATTTTTAACTATGGACATTGATGATATTTTTACAATTCCGCTTTTCCGTCAGTTTACTCCGGAAATGCAAAAAGAAGTACTAAGACAATTAGATTACAGAATAGATGAATATCCGAAAGGGGATATTGTTGCTCGCCAGGGAACTGTCTGTAAGTATCTCCACCTTTTGCTCAAAGGAAAATTGCATGTAGATGTAATTGATGTTTCCGGTAATGAAGTCAGGGTCGAAACGATTCACGCTCCCCGTTCATTTGCTACGCCACACATTTTTGCCGAAAAAAACACTTTCCCCGCCACATTCACAGTCGTTGAAGATGTAACTTTGTTGCGGGCAACCAAAGAATCCGTCTTTTCCTTAATGAAGAGCATGCCGCTGTTTCTACAAAATTTTCTATGCGTGAGCACGAGCTGCAACAAATGTACGCTGACCCGTTTGCGTGTACTTACTTTTCGCAGCATTCGAGCCCGTTTTATCTATTACCTTTTTGAACACCTGAAAGAAGGATCCGACACGGTAGAATTACTGGAACACAATTTAGTACAGTTAGCCGAATATCTTTGTATTACCCGTCCCGCTCTGTCTAAAGAAATTAAGAAATTGACGGAAGAAGGTTATATTTCTTTTTCACGTCGAACGGTAAAGATATTAAAAAAACAGGCGTTGTCGCACATGCTTTAGGTGGAGAAATGATTGTGGCAAAGATAGAGTGTTTTTTTGAAGTTGCAAAATTTGTCAGAAAATAACAAGTTGCGGATTCAAATCAGATTATTACCAACCAAAGTAGAATATTTATGATTAACTTTATTATTATTTTATTATTTCTTTGTATATTTGTGGGGGGAATAGAATCAAATCAGAAAAACAATGGAAACAAGCGAATATATTAGCGATGTGCGGCTACGCAAAATCAATGTCGGAACAAAAAAGGCAGAACGCAAAAAAATTGCAGCGCCGAATGTAAATAATAGCAGAACGATGCTTTATTTAAATTTTAACAGTATTGTCTATGACGGGAATGTTTACTGTTTAACCGATCCTTTGCTATGCGAGGTCTTGGATGAAGATAAAATGATTATCGTTCAACAAAAAGATTTGAATCTTATTTCCGTAGCTTCAACGATTGATGAAGCAATATATGGATTTGAAGAAGATTTTTCTTTTACTTACAATCGTTTAATGCAGCTAAACGACGCTCAATTAGGCAAGGATATGCTTAAGGCAAAATCATTTATGAAATTTATTGTAAAAAATGTAGAGCATGCCGGTGTTGAAAGCAAAAAAGGTTGAAAACTCTTTATTAAAAAAGGGATTTTCCCCAAATGATACTCATCATCATTTTTTTCGAGTTTTGGCATAAGGGCAAATTTATTCTAAAAACAAAAACAAGTCATAACGGACAGGATATTGACGATTATCTTATTCGTCAAATGTACATTCAGTGCAAACTTTCAAAAGAGCAGTTTTTAGATTTAATCAATTGCCCTTTATCAAAAGAGGAATATATAAACACGCTTGAAAAAAACAATTATTTATAAAACGATATTAAAAATTAACCCTGCTGAAAATGGTCATGAACTTTATAGATAACTTAAAAAAATGATTAAAAATAAAGGTCATGTAATAAATCGTCTTAATTAATTATTTCCATAAGTACCCGTTTTATAATAGAAAGTTTCAATATACATTATCTGACTTGCGATTGAGATATGATTTTCCAACAAATCTTCTAATTCCAATATTAGAAAATCAAGCCCTTTTTCGAGCAACAAAAATTCTCTGAACGACAAGCCGTTAAGCGTGTAATGTGCAACTCTTCTGCTTCAAAAAAAAATTTTTCACTCTGCAAAGATAGAGTGTTTTTTTTTGAAGTTTCAAAATTTATCAGAAAATGTTTTTTTTGAAAAAACACTATACCCAATGATTTATTTATTTCAAAGAAAAATTATGAATTATGAATCAGGAGAATCGGGATTCATAATTCATAATTTAAATTTGTCTTATCCTTCTATCGCCGCCTGAGCTGCCGCCAACCGCGCAATAGGCACTCTGAAAGGAGAACAACTTACATAGTCCAACCCAACTTTGTGGCAGAATTTTACCGAACTCGGTTCTCCACCGTGTTCGCCGCAAATACCGCATTTCAAGTCAGGTTTGATTTCACGTCCGCGCGTGGTAGCTAACTGTACTAATTGACCAACGCCATTCTGGTCTAAAACAGCAAACGGGTCTTCTTTCAAGATACCTTTTTCAAGATACATCGGTAAGAATTTGGCAACATCGTCGCGGCTGAATCCGAAAGTCATCTGAGTCAAATCGTTGGTTCCAAAAGAGAAAAATTCGGCGGAAGTAGCAATCCGGTGAGCTGTCAGTGCGGCACGCGGAATTTCAATCATCGTACCTACTTTATATTCAATGGAATCGCCTTTTTCTTTGAATACCGCTTGGGCGGTTTCGTCGATAATCTTCCGTTGTGCAAGAAATTCGTACAAAATACTGGTAAGCGGAACCATGATTTCAGGATAGGTTTTAACGCCTTTTTTCTTCAATTCCAAAGCTGCTTCAAGAATCGCCCGCGCCTGCATCTCCGTAATTTCAGGATATAAATTGCCCAAACGGCAACCGCGAAGACCTAACATCGGGTTCAGTTCCAACAAATCTTCTACACGGCTATGGATTTCTTCGTAAGATAATCCCATGACTTTCGCCATTTCTTTTTGTCCTTTTTCATCGTGAGGAACAAATTCATGGAGAGGCGGATCCAATAAGCGAACCGTAACGGGAAGTCCTTGCATGGCTTCAAAAATACCGGTAAAATCAGCGCGTTGCAACGGTAAGAGTTTCGCCAGCGCTTTCCGGCGTCCGGCTTCATCTTTCGCCAGAATCATTTCGCGCATGGAAAGGATTTTATCACCTTCAAAGAACATGTGTTCGGTGCGGCACAATCCGATGCCCTGTGCGCCAAAACTGCGGGCAACTGCGGCATCCTTCGGCGTATCGGCATTCGTGCGTACTTTCAAACGGGAGTATTTATCGGCTAAAGACATCAATTCGCCAAAATCGCCGCTTAATTCGGCAGCTTGCGTTTCGATTTTTCCTGCATATACAAAACCGGTCGAGCCATTCAATGAAATCCAGTCGCCTTCGTTGATGGTTTTATCGCCGATAACCATCTTTTTAGTTTTATAGTCAATCTGTATGCCGTTAACAGCCGATACACAGCATTTTCCCATACCGCGAGCCACAACGGCTGCGTGAGACGTCATACCGCCGCGAGCCGTCATAATACCTTCAGCAGCAGCCATACCGCGTAAATCTTCCGGAGATGTTTCGATGCGGCAAAGTACAACTTTTTCGCCGCGTTTTACCCATTCTTCGGCGTCGTCGGCGTGGAAAACCGCTTTACCGGTAGCAGCGCCTGGAGAAGCGGGCAAGCCTTTGGCAATCGGTTTCACAGCTGCCAAAGCCGATTTTTTGAATACAGGATGGAGCAATTCGTCCAATTTTTCCGGTTCCTGACGCAGCAACGCTTTCTTTTCATCGATAATGCCCTGTTTCAACATTTCCGTAGCGATGCGTACCATAGCGGCGCCGGTGCGTTTACCGTTACGTGTTTGCAACATCCACAATTTACCGTTTTGAATGGTAAATTCAATATCTTGCATATCCTTGAAATAATCTTCAAGTTTTTGTTGGGTTTCAATCAAATCCTTAGCGCATTCGGGCATGGATTCTTCAAGCGAAGGATATTTTGCAGCCCGTTCTTCTTCGGAAATTCCCTGTTGGGCAGCCCAGCGGCGGGAACCTTCAAGCGTGATTTGTTGAGGCGTGCGAATACCGGCTACAACGTCTTCGCCTTGCGCATTAATCAAATATTCGCCGTTGAAAATATCTTCTCCGGTTGCTGCATCGCGAGTGAAAGCTACGCCGGTAGCAGAGGTTTGCCCCATGTTTCCGAAAACCATTGCCTGTACGTTGACTGCAGTTCCCCATTCTTCAGGGATGCGGTACATTTGACGGTACACGATAGCGCGGTCGTTCATCCAAGAGTCGAATACGGCGCAAACAGCGCCCCAGAGTTGTTCCCATGGAGAATCGGGAAAGTCTTTTCCGGTTTGTTCTTTGACTGCTTTTTTAAATTTGACGACCAATTCTTTCAGATCGTCAACATTCAGCTCGGTATCTAATTTTACGCCACGCGCTTCTTTTACTTCTTCCATGATGGCTTCAAACGGATCGATTTCCGTTTTGGAAGTCGGCTTCATGCCTAATACCACATCGCCGTACATTTGTACGAACCGGCGATAGGAATCCCACGCAAAACGCGGATTTCCGGATTTTTTCGCCACACCTTCGACTGCTTCATTGTTCATACCCAAGTTTAACACGGTATCCATCATGCCGGGCATAGAAACGCGCGCGCCTGAACGAACCGAAACCAGACAGGGATTATTTCCATCCCCGAAACTTGTTCCTGTCGCTTTTTCCACTTCTTTAATGGCTGCTTCAACATCCGATTTGATTAGTTCGATTACGGCATCTTTTCCTAATTGATTGTATTCCGTACAAACTTCAGTAGTAATGGTAAATCCCGGAGGAACGGGTACACCGATTAAATTCATTTCAGCGAGGTTAGCTCCTTTTCCTCCCAGCAGATTTTTCATATCTGCCCGTCCTTCAGCTTGTCCGTTACCGAACAAGTAAACTCTCTTTTTGTCCATAAATTCTATATTTTTGTATTACGTTTGTGATTATTGATCCATATTTATTTCAAAAACGACTGCAAAGATACATCATAAAATTGAATTTTCGATACAGAAGGCTGTCAATATGCTAAGAATTTTTAGCTTTTAATTAATTCCCTGCAAGCCTTCCGATCAATTTTCCCTGTTGGCGTGAGCGGAATCGCTTCGGTTTTCAATATATACTTCGGTCGTTGGAAAGCCGGCAAAAGGGCATTGATTTCACCGGAAGAAACGGTTTGATCCTGAGCTATCAGCAACACTACCGCTTCTCCGAATTTCGGATGCGGGATGGAAGTTATAGCGAAAATTCCGGGAATAACGGAACGAAGCGCTTCTTCAACTTCTTCCGCCTGTATCTTAACTCCGCCGCTGTTGATGATATTGTCCGTGCGTCCGAGTATGCGGAATCGTCCGTCGGGAAGCAATTCGGCAACGTCGTTGGTATAAATAATTTCATCTGCAACTTGAAACGCTTCAATAATTAACGTATTTTCCGAAGAAAGCGATAGTTTTACCGATGGAAAAGGCGTATAATAATCCGAAGCTTCTGTTCCGCTCAACCGGCGAAGCGCAATATGAGAAAGCGTTTCCGTCATACCGTAAGTTGAATAAACAGCATTCGGAAACATTTTCAGCGTCCGGCTAAGCTCAGTGTCAATCGCTCCGCCCCCGATGATGAGGTTCTCTATTCGCATCAACCGTTCTTTTTCTTCCGCTACTTGAAGCGAATTATATACCTGCATCGGCGTCATGGCGGCGAAGCGCAAAGGCGTGTCCACGTCCGACAATGGATTGCCCGACGGATTGCGGACAATCAAATCCAGTCCGAAAGTCAGCGCCCGCACAACCATCATTTGTCCGGAAATATACTGTAAGGGAAGGCATAACAGCGACTTGTCTCCTGCGTTCAGTTTCAGGAATGAACAAGTCAAACGAGCGCTCCAAATCATCTTCTCCTTGCTGACTACAATGGATTTGGGCGTTCCCGTAGAACCCGAAGTTTGAATCGTCATCACCGGCGATTCGTTGAACCATTCAGATAGAAAAGGCTGTAATTCTTTATTCCGGTTCATACCACAAACAATCTTTCCTGACGAAAAGCGGTAAATTAATATTGTCGGTAAAAAGCTGACCGGTTCCCAAGCCTTGTGGCAGGGGATTGTTGAATGTAGCGCATCGTTGTGCAATGGCATTCAGTCCGATATTGGACTCCAGCGCCGAAGTCATCCACCAGTCGATTCCAAGTTTTCCGGCTTCTTCAATCCATTCATCACAACCGCAAAAACCGCCATGCAACGATGGTTTAAGGATTATGTAACGGGGACGGATGGCAGTCAACAGCTTCCGTTTTTCTTCTAAAGAGTGAACTCCGATTAATTCTTCATCCAATGCAACCGGCAACGATGCTCCGGCGATTAGTTGCGCCATCGCTTCCCATTGACCGGCGCGAATCGGCTGTTCGATGGAATGAATATCCAGCTCAGCCAGCCGGTTTAATTTGTCTTGCGCATCATCAGGAGAGAAAGCGCCGTTGGCATCCACGCGAAGCTCAAGCTCTTTTACAGGGAAATGATTACGAATAAAACGGAGCAACGCCAATTCTTCTTCAAAACCGATAGCGCCGATTTTCAGTTTGATGCACCGGAAGCCTGCGGATAGTTTGGTTTCAATCTGTTTCAGCATATTTGAATAATCGCTCATCCAGATAAGACCGTTGATCGGAATACCGGCTTCTCCCCGCGAAAATGAAGTATCCCACAGGGCATAACTTCCGGCTTCGAAATGGCGGACAGCAGTTTCCAGTCCAAATAAAATGGAAGGATAGGGGCGCAAGCGTTCGGTATCCAATCGACCTTCCTGCTCCAGCCGGAGGCAGGCATTGGCGAGGATTTGCTCGTAATCGGGCAAGGCGTCGCAACTTAAATCGGGTAGGGGAGCGCACTCTCCGATTCCCAAACGTTCGGGTTGTTCGGCCGATTGTATTTTTACATACCAAACGTCGCGAACGGAATAAGCGCCGCGTGATGTTCGCGCCGGCTGCTTAAAATGCAATTGACGCTTATTTATATTTACTATTTTACCCATTTCACCCTTAACTTACGGAAATTTAGGATACTGTTTAAAATCCGGCTTTCGTTTCTCCAAAAAAGCCTGTTTGCCTTCCTGCGCTTCGTCCGTCAGATAATACAGCAGTGTTGCATCGCCTGCAAGTTCCTGGATTCCGGCTTGTCCGTCTAATTCGGCGTTTAATCCCGCTTTTATCATCCGGAGCGCCAGCGGACTGAGTTGCATCATTTCTTCCGCCCATTGGACGTATTCGTTTTCCAACTGCTCCAAAGGGACGACTTTATTGACCAATCCCATTGCGAGCGCTTCCTGTGCATCGTATTGCCGGCAAAGAAACCATATTTCCCGCGCCTTTTTTTGTCCGACGATACGGGCTAAATAAGAAGAGCCAAACCCTGCATCAAAACTGCCGACTCGAGGACCGGTCTGTCCGAAACGGGCATTGTCGGATGCAATCGTTAAATCGCAAACGACATGCAACACGTGTCCTCCGCCGATAGCATATCCGTTGACGGCTGCGATGACCGGCTTGGGAAGGGAGCGGATTTGTTTCTGAACGTCTAAAACGCTTAATCGCGGCACGCCGTCTTTACCGATATAACCGCCTCGCCCTTTGACATTCTGGTCGCCTCCCGAACAAAAGGCTTTATCGCCTGCTCCGGTAATCACTACTACGCAAATTCCGGCATCTTCCCTGCAAATGCGTAAGGCGTCGCTCATTTCGCCGGTGGTGGCAGGCGTAAAGGCATTCCGGTAACGCTCGCGGTTAATCGTAATGCGGGCAATTCCATTGTAAAAATCGAATAAAATGTCTTCGTATTCGCAAATGGTTTTCCAAGATCTTGACATATTAAATAGTTGAATTTAGTTTCATATATAATGCAAACGTACAAAAAAATTGTATTTTTGTACCCATTTTAATGAGGATTTTTTTGCATAGATGAACAAATTTCTATTACAATTTGTGTTTTTATTTCTTGGAACATTATATTGTTCGGGATACAAAATGCAGACTCATACCGACTTACAGGAAGATTCGACTGCCGGAAATAAAAAATATGGCGTAGTTGCTATCTCGGTTGCCGATGCGAGACTGGGAACAGGCTACAGTGCGGAATTGAGAACTCAGCTTTTGCTGGGTACGCCTTTAAAAATAATACAGCATCATGGCTGGTGGCAGATAAAAACTCCGGAAGGCTATGTTGCATGGATCGAAAAAGGCGCTTTTGTCAGAATGGATAAAGAAACTTTCAATCAGTGGACGAGCGCACAGAAAGTGATTTTTACCTCCGATTACGGTTTTGCATACGAAACGCCGGATGAGCGCCAGCAGCGCGTTTCCGATCTGGTGTTCGGAAACCTTCTGAAATGGGAAGGCGATAGCGGCGATTTTTTTCAAGTCTCCTATCCCGATGGACGACAGGCGTATGTGTTGAAAACGCAAGCTGCTTTGTTCGACCAATGGGAAGACTCTTGCCGGTTGACTGAAGAAAACATTGTTCGGGCTGCACTGACATTAAAAGGCATTCCCTATATGTGGGGTGGAACGTCTGTGAAAGGGATGGATTGCAGTGGTTTTGTCAAAACCGTATTCCTGAAAAACGGCGTTATTTTGATGCGCGATGCCTGGCAGCAAGCTCAAACAGGAGTACCGGTAGATATCAGCAAAGGATACGACAATCTTCGTCCGGGAGATTTGATGTTTTTCGGAAAAAAAGCGACAGGCAATACGGCAGAAAGGATTCGTCATGTTGCTATCTACATTGGAAACAGGGAATTTATACAGGCTTCCGGCTACATAAAAGTCAGCAGTTTAGATCCGGAAAAAACCAATTTCGACAAAGGAAATACCTGTGAATTTATTCATGCTTCGCGAATTATTGGCGCAGTGGGAACTAAAGGAATCTGGAACATATATGACAATCCTTTGTATCAGATTCAAAAATAACCGAACGTTTATCCTTTAGTCAACTCCGCAATCTGTTGATACACATTCCTGAGCATCTCTATCTGATGCGCATCGGTCGTTTTTGTGATGAGTATCGAATTTCTTATCTTCGAATCAATCCACCGCTTTTGCATATCGCCCATCAGTTGATTGTTCTTTACAACTACCGGACTTTCAGGGTATATCCAAAATTGTAACAACGATTCGCCGTCGTACTCGAAAGAAACCAAATTCGATTCAAGGTTAAAAAGTGAGTAATAAAAAACAAAATCGGAACCTGAACGACTCTTCCCGTTACGCAGCAAATTCTCGTACATTTCCAACAATACAAACAGCTCTGCCTGCAAAAGCTGTAAATCTTCGACGGAAAAAAATTGTAGCTGGCGATAATATTGTATCTTTTTGATTATATTGGAATACAACATACTGTCA
>Ga0123357_10006909_pt1 | contig 13938 bp, 7 predicted proteins | sample TergutEmb28metaG_FD_89873 | JGI IMG/M metagenome (GOLD analysis project Ga0123357, IMG submission 89873) | Embiratermes neotenicus P4 segment gut microbial communities from Petit-Saut dam, French Guiana - Emb289 P4 | ecosystem: Host-associated > Arthropoda: Insects > Digestive system > Gut ... | reverse complement strand
GGGGAACGATGGATGCGGGAATAAATAACGTTATTTATATGGAACTTTATTCGGGACCAAAAATGGCGAATGGTATATGCGGGAAAACGATCGATACGGGAACCATAGATCGAGGTTCTACTGTGTATATATATATATATATATATTGTATATTACTTTTTCACTTTAAAGCCTGAATATGGCTTATAGTTCATGTTTAAAAAGAGCTAGTCATAATCACTGGACACAAAAAAATTGTTTAATCACAGTGTACTATGCATTGTTCTAACATAAGATATCAACATTGGGTAAGAATAGAAAAATTGCCAAAAGAAATTACCCAGCTTAAATTGAAGGGGAAAAAAGACACAGAAATTCTGAAATGTGTAATGCTAACGTACTGGTCACTAGAAACACCCAAAAAATAATATGACCCAGACACTGATGATGAAATGAGGATAGTAAACAACAGATTTCCAGATTTTAAGAGATGACAAATTGTCAGTGTAATGCTGAAAAAGAGGCAAATATGTAATAACACACCCAAATAGTGTGCCAGGTTCATTCAGACTGTCCCACACCTTACTGACCTCAGTGACTAGTGGAATCCAAATGGGGGAAATTCGTTGAGTAGGAAGGCTTATTGGATTTGTTACACAAGCTATGTGGGTGAATTCATACACATACAACTTGATTCAGTTTGTAAAATCTGGCTTGATTCCTGCTTGACACAGTGGCCTCCATTATGTGCATGTTGGGCTACTTTTGATATTTCTAGCAGCTCCTTTTTGAGAGTATGTTGATGTTCTCTGACTGATACTCACCCTGGACACTAACCTGTTGTAGCATGTTCAGCGGGAATTGCTATCTGAAGGGTATGTTAACTTTTGCATGCTTATATATTATAGGTGGATGAAAATCCAGAATTAGTGCCATTTGCAAGTGAGACTGTATGGGAACAACAGAACCCTGTAATCAGAAGAGTGCAAGAGAAGAAAGAAGCAGAGGAATACCGATGCCAGAATCAAAGTGCATTCCAAGGTATTCATTTACGCTGTTCTGTGATTTGTACTCATTGTCAGGCATTATTAGAATAATCAAAGTTGAATGAGGTGGATGTAGCATGTGGCATAGATGGGAGAGAAGACAAATGCGTACAAAATTTTGGTAGGGGTGCCTAAAGAAAAGAGATTAGTTGGAAATCCTAGACATAAATGAAAGAATAACATTGAAGTGGATCTGAAAGAACTAGGATGGTGGGGCATGGACTGGATTACGTTGACTGTGAATAGGGACAAGCAACAGGCTGTTATAAACATGGTAATGTGCCTTCTGGTTCTATAAAATTTGAGGGATTTCTTGGCTTGCTGAGTAACTGTTAGCTTTTCAAGAGGCACTGTGCTCCATGGAGGCAGTTCTAAATTATATTATAACATACAATTTTCCTTTCTTTTAACAGAGTTATGGTCCAGTTCTCTGTGGGACCCATTGTATACTCCAGCAGTAGCCAACAGTACTCTATTTAATACAGCCACAACTTCAGAGGAAGCCACTGCCACTCCCGTCTCAGTGTGGGGCTCATCAGTGAGCTCACTCTGGTCATCTTCTCCATGGTCAACTGTAACAGCCTCTGTGGCTACACCCATCTCTGCTGCACCAGGTCACACAGTGCCACCAATATCAATTCCTGTACCAAGACGTGAGGTGCCCCAAAACATCATTGAAAACAACGCTGCTGATATTGATGTAAGCATCTTATTAACGTATCGTTTATTTAATGCCATTTTCAATGGTTCAGGCTGTCTAGTGGGATATGGCAAGGTGATTAGTGAATAAGGAATTGGAAAGGGAATTTTTTATGGCCCAATTCACAGAACTGTCCTGACATTTGCCTGGAGAAGCTGAGGAAAATCCTCACACAGGACCCTGCACCAAGGTTTTGAATGCAAGTTCTTCCAGGTCTGAAGAAAAGCCCCAACATTTTGTGTTTTGTTAATTCTTATTGGACGTAAATGCCTGGTGTGACGTGCAGATGTGCGCATCTGACAGTGAGCTCTGTTTTTTCTGACTGGCATTGCTGGGTCTGTTGGAACCCGCATCATTTTATTCTTGTTCTTGCCAGGCTAGAGTTTTCTACCATCATGGAGAAGGGACAGTTGGGATATTTGCATGTCCCTTCTTTCAAATTCCTCACCAAGAGAAGTCTGAAACCTTGGTGAGAATGTTCAGCCTTACATTAATATAATGATACCCAATTGTTAATGTTATAAGGTCCAGCAAGTGGGGAAAAAGTTGTGTCATCCACTTGAAGGTACTTTGACTCATCAAATAGCAGCTGGCCTCTCTGTCACTTTGATCCACATACTATGTGTGCTTGTTGTAGTGTTCTACAATGAGTGGCTTCAAAGTACTTTCTTTTCATCACTGAAATTTCCCTTCATGTTGCTCAGTATGTAAACTTCCCTTTTGTCCTCCCATGCCACTGCAGTTAACTGGTCCTGGTCCTTGGTATTATACCTTCCTATATCAATTTTGGTTTTTTCATGTGGACGTCAGAGGGTGTATCCTGTCTTATGGGGCATACTGTCCCACATGCATTTATTTTGCTGGACTATTAGTTTATCATAAAGTGTGGGTGAGGAAAGAAGCTTTGTGTCCTACACCTTCAGTTTTGCAAGTAATATTCTAATAGTGCATTGTGTTGCCCTCTTGTAGCCATTGGTGGTTACTGCAGCCCTTACCTAAGTGCACTTCGTGTCACGAGTATACCCTGAATCATCACAGAGTTTGTCAGTTTTGGTGCCCGGATGCTTTATTTTCGTGGGACTATGTTGCCTGAAAATGACTTTGGCTTTGAAATTTTCTGAGGGGTTGTAGAATTTAGCATGGGCCTTGTTTTCTGTCTTTAGTTTCCATATTGAGTTGTATTGTTCATCTTGGTCAGGTCTTGTTTAATTTTCCATATAGTGAAAAAAATTGCAGTATATGCAAGGCTCTGTTTCATGGCATTACTGTAAAATGGAGCATAAACCTGTTCAAGTGTAGACCAATAGTCTCATGAGTTTGCCTATCAGGTCTGTCCCATCTGTAGAGCTGAGGCAAGAAATGTCCTGCTGAATTCTTCTTACAATAAGAAATGTTTCAGACAAAAGTTTTATGTTCACTAACTTTTTCCCAAAAATCGTTTCATTTATAAGATGTGGGAAAATATGGTAGAACTAGACAGGCCACTGATGACAATCTAATATGGTACATGCTTTTTGCATGTTGGATAACTAGGCTACAAACACACACTCAGAATATGCAGTAAGTACTTCTAGTGTTGCATGGCAACAGTGGGTACACGAATGCGCTTCACTGTTACGTTGTGCATACATTGCCCGTCTTGTTTATTTTTGGTGTTGGGTGTGATCAGTATGTACTTTGGCATACCTCTGAATATTTGTGACAGGGTGAGGGAGGTGTGGAATTCCATAGGCATGTGTTCATATTATGCCAACACTGGACTCAACTGAGAGCAGTAACAAGCACCTGTCACAAGTAACTAGGAACAACAGCAGGCAGACTGCATTGCAGAAATGTTACAGAATCTTATTGAGGGTCCAAGAGAGAATAGAAGGGTGGGGAAGGAACATACTGCATGTGACAACTTCCCTTACCACTACACTGGACAGAACCTTCATTGTTGATGTCACTGTTGGGAGGAACATACACTACAGGGATGTACAAGAATGGCCATTAATGGCGGACATGTATCGGTCACCTTTAGCATTTTGAGCAGCACACTGCATTTTACTAATCAGTCACGTTAGGTGCTGAAGGTTTAATAAGCTGAATTGCTTACATAATTAATAAGTAGAACTGATATTAGTATACATTATGTACCTCAATTGTAACATTTTATTATTGCAGCAAGGTCTTGGGTTTGATCCATTTCGGTCACTGAACAACATTTGGTCCCCACGGTCAACTGATAATTGGAGTCCTTCAAGCAATGAATGAATAGTCTGCGGTAAAGAACTTCTGTCTTTAATTAATTTTGTCTTCTTCATTTCTTGCTTTACATAATGATCTTCCTGCTTCTTGACAATATCAGTCACTTCCTTTGCAAATACATACTGATGTTATAACTAAACACGTAGAAATTTTGATTGTGTGTGATGTCATAAGAACTTGGTTATCTTAAAATGTGTGTGGACATTTATAAAAACATGGTAAATTTCTTGGCTAGCTGAGCAACTAAAATCTGTTGGCTGGTGAAATTTTTTAAACTCTCTTTTAAAAATCTGTTACATATGTGTAAATTCTATAACAGAGTGATAAACAGTTGAAAAGTTTTTGCTTATGTATACATTACCCTTTATGGTTGACATTCTTACACATCAACATAATGCTGACATAATTATGTCTAGCTTTCATTGCCATTTTTGGAAGCATTATGTTTAGAATGCTAAATTCTCTCTGGAATTCATATCTGCAGTAATACTGAATTGCAGTCAAACTGCCACCTAGGTTGTAGATTATTCTGCAAAGAAATGCTAATTTTGGATTATCTTCTCATGTGACTCTCTCACTGATTCAGAAATGCTGTCAACTTGCACTGTGTGATCCACTTTATGCAAAATGCTACCTTATCAGCAGTCTTGATTTTGTAAATTTGTAACACAAGAAAGAGAAGGGGGCACCTACCCTTGTGGTTGTGCATCATTGAAATTATATTTTTAATTTTGTTTTTTATTTTTTAGAATTATAAGTAAAATATATGATATTTAAATGGGTTGTATTCCTCCCTGTGTGTGTTTTAAATTATTTGAAGTTTCACAGTGTTGTGTACAAATCCATCAAAGTATGTACAAAATGACATGTACCACTATAAGTCTTGACTGCTCAAACCCCCACATACTCTTGGCTGGCACTTTAGTATCTTTTATATGGATAATAATATCACAAATATTCAGTGGATGGAAAAGCCATGTTTGTGAAAATGACTGGGGGAGAAAACGAGTTTTTACTGTAATAAAATTATCTGAATGGACAAAAAAAATATTGTAACTTCTTTCTTTCCCCTGTGCATCTCTTATGTTCCCATCTGATGGTTTAGCCCTTTCCTATCCCCTTCCAGAAGACTTCCAGTTGGAGAAATTGTTTGTCTTTTGCTGGTTGCCTGGTCATTTCCTGCCATTTGGAAAATTACTTCCTGCGATCATGGCTGATTTGATACATTTTTAAGTTTCCACAATATTTCATCTCTGATTTGTTGAAGGTCATGTAACTGATGACAATATTCATGGAATCAAAACTGCAGTAAATTGGCAGGTAAACATTAAAAATGTTGCACAGCAGATGACAGCCAAGACCTATGCTTAGCAAAACTACAGATTTTTCTTTCTTCTTATTAAGATTTGAAGTTCTCGCAGCAGTGTTACTGAAGGTTCAAGTTTTTTTTGGATGTTATGCTGTCTTGAGTGGCAAATTGTTGGTGACATTTCAAAGGATCATTGTACCCTCATCTTCAGGGTCAAGGAGTATAAGAAGACTTGTTGACCCCCAGGATGAACCATAGGATCGTCTTGTCTGTGTTTGTCATAAACATACTTGGGTGTTTCCTAGCTGACACAGTATAAAGTCACAGAAGACCTGAATTTCCAAACTATGTTGTTGGCAAGTGAAATCCTGAAACATTGAAGAGGTAACTGAAGAAATGCCTAAACTGCAACAAAGTGAGCAAGTATTCATACTCACAAATTGGATGACCTAATTTTTCTGGGAAAAAAATAAAATTATGAATTATTGCTGACAGAGAGGAGAGACACAATCCTGGCATTTTTATTACTGTTAATGTATGTTTGGCCCACTAAACCTGTAGCTCAGGGACTTGTTGGCTGCAGAGACAATTGCAGTGACAAAATGTCTTTTTAGCCCTTCGTTGGGCAAGCTGAGATACAACACAGAATCAATTTCGAAAACGTAAGAGCTGTTTATTCATGGAGGCATACATTACATTACTAATTTATGTTATAGAAATATGCTAAAAACAGCAGCTTCTTAGCCTTGCCTGTGAATTGCATTTTTAAATCAATTTTCCCACTATTAGCGGTATGTTTTTATTGTGCATAATATATAGAAAAATTCACAGGTAAAATTATATGTTTAATTGTAGGTAGGCTTGTATTCATTCATCGTTCATTCTGTGTATTGAATATCATGTTGCCCACATGCAGACCGAATTTTACTGAAGATGCCTGCACCACATACAGGGTTGAGTAGGCCTGTTCTATGTCATCACTTGCAAGAGTTTAATTTTTTAGTTTCATTAGTTGTTGGTTGTGATGTACCGTTCCAAACTAATGTCATCAGAAAATCTATGCAAAGTCAAAACTTTGATGTGTGCAAGTTCGTGGAGTAACAGAAGGTCATGAATCCGTAAATGAATACATGTAAAGAACATGGTTTACAGAGAGCTAGTGCAGCAGCTGTGGAACTTGATGATGATCTTCAAGTAGAACCTAAGTTTCAAAGTGTGAAGAGAGTGTGTCACAGTGAGCCAATCTTAATATCAGAGAAGAAATTTGAAATTTAGTTTTGCACGTTTTTTGATGCTGTTCAGATCGTCAGTTGGCTTTAAGAGTTAGTTTGGGTGGAGATATTGAAGGAGCTCCTCTGTATGATGAACTAATTAGGATTCAGAATTCTATGAAAAACTCTAAAAATCTTGCACCCAAATATTTTAAATTCAATGAAGAAATTCGACATGGAAGACGTGCATGCTAATACATGGGTTTCTTAACCATGCCAGTTTCTGTTACCAGTGGTGAGAGGAGTTACCCAAAATTAAAGTCATAAAGAATTTTTTAAGATCAGCTATGCCTCACAAAAGATTGAGTTCTGTAGCTACCCTTTCAGTTGAGACAAAAAAATCAGTAAGACTATCTTCAATCCATAAGGCTGTCTGCTGTTACTCAATAAGGATATTTAATAAACTTCCACCACCCGTTGTACAACTATGTGAAAATACAATGGCCTTCAAGAACATTCTAACAAATTTTACATAAAAATGCCTTTTATTCAGTAACTAAATTTGTTACTACAAAGAAGAGCTCAAATTTTGAAGGAAGGAACAACTGTAAAAAATGGTTGACTTCATATTATGTACATATGCAAAATTTTATACCAAATAATTTGTAAAACTCATATTGTAAAATGTACATAGCTATTGGACTACAACAAGATTGTGTAGCATAATTGAATTTTTATATTGTATTGTATTGTACTATATTCACTAATTTCATATTCAATTCGACTAAGTTCGAATAATGGATCTGTGCATTGTGAGTTATATAAATGTAAATCACCTCTTCCTGATTGCCCAACAAAGGAAGCAACAGAAATTCAGGATCAATTGCACCAATAATTTTTTTGATCAAAGTTGCTGTGCCATGGCAAAATAAATGTCACACATAACTTTGGCAATTCCCCATGTGGTGACTGGGGAAAAGAATAGTTCTACTGGAGCCCATACAGGTCATAAAAAGCAACCAAAATGGGTACCCGGTGCCTGGGGGTATAGCTGGGCCACCCTGCCCCGGGGGTTATAAATACCGTGGAATGGCCCTCCAGGTTGGGGGGTTGGGCAACAGGCTGACAACCTGTCACCATAAACAAGTTAACTGTTAGGAGACCTAATTGTGGCCTCGAAACAGTCAGACTGAGTGGAATCGACCTAGACATTGGAAAAAGATACGAGATGAGAGATGAGGATAGCAGATTGGAATGTGGAATTGTGTACAAACAGATATTAATAAATGTAACATTACAAATTGGAAGGAGTGGTAAAAAACAGCGCTGACTGGAAGAAGTCCATTAAGGTGGTGAAGGTCTGCATTGGACTGTAGTGCCATTTAAGAAGAAGAAGAACTTCGGCGATTTAAGTGGGTTACAAGCAATTGATGTTGCTGATGTGAAGGAAATGACTGCAAGGTTCTTCTGTTAATGGCTGTTAATACTTAATTCAGAAATCTACATAGTGTGTATCACGTAGATCCTTTGGAGAAGGTGGACAACGTATGAATAGGTGCATAATCAGCATAGGTGACAATGTACACACATGCTGTTCGGTGTGAGGGAGAAACTGAGTCTTCATAGCTACATACAATAGACTAATACTAAAGAATAAAAAACCAACTACATGTCACTTCTTATTTTATTGTACTTCTTATAGGCTCAACATGTTTCGAGCATTACTATGCCCATCATCAGGAGCTCACAACTATGATGTTGATTACCACATTGGTCGTTTTGTTCTGTGTAGTTTCCGGGTTGCAGGCTCAAGCACAGTCGTGCTTGAGCCTGCAACCCGGACAATACTCAAGCCTAACTGCACCTATCCTCCAACATACAGCAAACCAAGAACGAAACGACCAATGTGGTAATCAACATCAAAGTTGCGAGCTCCTGATGATGGGCATAGTAATGCTCGAAACATGTTGAGCCTATAAGAAGTACAATAAAATAACAAGTGACATCTAGTTGGTTTTTTATTCTTCAGTTATCACAATGATGCATGGTCCAATAAACATCAGACTAATACTAGCCTGTAAAGACCAATTTCCTGTTTCAGCTTAACTGAGATTTCGTGAAAAAATGAATCTTAATGTGAGTCATTCCCACTGTGTTCACAACTAATTAAATATGCAGGTTTTTCAGTCAAAACACAACTTTACTATTTAACAAGGCAGTTATGTGTTTCAATTACTCTTTTGCAACCGTCATCAGGCCGAGGGAAATAATGCTGTAATGACATAAGGTACAGCTGCCATCATAATTCGAGTTGTTCCTATTTTCCCCATATTTGTGCATTCATGGTATTTGTCTGTCTTCCATTCGTTACAGTCATTCACGCCAAGTAGATATTAACCAAACACACCAATACGCTTGCTGCATATGAAGTTAAGGCTTGAATTAACTTTCATTAATTTTCCGTGTGTGGCTAGCTATCTCCGCCGCAAAGGTCTGACATTGCAGACAGTACAGATCATTATTTGTACTTATTTCTAGCAGAGTACATTGAAGCACGATACCTGTATTATTCGGTGATCAAATGATTGGTACAAGAGTTGGTATTGGCATTCTTTTCTGTTTGTATTCTCACATCGCAAACACAAAAACAGTGCATTTACACATCTGTTATTTAATTATATATTTCCAATGTTGTGTGTGCTGCATTGCCAAGCCTAGAAATGCGAGTCACACAGATATAGCTGTTATTCTACATGCTTTACTTACTTACCTTCATGGAGCAGTCCTTCTTGAGAAGCTAACCGGTTCTCAGCTAGTCAAATTCCCCAGCTTTTATGGAACCAAAAGGTTCATTACCGCATGTACAAGTGCCCGCCACCTACCCCTATCCTGAGTCAGAACAACCCAGTCCATGGCCCCCCCCCCCCCAATCCCACTTCCTGAAGATCCATCTTAATATTATCCTCCCAGCTATGCCTGGGTCTTGCAAGTGGTTTCTTTTTCTCAGGTCTCCCCACCAAAACCCAGTGTGATGGCAGCTGTACCTTACATCGCTTCCTGTTCGGGACGTACACCATTTACACAGTTTCAGGCCACTTGATATTTGTTGGACTGAGTGTGCATGGGAAGTATCAGTCGGCTAATGCTATATCAGGAGATGATCCGTGACGATTGTAGGATTTATACTAAACACATACATAAATACATACATACATACATACATACATAGAAAGTGTGGTAGGAATATGAAGTTTCTTATATTATGTAACAACTGTAAAAATAATTACCAGTGGGCTTTAAAACATTAAAGCAACCGAAGCTTCAAACTGGTCACATATCTGCATCCATTGCTGTGAGGAAGTATACCTACACTGCCTCATACATATTCATGCTTTGGCACAGTGCCGTTAACCATTACGAGCGATTTCATTTTTCTTAAACGTGTTTTTGGCCCTGCTCTAGTAAGAAATGAAAGGAGATGCACATTGCAATGAAAGATGTGCGACTTTTAGCACGGTTGCCGGTGTGTGTACTGGTGCATACCGGCTTCAATCAAATTTGTGCCAATTTTTATGGAGTGCATATTTGCAATTTCTGTACCAGACTGTACAGGGTCGTGAATAGGAAAACAGTCCAGTTCTGTCATCACCACGCAAACCTCAAATCCCATCAACCTTTAACCATAATATCCATGCGCATGCCATTAAGGCATGTGGGGAATGGCGGTATAGCTCCACTCATTCATAACCTCGGTACTAGATGTAGGAGTTCGGTTTCACGCCCCGGCCGCTTTACCCCTGGGAAAGAGTCCTCGCTACGCAATGAATAGGAGCCGGTGTGGGTGCGACGGACAAGAGAACAGAATCTTGCCCCTTCCGAGAATCGAACCAGGATTGCTCGCTGGTGGAGCCCATAACCTAGTAACTATACCAACAGAGCTATGCTGGTTGTATATCTCTGGCAGTCTGTGGTGGAGTTGTAACCCTTCTTATCTCGTTGTCCACCTAAAACAAAGCTGTACCTTGTCCAAATGGCCTCTTCCAACAGCTGCTGCTACAACTAGACTGTGTCTGTTCTTGTGGTTGTTGACAAGCAGCCGGTAGGCGGTGGGTAAAAATAGAAGGTGCGTCCTGCTACTGAACTTATTGTTGGACGAGGTTTCTGCATCTACTGTGCTTTGCACGCGGTCATTTGTCCCTTTGGTCATGTACCATACACACCCGGTTAGGCCAATAAGTGAGATGCGAGGTACTGACGGACGTCTCAAGATTACGCTTTTTTTGGGGTGTGATGCCGTGTTTTGTGGTACCTGTCTACCAGGATACACGGCGTCATATCCCTGACAACTGTGATCTTAGTCACCTCCTATATCGGTTTATTAATTTGTGAGGTATTTGACAATGTTGTTAATGGCTCAGATTATTTAGCGTCGAACGGTGAGATGTTAAGTGAATAATGAACTGGAAAGGATATGTAAGAAAGTGGCTGTGGACTAGTTTGAAGTATTATCACAACATTCGCATGATATAAGTAACGAAAATCACGAGGCATCAGGCACCCAGGTCAAGAATAAACACGACTACTTGAGTCTGTTTCAAATGAAGCCAACTAGGTGCACAGTTTCTTAGTATCAGACAGTCATCCATACAGAGTGGAAAATACCAGTGTCGCATAGGGAGAGTAAGTTCTCCTGATAATGGGCACATAGTTGCCCGAAACATGTAGAGAAGTTGAAATAAATATACTAAGACGCAGTGTGCACCTAGCTGGCTTCAGCTGAAATAGATTATGCATGGATGCACGGTCAACTACGTGAGACTTCAGGCTTCGTCCGCTGTTCGGTTGAGTTCTTCTTTCTGCACTGGGATGTTGCCTGACGTTGGTTGGCAGTCAGGCACTAGGCTGTCCATGAAGATAGGACCGATACGTTTTCCCGAAACATCGGTAACAGACAATCACGCGTTGCTGCGCAACATCCCAGTAAAACCAAGCCGTAAACACAGATACCTTCACACAGCATTTCAAAACGTTATAGCAATTGGCAGGTCCGTAGCCAGACCACGAGCACACCGGGTGGAGCGGCTTCCAGTGCTCGTGCATACATGTATGTACGCGCGTTTAAACTTTACATTATTCTTGCCGTGCATTACTACAAGTAGTTCACGACACCAAGGCAACAAAATGCACAAGATTTTTTCTGAGATATTTATATTATCACACTGAATATATCTACATGTTGCGATCCGCAAGGGCAGTCGTCAGGGAATCAATCCAGAGTAATGCTGCATAAAATAAACTTGCCTCTTTCATACGCAGCTGATGTGGTTTAGGAGAGTCAAATATTTAAAACGTAGACGTTTGTTTGTAGAAGAGCTGTATTAGTGTGCTGGATCTTGACACACTGGAAATTAATGTTAAAAACATTAAAATGATTAAATTATAAACATGACTAAGAATTTTAATTGCATGCGATTAAATGTACAGTAAAAATATAAAAAAAGTTTTAGGTTTAAGTATATTGTATACATTAGTAAAGGCGTTTATATGCTATATAATGTTTTTTACACGTATGGTGTATACATATAGGTATTAGGTATGCATAAGAATAAAAAGAGATTTTGTCAGGACCACAAAATAAATATCTAAGATACATAATGCGCTCTACAGGATTGCACAAAATGTCTTGCACATGCATACAATTTTTAAAATAAGTCATTTCCAACCACGGTGGTTTAACAGAGGCAACACCTAGATGGAGTAAGTTGTTGCACGTTTGTTAGCGGGCTGACCAGCGTGTTTGTCTTTGAAATTTTTCAAATTCCTAGTGGATAAAACCAGATTTGTGGTGGGTGAATTGCTCTCACCTTCACCCTCCCTGGCTACATGCCTTATAATTGTCATTAGTGTCGTTCCATCGCGAGGATTCTATTCCTGAAAGCAGGAATTTGAAAAGGTGGGAGTGGCGTATAGTGACGTGATGTTTGTTCCCAGTTTTGTGAATATCTCTAAGCTGGATAGAGATTTAGGTCTAGGTGGAGGCGGGTGGTACACGGAATTTTTTTATATTGAATTTTGAGGTGTTCACAGCACCGAAGACTCATATCGGAGCCTGATCGTCCTGGCACCTTATTGTCTGCTACAAGCCTTATTAATTTTGAGAGGAATATACAAACTCCATCTTCAGGGCAACCGCCTAGCAGACAGCAGGGTGTCACGACCCAGAACATCACGATAGCATATAATTGTCCTTTCTTGTGAAAACGAAAATTAGGCTACTGTAGAAGATTTCAGTGCTTAACAATTAGTATGTATATTCAGCGTGACGAATAGTCATCCTGACACAATGAGTCCTATTTTGAAGCAAAATTATTCAACTTCTTAGCAAATTCATAAAACTTCACGATCGTATCTTTGGATCCTCACTCTTCATTTAGAATAGGCCTTGTTTACTTGGCTGCTACTGTCATAAAACCCTAAAACAAGGCTTCGTAAATAATGCTATTTCCATACGAATGTTTGTAATTGTAACACATTCTTCTGGAACAATGGTGTCCACAACACGGCTTGCGCACTGAACTGGTGCGACTCGCAAAAGGTGCCTGTAAAAACCAACTGCCGAAATCTGTAACAAAGAACAAGCGTGTCAGGTTTCTTCCACAACCAGCAGGTATAATATCCTTATTTTGGTCCACAGCTCGTAAATTTTGAGAGATCATAATGCAGTTGCGGAAGACATTTGTTGCGGGTGGCAGAAGATTGAAAGAAAGTTGACGAAATTTAAGATAAATCCTTTGTTAAAACAGCGTATTAAATGAATAATACAATTTTTAACAAGCATTGTAGCCTTTGTTTAATAAAGTTCTTAAGTAAGTTAACTTACAACAAGCAATAAAATAAAGGCTGTGACACCAAAATTATATATATTTTAAGAAGCTAACTCTCATAATTTTTGTGTCGCAGCATTATGGACTTATACTTGTCAATTTTGTGTAGTCTAGAATTTTAATATCTTAATATTTTAATGATGCCAGTGAGGACAATCAGTGCCTGAATTGGCGTGATAGATTTGTATTCCTTAGTTCTAGTAGAATCCCTGAGGTTGGCACTCCTGTATCGAAACATGTAGGAGTTTGATACTTCTCATGAAGTGTGTTTTATTACGTGTATATTGCATACGCCGCGAACAACGGATTACAGGCATACTAGACAAGATAGATGAATACAGACGGAACTCGCTTTCACACTTGCAAATGCTGAGATGGTTCCTAAGAACAAATGCTGAGATGGTTCCCAAGATTCCAGCAAATGCTGAGAGGGTTCCCAAGATTCCAAGTTGCTACTACATGCTTCTCATGTAGCCCTCCCAACTTAAATTTAGTAGTAACCAATTTCATGTTTTGTTTACATGTAAAATAACCACTGTCACCGGGTAACAGCCCAATT
>Ga0123357_10006908_pt1 | contig 13940 bp, 11 predicted proteins | sample TergutEmb28metaG_FD_89873 | JGI IMG/M metagenome (GOLD analysis project Ga0123357, IMG submission 89873) | Embiratermes neotenicus P4 segment gut microbial communities from Petit-Saut dam, French Guiana - Emb289 P4 | ecosystem: Host-associated > Arthropoda: Insects > Digestive system > Gut ... | reverse complement strand
TGTATAGTGAGGTCTGGTTGGTTATTTTCGTCCTATTATTAGACTCCTTTTTCTTCTCTTCCTGTTTGCTTTTGGAGGTGTGGGTGAACTATCTGTGAACAAATATGGGTGTGTTGTGGGTAATCGTGTTGTGTGCTTCCTATATAGCCAATAAAAATAGTTGTGTTCGACAGCAAGTGCCACGCACTCGTACATTACCAAACTTGTAAAACACACAACGGGGATGACGCACATAAGAAGCAGCATAGTTTGGTAGTTAGTTACTGGTGTTCTGGGAAGACCTATTGGCCCCATCTTCAAGGGTTTAGCAGTCCAGGGACACTTTATTGGTCATTGTAACACAGGACTATGTGAATTTATTGGACCTTGTATAAATATACTGGACATTGTAGCACAGGAGTGTATTAATTTTTCAGATTAGAGAGCCAAATTCTGCAATATGGATACTGTTTCATGAATAACTATATTGGCATGTATAATTCTTGGGTGGTCTTGCCATATGATGGTCCATTTTACCAATATTTTGGGGAAATGAGCAGTAAATACCAGCACATATGGGAATTTAACAACTCACTTTCTGAAGAGATGATAACAAGCTCATGCAGAAATTATTGAATTTTATGGACCCTGCAGTTCAACATTTATATCTTTACGATTATTCAGGATGCCATCAGCTTCCATGTTACTGTTGCCCTTTCTCCAAGTCTCGTTTTTCAGACACCCTCAATTTATCTGTGGGTAAAATTGTGGTTTTATGAAAAGTTTTTTTGAAGTTGGGATAAGTGAAACATTGGTGGCATACATTGCCCTAACATGCCATGAATAATTTTTCAGGTATACTTCAAATGGCAGCCAGTTGTATTCAGTATGTGATGGAGGGATTGTAAGGAGATATCGCCGATATCCTGATCACCATGAATATTTAGGAGAGGTTTATCACCATAAAGGTGATATTCAGGACCTTGACATATCTCCCTATGATGAGTGTATCCTTTATTATTAAATTCGTAATGCACATTCCTTTTATGTGGACATACAGAATGGATATGATGGTCTTAAAGTATGGCCTTATGTAAGAAAGGTCTGAGATTTGAGACCAGCTGGAGCTAAGGACCGTTTCTGCTGACTTCTTTATTAGTCAAAACTTCTTATGTATGAGGGATAGTAGGTACTTACCATGTTTCAAATTCTTTGATAAATAGGTTACTTTGTCACCCGTCATCTTTTTCTGTCATCCTATTACTGGGATCAAATGGACTGTTTGACCAGTTGTCACTCACATTTAAAATGTAGTTTTGTACCATCACCCTAGTCAGACAGGCAGAGACCAGGATGGACAATAATCTTACCAGAAGTGTATGACACAATGCCATTGGATCAGGGTAGTTTCTAGGAAGTTAATATTTGCTCATTGAAGGAGTACCCAGCCTCTAATGGGACCTGAAGATTTGTAAGATCATGCCAATGGACCATGTCATGACCCAGCTGAATTTCATTTATTATACATCTGTATTGTTACATATACAACATTGAACTTATCTAATTATATATTGCAAAATTGCAATATATATATATATATATATATACAAAATCTGAAACTGTAATAATCATAAAGTAGTTAACCATACTGTGCAATTAAACAGTAATTTCAATACACAGTCCAATACAATGCAGTTATGAAGTACATTAATGTTACTCTATTAAAGCTGCTAAAAATGACTAATGAATACTCTTACACATTCCAAACCAAATTTACACAAGACCATCAGAACTCATCAATTTAATAAAGGGAATGGCTCAGTAGTAAGGATCTTAATTCTCTTTTAAAGAGTTTAAAGTTATTCATTTTTTTATACTATCTGGCACTATATTATGTAGTTTGATCCCCATATTTATGACACTTTTTTAAAATAAAACTTTATTGCAAAATTGCACGTGAAATTTCAGTTTACTTCTAGTGTTATGACCGTGAATAGTTACATTTTGTTTCAGATTTCCTTTATACCTTTTTATTTGACATAATACCCCTAAAAAATATGAAGAAGTTACTGTAAGGATTCTCTAATCCTTCAGAATTTGCCAACAGGACTTGCACTTACTTGCACCACTAATTATTCAAATGACCCTTTTTTGTACTCTAAATGCCTTTTTTCTTTCACTGTACCCTCCCCAGAGTATTATTCCATATCTCAGACGGGATTCAAAGTATGCAAAATAAATGCTTCTTAGCATGTGTATGCTTAGAACATCCTCTAGTGATTTAATGATATGCAATACCTTACTGACACTCGAACATAATGAATGAATATGGACATTCCATTTTAAGTTTCCTGTAATGTAAATACTTAAAAACCTCACTTCTGGTAAGTAAGCTATTAAAGTGTTATTACAAACAACTCGTGGTTTATTAGGAAGTCTAAATTGATTACAGTGAAAGAACATTGCTACTGTTTTTTATGTTTTTAATAAGATAATTTTTTGAAACCATAACTCGAATTCTTTTGTAACGTGTAAATTTTTTTATTGAAGAACATCCTCATTTTTATCAACAACAAGTATATTAGTGTCATCCAAAAATAAGACTAATTTTACCCCTTGATTGTTGAATGGGAGATCATTTATATATGACATAAACAAAAGAGGCCCTAAAATCGAGCCTTGTGCCACACCATATAATATTTTCCTGAGCAAGGATGTATATGTATACCCTACGGAAATTTCTGCATTCCGTTTGGGTTGTTTCAACAAACTGTGAATGGTTAGATAAATAATATTTAAACCACTAATTTGTGTTTTTTCTGATACCATATGAATTTAATTTAGCAAGCAGTGTGTTATGGTTATGAACATCATATGCATTTATAAGATCAAAAAATCTTCCTACTACATGTAGACATTGATCCATGGCCTTGTGCCTGCTTTCTATGAAAGTTTCACAACTTCTCTCGTTGATTTCATTTTCCTAAATCCATTCTGTGCTTCTGATAAAATATTACATTTATTTACAAAAGATATTAATATATTAATACATCAACTTTCTAATATTTTGGAAAGAAACGATGCAATGGGTATTAGTCTGCAATTTTAATCTCATCTGGGAAAATTTGTGAATTAAAAGAAGCATTAAAAATATGGACTAATAATTTTTTTATGTAATGTACACACTGTTTAACTTAAAATGCAGCAATTTTGTCGAAGCCTGCTGAAAAATTACCTTTTAAACTTGTTACATGCTCTATTTCATTTTCAGTGACAGGATAAATGAACATGTTGTTTGAACAATAATCAATTTTTTGCTGTGAAGTATATGCACATCTGTACAATTAAGTTTAATGGATTGTCTGTAGTTTCAACAACAACAAAAATTCAGCCTGCCCGAAACATTTTGTGGGTTTGATATAATTTCCATTTCTTGAATCAGTTTTGTAATCATGATGTATAGAATTTCCAAACTCTGTTTATTGTTTGCCACATTGCTTTTGTTTTATTTCTAGCCCTCCAAACAAATCTAACATTCTCTCTTTTCTTAGCTTCTTTTATAAGTCTGTTATAAGTTATTTGATATCTCATAATACAATCCAGTGATTCTCTTGAAAGATTTGTGATGCTCTTTAAACTGTTTAAAAATCACATTCTTTTACCTGAAACTTTTAAACCTTGAGGTACCCATTTATTTTAATCTTGATCCTTCACATAAATTGATTTAGATGAAATGCTCTTTTAAAATAATATATATGGATAGACATACTCATAAAAGCATTAAAAGCAGTATTTATGTCATAGCGTAAAAACATATCTTCCCATAATCTGTTATGCAGCAAGTACTTAAATTCTTCTATACTCTTTTCTGTTAATTTTCTTTTTCTAACAATTACTGGTCCTGTTTTTAGTTTATCTATGTTTATGTGTAATATGTGTAATATTTGTGCTAAATGATACGAATTACCCAAATCTAAAACTCTTTTTTTAATTCAAATTATCTATTTTCAAAACTTAAATTGATGAACTTGTATTATTTGTGATCCTGCTTGGTGACTTCAGTATTTATCAAATTATATGTAAAAAACAAATTTTGTAGTTCTTGAAGTTTTGCATTGTCTTCAAGGAAATTAATATTCCAGTCACCACATAAAATTGTTTGCCTTTGGATTGCACTTTACAAATTACTGATCCTAACTTTGTCAAAAAATCATAAAAGTCTCTATCAAGTGATCGATATATACAGGCAAGAGTAAATTTAAAATCCAGCAATTCTACTGTAGTCATTTCAAAACCTTTCCAGCTTCGTGTCCATTTACAGTTTTTTACTTCTTTAGTTCGCCAATCTTTTCATACAAAAATATATGATCCTCCATGATTACTGCTAAAGCTACTAAAATTACTCATTAATTTAAAGTATTTAAAACTCTAATTTTGTCTTCCATTAGTCAGTGTTCTGTAAAGCATGAAATGTGTAAATTTATTAAATCTGAATTTAACAAAAAAGATAATTCAAGTAATTTATTACTTAAACTATGAATATTACAGTGCAAGATATTTAAAACATAAGAATTAAAATCCTTTCAATCTCCCACCTTTTCTTCCACATTTATTATTTCTGGTTGGAACCTATCAGTAAAAGATCATCACCTCTAGCTGTAGGTAATCTGCGAGATCGTTTGGAAGGTATCAAGGCTGGCTCATCTTCACTCTGTTCCATTTCACTGTTTCTTTGAAATTTGCTGTCTTCTTGATTTTTGTCTGGTCTCTTTTCCTTTCTTGATCCAATTTTTTTCTTTTCATAACGGTTTTTATTTACCAGTGGAATTTGATTCTTCTGTCTGTCCATAACATGCTCGTCTTTCCATTTCATATGATTGGATCATACTTTTTTTCATTTAAAGTATCTTTTACAGTGTTCACAATTTTCTTTGCAGACTGCTTTTTCCCCTTTAATTTAGATGCAAACCATGTCTTGTAAACTGGTCTCTATCTGAATTTACCTCTGTTAGAAATGCATTGTCAAAAACTAGGTTATTTGGTACTTGAAGATCCATTTTAAAGTTACCCTATTACCTGTGCCTGGATCTAACCATTTTAAAGTTATCCTGTTACCTGTGCCTGGATCTAACCATTTTAAAGTTATCCTATTACCTGTGCCTGGATCTAACCATTTTAAAGTTATCCTATTACCTGTGCCTGGATCTAGCTGTTTTAAAGTTATATGTTACCTGTGCCTGGATCTAACCATTTTAAAGTTATCCTATTACCTGTGCCTGGATCTAACTGTTTTAAAGTTATCTGTTACCTGTGCCTGGATCTAACCATTTTAAAGTTATCCTGTTACATGTACCTGGATTTAAATTCTCTTAAGTCACAGAGAAACAACAAGGAATATCATATGGGTCTGAATGAGAATGTTGTAGATTATTCTTTGTTCTTTTATTTATCATTCCTGATTCAATGCTGAGTAAACCAAAAAGTATTTGAACACATGTTCAGTTTACTCATCGTCAATGTCATTGCAATGCTAATGTTTAATTCTGTGTGGTCGATAGTAATGACATGGTCGGTGCACAAACTTCCGAGATGGGACTGACACAGGCATCATATTACTTTGAGTCTTTATTATGTGGTATACACAAACAGATCTGTTGGAATTAGGTGTATGAAATTTTGTAATGGGCCTAGATCATAAACATACACACATGAAATATTTTTGGTCAGTTAAGAGTTACATGGCAAGTGTGCAGATAATTTACTACTACTACTAATGATACTACTGTTACCACCACCACCCCACTACCAACATATTTATAATTTCAAGCTATACAAAAGTTGACGATGAGAATTTGATTTCATTATCATCTGCACATGAGTTCAGCATGCAAGCCCATGAGCTAAATTTATTTTTTTTAATTTTATTTATTTATTTATTTTTTCAGTTTTTATATTTGCTTTATCATACAGAAACCTTATTAGTTGCTAGTAACTAGGTTGCCCTAGACGTAAATGCTGAGAAAAGAGTGTGTGTCTTGTGCATGGAATGCAGGCAAAAGTGGTAACAAAGATAGATAATAAATGCTTTGAAAATGTGACAGTGTTCATATATTTTGTAATGCCACTAACAACCCTCAGTTGTGTGCCTGCTGGTGAAATTAGGAGGTTAAACTGGGGAATGGTTGCTACCATTTGGTCCAGAATCTCTTGTCTTGCCATTTCCTGTCTCAAACATAAGGATTGGAATATTCAGAATTAAAATTTTGCCTGATTTATAATGGGTGTGAGACTTGGTCTCCAAATTGAAGGTATAGAACACAAGCTGAGGGTGTTTGTGAAATAGATGCTGAGGGAGATGTTCAGAGCTCATAACAAGATATTGGAGAAAATGACATAATGAGAAGCTTCATGATTTGTATGAATCATAAAATATTATTTGGTTGATCAAATAAATGACCAGCCTCGTGGTCTAGTGGTCAGTCTCTCTGCCTACTAATCATGAGGTCCTGGGTTCGATTACCAGTTCTACCGTGGGAATTTTCCCTGAAGGGGAGGATTCCTGCCGTGACCATGGTCTGGGTAGGTTAGTAGAATTTAGGTTTAAGGGCCCTCCTGGCACTACATCCTCCTATATCACCACTCACATCATCAGGACAACGTAACCGCACCTCATGGGCGTCCCAACCTCAGAAGTCGGTTACACTTCTGCCATGTCCAGGAGGGAAGACCACAAAGTCCACAAGGACATGTGGGGCATTGGAAGAAGAAGATATTTGCTTTATCCAAATGAGACCTTAATAACCCAAGATTTTTAGGACTGGAAGACTGCAATAGGAACATGGGTTTGTGAATCCTAACTGGTACTCATGTTTCATCCAAATATACATTGTCTAATTTAGGATCTTAAATGTTCTCATTTCTGCCACTTGCATGTATTGACAGAAATAAATGAGCATGTATTTTGTTGGCATGAACCTTAACACAGTACACAGATATCATCACTGCATCTAAAGATCGTTCAGTTGGTGTGCTGCGCCTTGGTGCTCCAAACCATGGTTGGACAGAATACAGTGAGTTAACTTGATACCCTGATTGTTAATACAGTGCACATGTGCCTGGTGACACGGAACAGTCACGTCACAATACATTCCTAGTGCTCTTTAAGAGTTGGTCTCTGAATGACAGATAGTGCAGAAGTTGTCCAATAACAAAATTCATACCTCAGTCCCACCTTATAAAATGCAGTTAGTCAAGTAACATAAGCTACCAGTGTATGTGTAATATTCAACAAGATGTTATTAATGATCTTAATAATTTAAATATCCTCAGTTTCATTGTTATTATATTATTGTTTAATATGTGTTGTTGGAAGCCTTGAATCACTTCTCAAGGCACAGAGAGTGATGTCACATGCTATGAGATCGTGCTGGATGTAACCTTCACTAGATTTGTAAGGTCTTGTGCAAGCTGGGTTTTCAAATATTGTTTTGTGATGGATTAGTAATTGATAATTGAAGTGTGTTGTTAAGTTACATTTCAGTGCTGGTAAGTAATATATGCAATATGCTGTTATTTTTAATAGTGGCTGTTTGATTGTAAATTTTAGCATACTTGCCAAATCTTCTAATTAATAATATTTAATGGCCTTATCAAGGTATTTTATTGAAGTTTGTATAAATAATGTGGCAAATTAAGGATTTTTAATGTTTAACATTATTATTGAAAACATGGTGGCATTTAAAATATGAGTACAGAATGGTGAAGCTGTTTCATTTGCTGCTGTTGGTAGTTCTGCCATATTGGAAGGTTGTAATATCATATGTACCTAAAACCAGAAACAGAACTGTGGTTAATAATTTAGTTCTGTACTTTACCATCTGTAGTAGTAGTTATCAGCACCAGTGACTGTTCAAGAGCAAGTACTATGCTTGAGTTTGATGAGAGATGAATTATAGAATCTTTAGTTTTGACCTCAGTTTAGAAAGATGCAATACAAGGGAATGACATTTGTTTTTATTGGGAGTCAAGGTACTGGTAATGTTATGTAAAATTTGACTATTTGTGTGCAGTGCATTCTGTATGATTGTAGGAGGTGTTTATTTAGTTTGTGTTATATGTATATGTAGCATCTGTTGCAGATTTGTATCATTTAAGGTTATATATAGAGAATGTTAAAAAAGTGCATTCTGTAGTTACCATTATGATTAGCTTGACAATCATCTTGTTTATTCTACTTCATTTTTAACCCTTTTGTACTGGAATTAAATGCCTGTGGTGATATGAATGTCATGAGAATTTCAGTGGCCACCATTTCTTTGGCATGCTATTAGGCAATCACTTAGCAACTTCAACACATGAAATGCACACATTGTGCCAATTACAATCAACTTCCGGCACAAAAGGGTTAATCTGACCAAGTTGCAGCAGTAATTTTGTTAATGTATGTGGAAATTGTTGGATTTGAACTCCTGAGGTTTATTTTTTTATAAATACAATTTTAACAGTTGGGTATGCAAAATGTGAACCAAATCTAGCAAGAATATGTGGAGTCCATGAACACATTGGCAATAGCCAGGCCACTGTATTATAATAGATCCTGTAGGCCACAACAGCGTGTACATGTGTGGGGGAAGTTTGTAGCAAACAGTAAGAAGATTGCAATGTAGGCATATTCATTCTCTAAGCATGTAGATTAAGTGTTCTGTTGTAAAATAGTGAGAGTGAAGAAGAAGTGATGGTGTGAGAATATGTACAAGTGTGGGAACAAAGCTATAAACAGCAAACCTTGTTTAGTAAATATTACATAGAAGTGAACCATCATCACACACATTCATTAAATGCACACATCAAATTGGATAACCTTTGCTGATGTGTACATTATGACTATAGATTTCATGGAGCAGGGATTTATTCATAACATGATTTGGACCCTCAGATGATGATTTGTACAGTGATTTTTACCCTTTACTTCCAGACATCCACTGATCATGACATTTACACATCTGGACCGAAGCCGTTGTTTTTATGATAAATTTAACATATTCATATATGGAGGCAGAGTCTGTGAAGCAAATTCATACTGTTGCATTGATGTAAAATGGTTTAATGAGAAAGGAATGCCTTCATACCACTAGTGAGATCAAATTTGCTTATATTATTACTAACACAGATGCTACACAGGAGGAATTATGATATGTTACATTAAAATTGTCCCAACTTGTGTACATACATGTGGCATACATCTTACAGGAAACTTTTCAGATACAATGCAGTTAAATGCAAGTTGAAATCCCCCACCATATTTGCAGAGGGTACACATATATCTTAAAACTTAATACAGTGATACCTTGGCTAACGAAGATAATTTGTTCCAGAATCACATTTGTTAGCCGAAACGAGCTCCTGGAATGGCTTGACCGTTCATGTTTGCAGCTTTATGGTAGCACGCGCATCCACTAAAACATTCGTTAGCCGAATCCATATTCGTTAGCCGAGTCCAAAAAACAGTGAAAAAATCTTCGTTAGCCAAAAAATTCGTTAGCAGGGTCACTCATGAGCCGAGGTATCACTGTATAGGAGAAACATAATAAAATATAATGTGAATTGAAAGACATTTTCAGACTTGACTATGCACTCTCACCATGTGCAAGGAATATGAGATTTAATGCACTGCAAGTGTGAGGTGAAATATTCCAGGCCACCTATAAATGCTAATTATTTATCGTATTAGCTTGTTATGTTATCTGTCTAAATGGGGAACAGTTTATTCCTCATTTATTGTATATGGAGGTGGAACAAATTTTTCATATTATACACTATCTGTCCTGGCAAAGAAGTGGAATCATTTGTAGTGTTATTTAATTGTATTTTCAGTATTATTTTGAACTAAGTAATTTTTATGTGTAAGGTGAAGAGTTGATAGGTTTTTTTTTGAGAAACAGAGTTTTAGGCAGACTGAACAAGAAAATGTGTCAGACATGGACCATAAACATGCCCTAAACTATGAGAATGTTTGGATGTAACTTGCAGTGGATATTTTAAAATTTAGAGCAGTTTACAGAACATTTGGTCATAAGTTGCAGGCAGTATATGCTTGTTTGACACTCATGTCAGACTTAACAAACTTAAGGATATACTTGCTCATTTGCCTCTTTAAATAGGTTTTCTGTTGTTCCAGGTACCATACATTGCATGGGTACATAGTTAAGTCTTTCGTATCACTGATGGTTTACTATTTCACCAAAAAAGGTTTATAAATTTATTTATTATCACAAAATAGTAATTTGTTAAGTATTAGTGTTAACTGTTTAACTCATCTGTTGATGTCTTGTCCTTATGGTGCATCGTAATTGTGTAACTGGTATGTGACATGTAACTGTTGATGTGTTTCTCAAATGGTTTGTTATGAATTTCAGTTAAAACTCTTAAATTCAGTAGTTGGCAATGGCAAGATTTGTTTATATTGAACGTAAGTCGGATATTAGTGGTATGAATAAATGTTTGCAAGAAAACATTGGTAGTATGCAGTAAATATCTGTAAAAGGAAAGACATGGACCTAGTGGCTGTGTAGGCAGAGCATGAAATGAAGAAATAGCTTTTTAGTACCCAGATTATATACTTATGTTGGCCTAAACGTATGCTGACATGCATATATGAATGAGTAACTTATATTCTGTTCATCATATGCACTCCATTATGTCTGAACAGGAGATACAGAAATTTTATCCTGTGACATAGTTCAGTGGAACTTACGTGCTTTCATTAACCTTTGCTTTTGCCACCTTATGAGGCCTGCACATATATGTAAATGAGTGAGGACAGATGGGATTTGAATTCATTCCATATTTTGTGAGGTACTGTGTGTGTCAGATTTGTATGCTTAGAAGGTACTGAGGTGGAGCTGCCAGTCACAAAGTATTCACTCCAGATTTTTACATCAAATGGTACCCAAGACCTGATGTACAGTTTAGTGTTCTATAAATTTATATGAAACATGTTTATAATGATTAGGGTATGGGCTGGACATTTGAGAGTTTTGGGTTTATTTCATTGCAGGGGAAGAGATTTCCTCTTTTCTACGCTGTTAATGTTGAAGATTCTGGACTTTCAGATGCTGCGGTGTGTAATGGGTAATTTAAATTGCATGCTACACAGTGTAACATCCCAGAAGACTAGAATCCTCAGATTTTCTTTTCACCAATGTGTCCACACTGCCTCTGCCACTGAACCAACTTTGGGTGCAGTGGGTACTGAGGGCTCTTTCCCCCGGAAGTGAAGTGCCCAAGTGCCAAGGTTAACGATATGTGCAGCTGTATCTCCTCTCCTCCCATATGCCTTTCATGTCTTGGTGCTTAATCTAACATGGTAATAACAGTACCTGTAATTTACCATGTAATGGTTATTTGTTTAAAAATGGTTGAAATATCAGCTCATAGATTTTAACTCTCAGCTTGTCCCAGCTTTTAATCTCGAGTTATTTTCAGGTTGAAACAAGTTTACCTGTAGGCTTCTTAATGAATTATTATTTGATAAATGTAAGAGAAAACACTTGAACAGTTATAGTCTGTTGGGTGATGGGACTTGAACAGGAATTTAAGAAAGAATATTGATTTGAAATTGCAGCATGTGCCAAGAAATTAAGGTGGTAAGTTCAATTTACCTTAGTTTTATCATAATGATCATCATATGGTTACTTGTTTCTATCCTATTATGGAGTAAATCTTTTTCATAGTGGTAGAAGTATAGTATTTAAGTTGCATTTGTGTTATGGGACCAAAATATAAAAAAGAAAACATTTCACAGTAAACTTTGAATTCATATTAGAGGCACAAAAATTTAATATGAACATATATACATACATACATAAATACATTCATACATACATATATTCATTCATTTATACATACATACATGATTCCAGTGTATTTGGACATGTTTAAAAGTGATTTCAAGACTTAAAAGTGTCATTCCTTAGTTTCAAGCCCTGGCCCAAGTGACAGGAGTTGGTGAATGATGGCTGTAGACAGTGCATGTTGCTAGTCTGTACATAACTTAAATAACCAGAATTTTGTTTATTGTCTGAGACAATGAAAACATAAGAATATATGCTGTATAAGTAATAGTGAAATTTTCAGTATTCTGTCATCCCTAAATTTTGGCATTCAGTGAAGTTTGGTATGGATAAATTTTAATCTTTCACAGTACATTTGTTGAAAGTTTAAGTGTTCCAGGATGTGATACCATGTTGACTGGTAAACAGTTACCAACACATTACAAGAGCTTGCAACCTTCATAATCAGTGTCTTGTTATACTAACCTGGAGATAGAGACAGCATAATTCTCCAAAACACAGGTAACAGTGTACCAGCCAGTATGGCATCGTATACCACAAGATTTGAATCTTCAGTGTCAGTCTTGTTTGTAGTTATGTCTGTTGGTGAAGTTTACATCAAGTTTACCCATCACATCATTAGGTGAAATATCTTCATTGTTAATATTAAGACAAGTTTTGATCATATGTAAATATTATGCCTGTAGTATATTATGTGTCCTTGAGTGTTATGTACAGGCCATACTGAATTTGAATGTTGTAGACTGTCTGTGTACAGAAATGCTCATCTCATTTTGTGAACTATATAAGATTAAGGGGAGATATATAATTGGTTATTTTATAAACAGTGTTTGTGTTGTATTGTTACATAGAGGGCACTGTTCACAGTAAGTGCTGAACGCTGACTCAACATACATTATTTTATAAGGGCAATACATAAAAAATAAATTGATTTCTACCATGGAATAGCCACCTTCATGTTCTTTGTTACAGACCTTGGGGGGAGGGGGAGGGGGAGGAATCTACAGCTGTAGCTAATAAATATTTCTGAATGTCTTTTGAACATGATTTGTGTTGTTGATATTGCCAAAGAAAATGATACCTCCATTTGTAGCATTGAATTGGTTAGGGTAAGACATCTGTCAGCGTGTAGCACCAGGTGTGGCCCTCTTCTCATCCGTGAGTCTGACAGGTCTACAGCTGCATATATAACCTGACTACATTCTCACTCTGAAGATGAAGGTGACACATTCCTCAGAAACATTAGTCTGACATATCCTTGCCATGCATGAAAGAAGCAGTATTTTGTACACCATATTTTCCAGGTGGCTTTTGCTGTTTTGTGTATTTTTTTGGCCTGTTGTCACAGGTAACAACAATTCTACTGCTGTATGATCAGTTCCACTACAAAGGTTACAGTGCAGAGAATATAAAAGTGTTTACATTTTACTAATTTATTCTGAGATGTCAAAATTTAAAACTCATGAAAAAATCTATAGTTATGTAATGTGTGACTTTTTTATGATGAGCCATTTTTTAGAAATGTTATGAAGCTGAACTGGGGCTTTATGTAAAGTTATGACTGACTGGCACCCATTGAAATTAAATTTGTCTGACTGTTTCTGGTGCAAACTTTTAAGTACCAAACTTCACTGAGCATTGTAGTTGTGCAGGTGAAATTTGGACAGCTATGGTCTCCGTCTTTTGCATTCATTTTCTGTACTTCCTGCAAAGAATGCATAAATGGGGTACTTATTTATTTCCCAGATATATATTTAGTTCTCAGCTACTTCGCAGTGGAAGCCTGAAATCTTACACTGATTTTCACTTATGATTCTGTTGTAGTATAATGTATATATGGGAGTGTGTTTGAATTTAAATCATAATTTTGTCATCCGTATGCAGGCTGAGGCACTGCCTCAGCCTGCATACGGATACCACACCACCACAGCCAAACCACAACATAACACCAACACACATCAAACCAGAGCAATACAACCCATGAACTAACTCAACACATAAGTCGCAAGCTCCTGAGGATGGATGTATTAACATCCGAAACATGTTGAGCATTAAATAAAGAAATAATAAAGCAAGTGACATCAAGTTGGTCTCTCTTTACTCAACTAT
>Ga0123357_10006907_pt1 | contig 13941 bp, 5 predicted proteins | sample TergutEmb28metaG_FD_89873 | JGI IMG/M metagenome (GOLD analysis project Ga0123357, IMG submission 89873) | Embiratermes neotenicus P4 segment gut microbial communities from Petit-Saut dam, French Guiana - Emb289 P4 | ecosystem: Host-associated > Arthropoda: Insects > Digestive system > Gut ... | reverse complement strand
GGGGGGGGTTGTTGGAAAAGTCGGTCTAATGTATTTTTTATTTTTTTTGGGGGCGGAAAAAAACACCCCCCCCCCCCCCTCCATAATTTACATATTTGTTGACTGATTTGGGTGGGATACGATATGGAAAATCTTCACGTAATGTGGTTGAGCAATTCTGAGTTTTTATTTTAATCGGTGCGTTGAAAGCCAACATTGCTTATGGAGTAAACGAAATTTTTCTGTATTTGCCAAGTTTTTCATCCTATTTTGTTATAATTCGGTACAGAAGATTTACACAAACATGGGGCGCAGTGAAAGGCACACTTTACCTAGGAGGGCGAATTAATCTCTGTCCGTGCTGTCCACATTTTTCGGATTTAGTTTTAAACTCGGTATAAGAAATCTGCACGAATGCTGCTGAGCTCTCTTCATATTTTGTGAATGTCAGTGCAGGGATGGTCATGCTTCCTTTTGGGCGTAAATGGAATTACATTTTGCTACGTATTGCGAAATATTCTGCGGGTGAAGACGTCGTGGTAAAGCCTGTATACTGTGTCGCAGAGTACACAATTTGCAGTCTTCTTCATACAAAGCTGGAGTGATGGCAAGGGCTTCCAGGATGTTTGGACAAAACTTTTTTCATTCCAATAAACCGCTCACCTAAGTGACCAAATGAAGGTCAGATGAGCAGAATTTTAATGGGCCCACTCCCCCTCCAGTTTAGCGGAATTTTAAAAAATCTGCTAGTAAAAGTCAGAATAAGATTAACCTTTTGGCGCCGGAATTATTTTTTAAATGTTAGCACATTCTGTATATAAGATGTGAATAAAACAGGAACCAAATACGTTAGAATTATGAAACAAGCTGCATTTTGAAGAGAAAAAAACGAAGAGTATATACCGTGTTTAAAATATTCAGTACCTATATTTGTAGAATAAATATATAAAATGCAACATTTAGAGGTTAGCGGTGCGGTACGACCACTACAGTAGTCGTTAGGCGTCAAAGGATTAATGTAGAACAGCAGGGTTAGCGCTGAATTTTTCTGCTTATACTTTTTCTTCTGTTGCTTGTGAGTGAATATTGAATTCTTGATTTACGTAGAGAATGTTTAGATGTAAGTGATAAATATTTAGACTGTTGTAAATTGGAATATTTGAATACGTATTTGTTTGCGTATTTTAAATTTTCACTTCAGCATATATATGTATATATATATGCTGCAGCGAAAATTTAAAGAAGTTAAACACGTTCACGGATAAAGCAGCATAGTTACGCGTGGACAAATTAATAATAGTAATAATAATAATAATAATAATAAAAAAATCAGTCTTCCGCCGTTCCTCTGCAATTCTGCCGAATCAGGAACTTGGCTAGAATAGCGTGCGATATTTAGTTACACAAGTCACGTTAACCTAATGTGAAAGTTATTTGTCACTTCAAGCACACAAAGAATGAAGCTTAATCGTTACCTAATTTTTTTAATTGTATTTATTTATTTATTTATTCAGCCTATGATTCAGTTAGGAGGGAGATCTTCTATAGTATTCTCATTGAAACGTTTAGCATAGTCCGGGTAGGCAAATATTTGTCTGAACTGTTTCCTATTAAGAATGGTTTGAAACACGATGGTTTATCACCATTGCTTTTCAGTTTTGCTTTAGAATATGCCACTAGGAGAGTTCAGGCAAACCAGGAAGGCTTGAAGTTAAATGGTGCACATCAACTGTAAGTTTATGTTGATGATGCTGATATATTGGGAGGAAGTGTGCATACTACGAAGAAAACACAGAAGGTTTAGTAGTCGGAAGGGAGGGGGTTGGACTAGCAGTAAATGTTGATAAAACTAATTGTATGGTCTTGTCTGTAGATCAGAATGCAGGACAAAATCACAATAAATGTTGATAAATCCTTGGAAATGGTGAAAGGGTGGAAGATTTCAAATATTTTGGAACAACTGTAACGATTCAAAACTCCATTCAGAAAGAAATTAAGAGCAGATTGCAGTCAGGGAATGCTAGCTATCATTCGCTCCAGATTCTTGTGTCATCCAGTTCGCTATCCAAATATATAAAGATTAAGCTATACAAGCATATCATTTTGTGTCTTGTTTTGTATGGGTGTGAAACTTGGTCGCTCACATTGAGGGAGGAACGTAGGCTGAGGATGGTCGAGAAAAGGGTTGCTGAGGAGGATACTTGAGCTTAAGAGGGACGAGGGAGCAGGGGATTGGAGAAGACTACATAACGAGGAACATAATGATCTGTATTCCTCACCAAATATTACCTGGGTGATAAAATCAAGAAGAATGAGAGGAGCTGGGCATATAACACTCATGGGGGAGATGAGAGGTGCATACAGGATTTTGGTGGGGAATGTGATGGAAAGAGGTCACTTGGAAGACCCAGACGTAGATGGGAAGATGATATAAAATTGTACGTCCAAGAAGTGGGATGGGGTCATGGACTGGATTGGTTCATGTTAGGACAGGTGGTGGGCTCGTGTGAAGAGAGTAATGAAGCTTCAGGCTCCATAAAATGAGGGAAATTTCTTGACTGGCTGAGAACCTGTTAACTTTTCAAGAAGGACTGTGCTGCATGGAGTTACGGAGTTATGGTATTTATCCGTTCAGTCGTTCATTCATCACGTAGTCTGTCTTGCGACAGGTCCAAAGTGTCCTCCAAAGCGAGTTTTCAAGAGAGTGCGATCTAGTGGTTCTTCTTTCATAAGTCAGTATCCCATCTTTTCCTTAAGGTCGTCCAGTTCTTTTCATTTAAACTGAATTAAACTTTATAACTATTTTGACTAATGACAAGAATAATCATTAGATATCCATGTCAGCCCGTGCTTCGAATAATGAAATTTGTCGAATCTAATTCAAAGAGCAGTCTTAATGAAGAATCTAGTGCTGAATGTCTAGCCATCAACCGAACTACAGGAAAACCTAATGTAAAAATGTAATATATATATATATATATATATATTATTCTAGGTGCAGCACAAAATGTCTCAGTGTTAGTAAAATGTGCTTATTTGCTTCTCAGTGATCGCTTTTATTTTGTAATATAGTAGTATTTTAAGGATTACGATTATTGCTTTATTAGAGCCACAGAGAGATTTTTTTTCGCCTCTTCTAATTTTTTATAAATCGCGTTATATTTAAATTATCTAATTTGAAACAAAACATTCTATCAAAATGCTTCCTAAAATGTTTGTATTTATATCAATCCCTCTCAACGTTATATTGTTTTAGTAGCAAAGCTAAAAGAATGCAAGTAAACAGAGTCATAAAATAAAACAAACAAATAAAACAGGAATTAAGAGGTCTTTTAATTTTTACGTTCTTACTGTTGGTCCTTTATTATTGTCCGGAAGTAATTAATTTCGTCTCTCCTGAAAAATATATCATTAAAATGATCCCGAATCCTTACTGTTTGTCTGAACAGACTTTCTAACAACACTTTCAAGTGTTTTTCTTTCAGCCTTAGTAATAATTATTCACAATGACATTAACAATAACATGGAAATTATGCTTAATTAAATGTAGTTACTGGATAAGGTTTTTGAAACAGGGAGCGGTTTATAACCATTTTATAGCAGTTTCAGCTCTACCCCTTGTGCTGTCTTATCGCATTCCTTTAATATCCTGGCGTTATAATGTATAATAGTGTATAGTGACTACAGTATTTAACCCTTACCCTGCTAACGTGGATAATATGGTGAACTCCTAAAAATGCCAGCAAATGGCAGATGGGATTTAACTCGGCGTTCAAAAGGTTAATAATAATAATGATGATGATCGTGAAAGACTCCCAGATTCAATTTTTCAGACCAAATATTCCATTGGCGGACGTGGTGATTTCTCTTAAAATTTGTGACAAATTGAGCACGCCTTCACATAAAGTTTCACCAGCCCTGGCCTATTTCTGAAGGTTCACTGTGATAGTCTTGCCATATCAGTGGCTAAACATAAGCTGATTGAAATTTACGGACTCTTAAGTCCCCACAAAGTACTGCCCTATGCTTGTGAACCTCACATCCTGATTGCCAGTAAGGTGGCCTGTTTTTGTAACCCTTCCGTGACCTGATTACCTTTCATATCTTCGCCTAGCTGGCTGCGAACGATGATAACTGAGAATTACGGACAAAATTTCTGCATGGGAATGTAAAGGAAAGGGACCACTAAGGAGGCTTACGCGTTGACAGGCTACTGTAATATTAAAATGGAGCTTCAAATAACTTATAAAGCTGTGGGCTGTATTGAACTGGTTCAGTGGTAGACTGTTACGAAAGTAGTGATTAATTCAGGTGCCGTAAGAGCTTTTAATTTCTTGAGCACTCACGCCATTGGTTAGGAAAGCAACAAGTGTACTGTCTGATCCCTTACACACGAGACGCTACTGAAACATTCAGCGCTATTGATTTGGCTGCTGCAGCGCTTGTACTACTGAAACAGTTGGTGACTGGCATTGCGATTGAGTTGGACGGTGGCTGTGATCTGCACGTTAATTGTCATAGTGAAATACAAGTATACGAGCGCGATAGAAATTAACGTTGTTAGTAGTAGTAGTAATAGTAGTAGTAGCAGCAGTAGTAGTAGTAGTGGTAGCAGTAGTAGTAGTAGTAGTAGTAGTAGTAGCATTAGTAGTAGTGGTAGCAGTAGTAGTAGCACTAGTAGTAATAGTAGTAGTAGCAGTAGTAGTAGTAGAATTAGTAGTAGTGGTAGCAGTAGTAGTAGCATTAGTAGTAGTGGTAGCAGTAGTAGTAGCACTAGTAGTAATAGTAGTAATAGTAGTAGTAGCAGTAGTAGTAATAGAATTAGTAGTAGTGGTAGCAGTAGTAGTAGTAGCATTAGTAGTAGTGGTAGCAGTAGTAGTAACACTAGTAGTAATAGTAGTAATAGTAGTAGTAGCAGTAGTAGTAATAGAATTAGTAGTAGTGGTAGCAGTAGTAGTAGTAGCATTAGTAGTAGTGGTAGCAATAGTAGCACTAGTAGTAAAAGTAGTAGTAGCAGTAGTAGTAGTGGTAGCAGTAGTAGTAGTAGCATTAGTAGTAGTGGTAGCAATAGTAGCACTAGTAGTAAAAGTAGTAGTAGCAGTAGTAGTAGTAGCATTAGTAGTAGTGGTAGCAGTAGTAGTAATATTAGTAGTAGCAGTAGTAATAATAGTAGTAGCAGTAGTAGTAGTAGTAGTAGTAGTAGTAATAGTAGTAGCATTAGTAGTAGTAGTAGTAATAGTAGCAGTAATAGTAGTATTAATAGTAGTTAGGGTGGTGGTAGTAGTGGTGGTGGTGCTTGTTGCAGTAAAATGATGATAATGATGGTGATAATAACACATAAAGAGACGCGATAGATTATGTGCTCAGCTACACTGTAACATACGCAAGGGAAGAGGGGTAAAATTAGACAATGAACACTGATACGAGCTTGTTCCAAAATTAGTAGAAATAGGTCATGTATATGAGGTAACCAAATTGAGGTATCAGCAAGTGCAAACCGACGGAACTATCCCTCACAATAAACCGGAAATCATAATCCGTGATTATGACAAAGGTGCATGTCTGTTGACAGGCGTTGCAATTTCAGGAGTCGTAAACGTGATCAAGAAAGACGCCAAAATGATTTCGAAATATAAAGACCTTACAACTGAAATGCAGCGCATTTGGAATGCAAAAAAATTAAAGTGACACCAGTAATAATCGGGGCAACTTAAGCCATCAAAAATCATTCATAAATGCCTGAGCAACATAACGGGAAACCACGAAATCAGGGAACTACTGACAACAACCATATTGGACACCGCACACATACTTCGGAAAGTGCTGATGCTAAAGTACAGAACATTCAACATGGGACATAACATTACATGTACATTTCATAAATCGTATCTACAAAACAGCTGCAATATTCTCTACCCTAGAAACATGGTTTGTTTCAGGTATATAATTGTAAATACCCTGCATAAAAGTGATTAATAATGATAATAACTTTCCTGTGGCGCTGCGGCCCAACGCTGGCCATGGCCTCCTCATTCTTGAGGTTTCAAGATCACACACAACGACGCGTCACAGTCGGTAGGACTCCCCTGGACGCGTGATCAGCGCGTCGCATAGACCTCTACCTGACAACACACAACATTCACAACAGACATCCATGCCCCCGGTGGGATTCGAACCCACAATCTCAGCAGGCGAGCGACCGTAGACCTACGCCTTAGACCGCGCGACCACTGGGACCGGCAATAATAATAATAATGGAACAGTATGAGTGTCGTGAGAAATGCAAGAAGGTATTTCCGTTCAAAACCCAAGAACAGTTAAAGTGGAGAAGATAATGGAAAGAGAACTCCATTCCAGCGGGTCGAGCTATGTTGTAACAGCAAACGCCCCAGGATGCACGCGTTTGTTTTTGTGTCTCTATTTGTTTATTTTTATGTGGTCATGGAAACGAGACCCATTCTCACGTTGGACGAGTTCGTTTTGTATGTATGGAAAATAAATGTCAATGACAACACATGCTGGGAGTTCCCCCGAGCTGCTATGGCACAGTGGGTCTACAATTTCGTGTCTGCCACCTCAGAATTTAACACTTCAAATACACCACATTACATTCAAAATAACACTTCCATAACTTCTGCTGATCCTGATAGGAATAACAACATGTGTGTACAAATAATAGAAATTTCATTGCTTTTTTGGGGGTGTTAAACTTGGTCTGTCATATTTAGGGTTGAAAGTGGGATGAGAATTCTACAAGTACTTTATATTCATGCCATGTAGGTAAAGGTAAAGGTAAAGTGCACCCTTGTACAGGCACTGAGGCTCTGTACAGGCCGTACGGCCCATAGGGGGAGTAGAGGTATTGTTGTACTCTATCTTGACCACGGCACTAGAAGGGGTTGAGGGTCAGCGTCACACCCCGGCCGCTCTTTACCCCCGGGAAAGACCCGGTAACCATTGTACAGGAGGCTGGGTGGGCCCCAGGGCCGGTCTGGACAGGTGCGGAGAATCTCGCCCCCACTGGGATTCGATCCCCGGACAGTCCATGCCGTAGCCAGTCGCTATACCGACTGAGCTACCCGGCTCACTTCATGCCATATACTAATGTTTTGAGGAAGTTTGAGGAAGTTTTTTCTATACCAAGCAAATTTTTGTCGTTTATTGTATTTATTACATTACATATTTCTCTTACATGATTTGATTGTTGACATTGTCCTGAGGGTGGCTATTTATTCACACTGAAATGGAAACAAATAAAGTTGTAACATATATCTTAACAACTTTATGCGTGATAAGAAGTGCAAAACAGTGTTCACTCTGATAAACTACGATTTTAAAGGAGACTAGACAATTATGTTTTTTTTATATTAGTGGGGAAACCTGAGGGAAAGAGACCATTGAGGATACCCAGACGTAGATGGGAGGAAAATATTAAGATGGATCTTCGGGAAGTGGGATGGGGTGGAGACTGGAAGGAGTTGGCTCAGGATAGGGACAGATGGCAGGCACTTGTGAATACGGTGATGAACTTTCGGGTTCCATGAAGTGCGGGGAATTTCTTGACTAGCTGCAGAACCAGTTAGCTTCTCAAGAAGGACTCTGCTCCATGGAGTAAGTAAGTATATAACTTTCCTATATTATTTTAATCAGAGTCCCATTATTATTTGCCCAATCTTCGTTAAATGTAATATATATTTTAACACTATTTTTTATATTTTATATATTGAGGGAACTGTAAAATGTGATGTAAAGTTTGTAATGTTTCCATTTGTGGCGGGACTACCCGACCATTCGGAGGATGATCGTATTGTTCGAAGAATGTAGGAGGAATATGTACTGCATTACTAATAAGAACAATGCACAAGAATAATTTTTTACTCTGATGGTTTAAAGAGGTTTTGCCAAGTTGGCTTGGTATGATTGAGAACAGGTTGCTGAGAAGAATTTTTGGACCTAAAATGGGGGAGGAAACAGGTGGTTGAAGAATATTTCTTCTTCGGGAACTTCGTGATTTGAACTGTACACTAAATATTGTGTTCAGTGTAGGATTGGTGGGGGTGAGATGGCAGGACCTGTAGCATTGAACGGATATACGGGATAAGTAATAGATCTTAAATTGTGGAATATTAAGATAAGGAAGCAAAGAAGGGACTACAAGTTTGAAAAGAATGCCGCTAAACTACTTCGTGACGTTTTGAACTGGGTTTGATAGCTCAATGTTAATTTTGACCGCAGGCTTTGCTGAGGGCTGTGATGAACATTACGTTTCATAACAATGCTTAATTCATTGAACAGCTAAACAGTTACAAAAATGACGAAAAAGTTTCTTCAGCACCCTCTTTATCGTTGCACCGTGCATTTTGTAGTTTCATTTAATCAACACACCAAGTAATGCACACTAATGTTACCTAAAATTCTAAAACTTTTACACTAAGGCGCTTAAAAAGCGTTTTAATGTAAAAGTTTTAGAATTTTAGATAATATATGTGTGCAGTAGTTGGTGTGTTGATTAAATAAAAAAAAATCTCTTTAGCACATTGAAAATACGTGTTAGGTTTGCCGTTGACGGGCCAGTGCCGACGGTACACTTTACTTATCTGGCAAACAAGATCTCCAAAACTTCTGCATTATGTACGAACTAAATGCTTATCATCAGAATTCATTTTCGGTGCGTCGTATTGAAGCAGGAGATCGTGTTTCCTTCACTAATGGCGTACGATTTGAACATGTGACAGGTTATTAGCGCTCCCGGTGAATGGGCAATAGACAACACCGTAGAACACGGATGATCTGCTGGACTTTGGAATCGACACGCTCCACTCAGTCTTATTTACGGTAGCTGCAGTCCGGCTTTCAGTCTAGGAGACGTTTTCCTCTCACAATGACGCATGCCCAAAACTCATGAAACTTTCTCGGGAAAGTAAATATGACCTCGTGACTGCTGTGACAGACAATTAGCGACCTTCAAAGAAGAGGAAATCAATACGTATGAAATTAAATCCAGTTGGTGAAAGAAATTTAGACAGATCCCTGCAGCTCGAAACCGAGAAAGCAGAAGAAGGTGTTTTGTTAAAATGAGGGATGGCAGAAGTGGGTGACAACAAACGTGTAAATTTTATTCTTCCTAGACGCGCCAGTTGGCTCCGATTTTCCAAACATATCGTGGTAATTGTAAAGTTTAACGGCAATTGGAAGGAAACGGGAAACAGAACGGTCTGCGGATTTATTTTTGAAATCGGTTGTTGGCCTCGTTTTCTGAACTTTGTTTCTCGTTTGTCTCTTTTCTTTTAACATAAGAATTGAAATTTGTGGATTACAACTCCAGCTCTCAAGAGAAGTGGACCGCGATAGCTCAATCGGTATAGCAACTGGCTACGGACTCGATGGTTCGAGGATCGAATCCCAGTGTGGACGAGATTTTCCACACCTGTCCAGACCGACCCTGGGCCACCCAGCTTCTTGTACAGTGGGTACTGAGTCTTTCCTGGGGTAAAGAGTGGCCGGGGCGCGACGCTGGTCCTCACTCCCTTCTAGTGCCGTGGTCAAGAAAGAGTAGAACTAAACCTCTGCACCCCTGTGGGCCGTACGGCCTGTACAGAGCCCCAGTGCCTGTACAAGGGTGCACTTTACCTTTGCCTTTTCTCAAAAGAATGTTATTTTATGTAAGCGGTCTGGCAAACAAAGCATCACACGTGCTCAGTTTCTGTAGGGACAGTGGCAGAACGAAGCGATTTCTGTGTGACACTTGGCATTAATTCGCTCACTCATAAACGAGGAACATCTCACATAAGATGTTGCTATGTGGAATTAAGCTCCTTGATATGAAGGCGTAGGATGTAGTGGAGGTATAGGATTGCACGTTCTTAACATCAGCACTAAACAAAGGGGATTTTCCGGCTTCCCTCCTAGGCAGCTTTATCCTGGAAAACCCCCTTCTACAGACTGGATAAGAGGCTTGTTAGGCTCTGTAGCTGGTCTGCGCGCTCTGTAAAGCGGTCGTCCAGCCAATAATCTAAACAGTATCCTGTATCTACTGAGCTATCCCAAACTAACTTTACCGCAGACCTATTAGGGAACACACAAAAATATTATAAAATTTGTACCGTGCTATTGTTAGTATGTTAGGTAGCCACGGCTGTTGAATCGGTGTGAAAGTATTGTGGTAGAGTTTTTTAATGCTTTTCAAATTTTGTTGTATGCTTTCTTCTGGGTAATTCTGGGTAATTCTTCGACGGGGAATTACCCAGAAGAAAGCATACAACATTCAGAACATGGCGAAATTTTGAAATCAAGAATATTCAAATCTTATTTCCATTTTTTATTTTATTTGAAAGATCACATTTTAATTTGATAATTTGAGTGTTGTCCTATATATAAAGGTTTGTTACAATATATTGCGATATTGACAGGCATAGTAACCATATCCTGTGCGAATACTAGGTACGTTTGCTTCAGAAGAGGCGCCATTTTTTAAGCCCTATGAGTGCCAGGTGTGAGCAACCACGTGTTTGGATGGGCCCATCTATTTATAACGTACACAAAATAGTCCAACTAATTTAAAAAAAAATACTGCTGAATTTAGGACCGGGATTGCGCAGTCGGTATAGCGACTTGCTACGGGCTGGACGGTCCGGGGATCGAATCCCACTGGGAGCGAGATTTTCGGCACCTACCCTGACCGTCCCTGGGGCCCCATATACAATGGGTACCCAGTCTGTTTCCCGGGAGTAAAGCGGCCGGGGCGTGGCGTTGACCACCTACCCACGTCTAGCACCAAGGTTAAAGAAAGAGTAAAGCTATACCTCTACTCCCGCTCGGGACCTTTGTGGCTTGTTGTAGGGTGAGTTTTACCTTTACCTTACTTCTGAAATCTGAAAATGTTGACAGTAATGTGATATATCTGTTGTTAAGTGATTTGTTTAGCAATACTTAAAGAACATTCAAAATGCTAATTAATCAGAAGACAGGATGGCCAGACTAATGGCTAAGTTAAGTGACGAATTTTACGACTTCAGGCGACACTGTTTAAAACAGCAAGATTGTAAATGGTGTTGTCTGTGACGGAATACACGGGCTATTCCAAAGCGTTCTTTACTTTCAAAATACAAAATACCGTGCCGTTTCACGGTACACGCATAAATGCAGTTTTATTTATGCCCAAGAGGAAGTACGACCTTCCCCTACCCAGAATTTTATAAAACTCGCAAACGCTGAACAGTAGTATGTGGAGGCCTCTTACACAAAATTTCTTCCAAATCGGCCATTAAAATGTGGAAAGTATAAATTCCTTTCCTTCTAAACATGGCTTTCGCTGCTCTTATTTCCGCGGAACTTTCGATATTCAATAAATTTCTGTGGAAGTTGTACCGAATTCTATCACGTGGGAGGAGAAATGTATAAAATAGGGCACAAATTTTCTTGAAACTTCTTTACCGAGTTCCACCCAAATGAGTTCACAAATATGGAATTTACATTTAGAAATTTATTTACGCCTAAAAGAAAATATGACTGCCCCTGCGCCGAATTTCAAGAAATTGCCTGACAACTTTTGGTAAAGAATTTCCCTTCTGGTTATTATGAAAATCCGGCAGACTGTTTAGTTTCTGATATTAGGTCACAGACGAACAGAAGTTTTCTGCACATAAGGTACTTTTTACTTCATGAAGGAATCCTAAAGCTATTATTGACTTCACTAATGTAGACGATATCTATTCTGGTGCCCGGATTCTGACTATGTCTACCACAGTTTCTACATCAAGCAGATCTGTCTCTACAGCTAGTGGAGCTAGGTCACTAAGTCACTCTTCACCATATTACTTCGTATAAGTGTCATTTCACGCCTTTGAAGCATCGCCTTGGGTGCGGCACGAACTGAACCCCGCCGTGTAAAGCGGCAACTTCTCCGACTGATCTGTGGTGCGTGTGGTCTGTCGAGGGGTTGGAGACGGAATATAATTTCGTATCTTCTGAACGGAAATTAAAGCCCCCGCCCATTTTCCCCATTTTCTTCCGTTCATGACTATTTTCGTCCCCAAAGCGCTTTTTTTTTATTTCTTTGGGATTTTCAAATCAGCGCACGCAGCTGCTTGTTACTGATTGCACTGCTTGTTACTGATTGCACTACTTGTTACTGATTGCAATACTTGTTACTGATTGCACTGCTTGTTACTGATTGCACTACTTGTTACTGATTGCAATACTTGTTACTGATTGCACTGCTTGTTACTGATTGCACTACTTGTTACTGATTGCACTGCTTGTTACTGATTGCACTACTTGTTACTGATTGCACTACTTGTTACTGATTGCACTACTTGTTACTGATTGCACTATTTGTTACTGATTGCACTACTTATTACTGATTGCACTACTTGTTACTGATTGCACTATTTGTTACTGATTGCACTACTTATTACTGATTGCACTACTTGTTACTGATTGCACTACTTGTCTTGTTCCGAAATTTAACTTCCTATAACGAAGCTCTTTGCGAAGTGACGGCTTTTCTCTTAGTAGCCTTTTTTAAACAGACTTAGTGTCTGAGTTTTGTTCGGGAGAAATCCAGTTTGAATAAGTCTGAGGCCCTCGCTGGCCTTTCTTCCAGCTGCTCGGTACATCCCGCGTGCATTAGACACGCTACGTAACCGTCACCCAATACATGCCACGCGGCTGAGAATTTTACTCCAACATTACTGTTGTCTGTGCCGTGAGACCTTGTAGTCTCGTATCTGGGAGAAACCTGTTGCCTCTATTTTCAGTCAGAAGCTGAAGGCGCGGTGTAATATAATAATGGTACGGGCCGCGGAGCAATAAGCCAACTTATAGGAGCCAGTGGCGATGAGGAGGGCCCTTTCATAAGGGCAGACGCCTCGCAGGAAAAACGTAGACGTGTTTGAGGAAAGAATTTTGGTATTAGCCGAAAAGAAAACGGTACATAAAGAGAAGTGAGGGATATAGGAAGAAGGCGATGTGGAAGTAACGCTGTTTACGCTTGAAGATTTAAGCAGCACGTCTCTCTAAATCCATCTAGGAAACTACACGGCGTCACTTTGTAGTAGACCTTTATGTTAATGCTCAAGTCTTTAAAGAAGCTTCGCTTGTTTATTCTCGGCGTCTCGTTGCAACCCGATATTGACAATGTGTTAGGATGTTATTTACACTGCAGAGTGCACCACTTGTATAGTTCACTATTCGAATTAAACCCTGCCGATTCCCCAGAGAAGCTTCAATTCTTTAGTGACGTCACAACTCTTCTTTCGTATTTCGATGTTTTCATTCGTTACCAGCATCAGCTTCTTGTAGAAAATCATTCTTTTGTGGTCGTATTGTAAAATGTTTCCATTGTACTCATTTCCTTCCTTTAATATCACGTTTCTCTCATTATTTTTTACAAGTTTCGTCTCTTTCTTCATCCTATATATAAATTATATTAAGTTACAATTTTGTCTGAATTAATTTTTGCTAGCGTCACGTGAAAATGAAGCAACAGGGCCGACGCAGCCCTCCTCATACACTCACATCGCCACATTTCTGCCTCATTATTACCCGCAACTTTCACTAGAGCGCTGGGTAAGTGTTCCGAAAGACGATATTAGAAAATAACTGATGCGCGCGGATACCAGGTCTGAGCGGTCTGTTTAGCGGTAAATTGTGTTGGAAAAATGCCTGTTGAAAGCGCAGCCGAATCAACTCGAGCTTTATGCGGTTTTTAGGCGAATGCGGGTATCTTACTTACTTACTTACTTTCTTACTTACTTACTTACTTACTCCATGGTGCAGAGTCCTTGAGAAGGTAACTGGTTTACAGCTAGTCAAGAAATTCCCCGCATTTCACGGAAACCGAAGTTTCATTACCGCACTCACAAGCGTCCGCCACCTGTCTCTATCCTGGGCCAACCCAATCCAGTCCATATACCCACATCCCACCTCCTGGAGATCCATCCTAATATTATCCACCCATCT
>Ga0123357_10006906_pt1 | contig 13943 bp, 14 predicted proteins | sample TergutEmb28metaG_FD_89873 | JGI IMG/M metagenome (GOLD analysis project Ga0123357, IMG submission 89873) | Embiratermes neotenicus P4 segment gut microbial communities from Petit-Saut dam, French Guiana - Emb289 P4 | ecosystem: Host-associated > Arthropoda: Insects > Digestive system > Gut ... | reverse complement strand
TTTTTTTTGATATTACTATTCTATGGGCCAGAACCTTAAAGCCAGACTCCAACTGATCCGCAAAGCCGGTAAAAGCGTTCCGCGTGATACGCCAGAGAAACAGGCGCCACCGCCCGAAAACAATTCTGAACCTTCCTGGCCCGGCTGGACTGAAGCCGGTTATATGACCCTGAAAAGGAAGCTCACACGGGAGCTTCCTTTCCCTGTTCCGGTAGAGTTCCCCGCGGCTCTTACTATACTTGTTCCGGATATAGCCCGCATGGGCCGTCTCCCAATACCGGCCGAACTGCTTTTTTTTGATCTTGAAACCACGGGGCTTTCCGGGGGCGCCGGAACCCTGGCCTTTCTCGCGGCGTTCGGCCGGTTTTTACCGCCTGGAGAATCAACAGGCGGCGCCACGGGCGGCGCCAATGCCCAAATCGAGATTACACAGTACCTTCTGCTGGATTATCCTGGAGAAGGGGACTTTATCGAAATGGCGGTGAAGGAGTTTACCCTTTCCCATTCAACACCTTTGGTTGTTAGCTATAACGGAAAAAGTTTTGATTCACAGATCCTCAAAAACCGCTGCCTAATGAACGGAATCATGCCGCCTGACTATTACCACGCGGACCTTCTCCACCCGGCAAGGCGGCTTTGGAAGCGGCTGCTCCCGGACTGTTCCCAGGCGACCATTGAAGTTTCTGTCCTGGGCCTTGACCGGACAGGCGATGTCCCAGGCGCCCTCGCCCCTGAGATATGGTTTTCGTTTTTGCGGGATGGTGGAAACCGGCACAGTTCAAATAGCGAGCTGCTTGGGATCTGTGACCACAACGTAAGGGATATAGCAGGCCTCGCGTCGCTTTTTTTAAGCGTGGCGGAAATCGCAGCGGAACCTTTTGAAAGCCAAAAGAAATATCGCTTTGACGAAGAAGCCCTGGCCCTTGCCTGGCGGGCAGCGATGAGAAAAAATGCTTTCCCTGGCGGGGATGGTGAATTGTACCGGAACCTGGCGGAGGCAGGGGAGCGGCTTTTGGAAAGCGCCGCAAAAAACGGAGGCCAGCGCGCCGCCTTTGTCCTTGCTTCGGATTATTTCAAAAATGGCCGGAGCGGAGAAGGGCGGGCATTAATGGAGAAAATAACTGAGGATACTTCCTCACCTCTGGGCCTCAGGATAGCTGCTTTCAGGGCCCTGGCAATAGACGCGGAATGGCGGCTGCGGGACATACCCCTTGCGCTGCGCTTTACCGGTAATGCCCTTGCGCTTCCGGAAATTTCCGTAAGCCATAAGGCAGAATTTGAAAAGAGGCGGGAACGGCTGGAGGGAAAGATTATTGAAAAAGAGCTCACGCAGAGGCGCTGAGCCCGCAGAGGAAGAGAAGAATTTTTTACCACGAACGCGAACCTAAGGTTCGACACGAACAAAGAATGACATGATATAAAATGTTCGTGTGGTTGGTGAGGTTCGTGGTAGATAATTGTCATTAGTTCTGTTCCGGATATTGAAGGCCAGCAGGTATCGTATTATAGTATTGGTATTGGGCTATGGTAAACCAAAAGGAAATCTGGGTAGCAATGATCCTCAGCGTGTACGCCAAGAGGCAGGGGATACCCATATCGAAAGCAACGGGCCGGCTGCTGGCCGATGGAGGTTTAAGCTATCTGGAAGACTACTATGAGGCCCTGCACACCCAGTCCAATGATGATGTGGTTGATGAACTGATTGATAGGGCGAAAACGGAAGCTGTCAGATGATTTTGTTTCATGGAAGCAATGTGGAGTGAAACTGTATGACTGAAAAACAAAGGTTTCTCGTTTACGTAAGGCTGGGAAATATGATTGCGCGTGTCAGGGAAAAGCACGGTGTGGGTATTTGTGACGCGTTAAGGATTTTGCTTGAAAAAAGAATTATTCAAAAAATTGAGGATCTGGAAACAGGGTACTATCTTGAAGGCAGCGATTACCTGGCGGAAGTATTCAGGTTGACGTGAGCATGGTTGCCGAATGGGCCCCTCGCCAAGACGCGGGGGCGCAAAGGAAGAGGGAAGAAATCAAGCTATTGCCTAAACGTTTTTATCATCTTAAGAATGGCTCTACACTGTTCGGGTTTTAGACTATTAATCCAGTAAATAATGTCCTGCGCGTCCCGGCTGGATTTATTTTGAAGCATTTCTGTTTTCACATTTTCACCAATAACCAAATATTCTACCGAGACCTGTAAAGTCCGGGCAATTTTAACAGCAGCATCAGCAGAAGGTATAGTTGCCCGAGCCCCGAGATAGCAATCCAGCGTCGCTACGGGGATACCTGTCCGGCTACTCAATTCTTTTACAGTTATGCCTTGGTAGTTAAGTTCGGATCGCAGATTTTCTCTAAAGTTACAGCTCATTATTAATAGAAATTATAGTGATATATCAATGAATTCTTGTTGACAATACATGATATTTCATGTATTTTGTTTCTATTATCTTTGATATTTCAATGATTATTTATTGTCGACAGTGAGATTTTACAGATTAAGATATGGAGAAAAACTACAAATGAAGGGTATAAACAGAATCGTACCAAAGACTGTCACATTTCTGGTACTGGTTTTCTTTGTGGCACTATTTACGACATGTGACCAGCCTTCAAGTGGAAACAGTAATGATAATCAGCTTGGGTCGCCATCAGGTAATTCCTATACGGTGGTCTACAACAAAAACGCAGCTAATGCTACTGGAACAATTGCGAATTCTACGTTTACTATTGGCATACCACAGAAACTAAGAGCTAATGCATTTAACCGTTCTGGTTATACTTTTGCCGGTTGGGCAACATCCGCTGCCGGATCGGTGAAATATACAGACGGAGAGATAATTGACCTTTCCACGGCTGCAGGATCAACAGTAACACTGTATGCCGTGTGGGAGGTACCCACTGAAACAGCAATCGGTGCTACCCTTGCTGATAAGCTGGCTTGGCTTATGTCGTACGCTGTAAGCGGCAAAGCATATACTGTTGTCGTGGACGCTTATTACAACATTGGGCCCCAATACCTCTTCTATCCAGGCAGGAGCAATATCACCATACACCTGAAAGGCGATACCTCAATGCGGACTGTTGCTCTTTCGTCCCAGGGATCGTTATTCAAGGTTGGTTCCGGCGTCACCCTGGTTCTGGATAATAATATTACCCTTTTTGGCCGGAGTGACAATAATACATCATTGGTTTACGTAGAAAGCGGGGGTACTCTGATAATGAATACAGGTTCAAAAATTACCAGTAACACTAATGATCTCTATGTCTTTGTTACCTCCGCCTCCTCCTACGGTGGCGGGGTGTATGCGGCAGGATCTTTTACCATGAACGGCGGGGAAATATCTGACAATATATCGTCATCTTCTGCTGGTGGCGGCCCTGCCAACTCTTATGGCGGCGGGGTATATGTGAGCGGATCATTCACTATGAATGATGGTGTAATATCTGGTAATACCGCTACAGCTTACGATTCAGGCATTGTCCCGAGTACCAATTCCTGGGGTGGTGGGTTATACGTGGTTGGGTCATTTACCATGAATGGTGGACAAATATCTGGTAATTCTGCATCCAACAAACCTATCAATAACACATACTCCTCATCCTACGGTGGAGGGGTGTATGTAGGTAATACATTCACTATGAACGGTGGACAAATATCTGGTAATATTTCATCTTCATCACCCAATAAGTCTCCCAGTACCTCTTCCAACTTCCCCTCCTACGGCGGTGGGGTGTATGTAGGCAGTAGATTCAAAATGAGTAATGGAGAAATATCTGGTAATAACGTATCCTCAGCCTCCTTTACTTACGGCGGCGGCGGTGGGGGGGTGTATGTGGGAAGTAACATCTCAGATGCTGTTTATAAAACAGGTGGATCCATTTTTGGATACTCAGCAGGGGACAGCAAGAGTAATACAGTAAAAGATAGCTCTGGTACAGTTCTAAGTGGTAAAGGGTACGCAGTGTATGTACTCAGTAGCCCTGTTAAACTCAGAGAGATTACCGCTGGGCCAACTGATAATCTGGATTCGAGAACAAGTGACGGATGGGTATCACCCTAGAATGAAGGAAGGAAAAAATGTACTCACCATACAATGAAAATTTTTGTAAGCTTTGTCCTTTTAAAGGAACGGTAGCCAAACCAGTGCGTATATTTGATAGCACTGATATGTGTTATGTCGACTGCCAACGGGACAATGAAGCTGCAAAAGAGCATTTTATACATACGCTAAAAGATGAGGAATTTTTATGGCTGCATCAAGTAAGCGAACTTGGACAATGTATCTATGACTATAATGCTTATGGTTGGACATTGGACCAAACAGGATTATGTAAAAAATAAAGCCGATATTCTCCAAGTGCCAGTCGCTCTTTGAATACTTGTTTCCTAAAACTGAGTAGCCAACGAGCGACTCGACCTTGACGCAAAATTTTGATTTTGTTCGTGTAGTACCGAAAGTACATGTTCGTGTCGAACCTTCGGTTCGCGTTCGTGGTTAAATTTCTTCATCCTCCGTGAGAAATCTTTTGAATAATTCATAAAACCAAAAGTATGAGATAGTGGAAACTCTTACAAAATAAAAGTGTCGACTATCTCATACTATTTTCTCTGCGTCCCCTGCGTGAGGTCTTTTCGTGTCCATTTACCTATGCGGTTTTCCTTCTTTTATCTTTCATAAAAAAAGCAAAGACAATCGCGATAATGGTCAACAGGGCCATAACTCCCGCGGCCTGGCTCATGGCGTTTACATAGGCTGTCTGGGTGATAAGGCCGCCGAACAACTGAAGCGCCACACCCTCTGCCTGTCCGTGCGTCATTCCCCTTGCGGCGAACAACGCCTGGAGTTTGTTGAAGAAGCCGTAAATGTACGGGTTAAACGGCGTAACCTGCTGGGCCAGGTGCGCGTAATTCGCGGTGTTGTAGTTGTTGATCAAAACGGTCATAAGCGTTACCGAGAACGCGCCGAAGATCTGCCGTATGGTGGTTGCGAGGGCGGACGCTTTTGTGGAATCCTTGCCGACAATCTCAAGCATGCCGTAGTTGGTGACCGGCATCATGGTGAGCCCCATGCCTATGCTTCGCAGGACTGTCAAAGAGATCAGGGTGATACGCGGCGTGTTCACATTAATGGAAAGCGCCATAAAAAATGACGCCAGGAACAGCATAATCAATCCGGGGAACATTATTGTCTTAAGACCCAATTTGGTGGTGATCTTTCCGCTTATTGCCATCATTATTGAGGAGACAATGGCCGAGGGCATCATCATCATGCCGCTTTGCATTGCCGTCATTCCCTGTATGTTCTGGAAAAACAGCGGCAGGACAAAGGTACCGCCCATAAGCGCCAGGGTAAGGATGCAGGTAACGATCTGACTTTGGGCAAAGGCCGGGATCCTGAGCATCCTCAAATCAAGCAGGGGATTGGGATGGAACAGCTCGTTCAGGATAAACAGCAGCATGCAGCCAATGCCCACTATCAGAATGATGGGGTACAGAACATTGGTCCAGTCAACAGTTGCCCACTCGCCGAACATGTAGAGCAGGCAAACCAGCCCCACGGTAGAGCTTACGAATCCCACGATGTCGATTTTCTCAAATTGAATTTTCCCCGAACCCTTGAGCAGTATAACGGCCAGAATAACGCCCACAACCCCGACAGGTACGTTGAGGTTGAAGATCAAATGCCAGTCCAAATATTCAACAATAGCGCCGCCTACGGTCGGCCCCAGCATGGGGGCTGCCATTGAAGCCATTCCCCACACGCCCACGGCGGTGCCGCGTTCCTGCGGCTCAAACAGCATCAGAATCATGGACATGCCTACCGGCATGATCATTCCCCCGCCCGCCGCCTGTAAAACCCGGAACAGGATCATCTGGTTGATGCTTCCGGCAAAGCCGCAGAGCAGCGAGCCAATGGTGAATACCGAGAGGGCGAAAATATAGAGCCGTTTGCTTCCGAAGACATTGGTGAGGTACCCGGTTATGGGGATCACCGCCCCGGTGGTCAGCGAATACGCCGTGATAATCCATTTGGCGGTGGTATAGTCGGTGCCAAAAACGGTCATCATCCTCGGCATGGCGACATTCACAATGCTCGAATCGAGCACCGCCATGAAGGTCCCTACAATGACCACAATCAGGGCGAGCCATTTTGTTGAATCTTTTTCTTCCGCCACGGGACTTCCGCTCCTTTCTCTTTCCCTAACCGCGCCGCGCTTACTTCACGTGTATCTTCACATAGGCGTTGGTTCCCGGCAGCAGTTTGTAATCCCCTTTTTCAATTGAGACTTTTACCGGTATGGTCTGGATAACTTTTGTATATGTTCCGCTTGACTGCTGCGGTAAAATTGAAAAGAACGATGAGGAAGCCTGGCCTATTTCGGTGATCTTTCCCTCAAACTGTACGCCCGAATACTGATCAATAGTGATATCTGTCTTCTGGCCCGCTTTGACCTTGTACAGGTCTGTTTCCTTTATGTTCGCGTTGATGTATATCAGCGACGGGTCCGCCAGCACAGCTACGATAGTTCCCGCCGGAAGGATTTCGCCAACTGTACCGGAGCTTTGCAGAACAACGCCTGAGACCGGCGCACGCACGACAGAATTTTCAACATTGCTCACATTCTGCCCTTTCATATCCTGCCGCGCGATGATTGAATTTTCGTTTACCGTGTCTCCGGTTTGTATGTTTAATTCTGTCAGTTTCGCGGTGATAAGCGTTACGGCGTTAGACGTATCCGCCGCGACGCTGGCGTTATCTGTTTCCACGAAGTAGGTACCGTTGTACCAATAGTACCCAACCACGCAGAGTATGGCGATTACCATAAGCGTCAATACCGACAGGATGATGATCCTCTTTTTCTTTTCCATTGCTAAAACCGTCCTTGTTAAAACCGCCTTTCAGCCGTATGTTATTATTTTTTAATGGTGATATCGGCAAACATTCCGCCTTTCAGCGCTCCATCAGAATTGTCCATTGCAATTTTTACCGCGAACATACCGGTTTGCAGATCCGCGCTGGAACTTACGGCGAATATTTTCCCGGGGTGCTCCCTGATATCGGTGTTTTGAATGGAAATAACGACGTCCTTTCCGGCCTGCATTGAATTGATGTCATCCTGATTTACATTTATCATGATGTTCACTACGCTCGCATCCACCAGAGTGAAAAGCGGCGTTGAGGGCGTTATAAGCATCCCTTTCTGTACCGTCTTTGCGGAAATGCTGCCTGTAATTGGCGCCGTGATAACGGTGTCGTCGAGCTGCCTCTTTGCGAGGTCGAGGGAGGCCTTTGCCAAATCCACCGACGCCTGGGCCGATTTTATGTTTCCGGGGTTAAGCACTTTGGAAGTAAGGTTGTAATTGCTCTGCGCCGTCTTCAGCGCCAGGGCGGCGTTGTCAAGCGCGCTCTGGGCGGCGTCAAGGCCTGTCTTTTCGTTGAGTACTGCGCTGTCATAGGCCTGCCGCGCCGAATCCATCTGGTTCCTGGCCGTGTCTGCTGACTGCTGCGTGTTTGTCTGCGCCATAGTCAAAATCGCCTGCGCGGTGGAAAGGGCGCTTTGGGCTGAATCAAACTGATTTTTGGCAATGCCTCCCGCGTCATAGAGCTGCTTTGCGCTGGTATACGCCTCGTGTGCGTCATTGTACGCGTTTTGCGCCTGAGTGATGGCCGTGTTGTTGTCGAGCATTTCCCTGGCGTTGTTATACGCACTTGTCGCGTTGTTCAGCGTCAGCCTCGCCTGGTTGACCTGTGTATGCGCGTCGTAATTCGATTTTGCCTGATTAAAATTGGTTTGGGCGGTATTGAGATCGAGCTTTGCCTTATCCACCGCCTGGGCGAGCTGGGTGGATGACTGAACGGTGATACCGTTCTTCATATTGTCCATGGCCGTGCGGGCGGCGTTGTACTGCGCCTGCGCCTGTTCAACCTGAAGCCTGATATCGGTATCGTCCAATTTGCAAAGGATGGCGCCTGAGCGCACGGGGCTGCCGATATCCACATTCACCGCGGCGACAGTACCCGAAACCTTTGACATGATTTGAATTTCACTTTGCGGGATCACGACTCCGGTGTATATCATGGCGCTGGAATCGGCGGCACCTGCGCTTTGAGGCTGAGGAATCGCAGAGGGCTGAACAACTTTGTTGGTACAGCCGCTTGTCCCCAGGATAACCGCGAAGAAAACGGCAAATAAAGTAATTCGAAATAAAGGAATGTTATGCAATCGAAAGTTTAAACCTGTTATTTTCATCTTGACAATTTTTCCTCCCTGACAATGGCAAGCGTATCAACGAATTGATTGAATTATCTTAAATGTAACTCCATTGGTTTAGTACCGAATAAATTAATTTTTAATAATTTAGCGTTTAATAATTTATTTGTCAAGACGCAAAGAACGCAGAGGATAGCGTGTACTTACCTAGGAGTTTGTCGGGCTTAGCCCTTTTTGATAAAGAAAATGCAAAAACTTTGGTTTTTGAGTATTTTCTTCCTTGCAAACTCCGTAAGGAGCCTAGAAGTCCGACAGACTCCTAGGGGTAGTGAGGTGAAATACTTTTTTAGGAATGTACCTTGACAATATTCCGTTATTTACGTACTATTATAGTATCAACGCAATAGGTATTGAATGGCCAGATTTAAGGACAGTTTAACAAAGCGACTTTTCGAGGGAGAGGTCATAAAAGGTTTTCCGCCTGAATTGACAAGAAGGGCCATTATAAAACTTACCATGGTAGAGGCTGCAACAGATATTCGTGAACTTGCTGCGCCGCCATCAAATCACCTTGAAAAGTTAAAGGGCGATAGGATGGGACAATGGTCAATAAGGGTAAACGAAAAGTACAGGATCTGTTTTAAGTGGCATAATGGTAGAGCCTCGGAAATAGAGTTCATAGATTATCATTGATTGGGAAGGTACGTAATGGCAAAGAAAATTATGATAACCGTAGGCGATATTTTAAGGGAAGAGTATCTTGAACCCATGGGTATTAGCGCTTATAGACTTGCCCATGAAATTGGTGTATCAACCTCTTTGGTTTCGCAGATATTACACGGCAAGACTTCCATCTCCGCGGATGTAGCATGGCGGCTTGGGCAATTTTTTGATACAAGCGCTCAATATTGGCTGAACATGCAGGCTACTTGCGACAGCCGAAAGGTTGAGGAAAAGTATACCAATTCCATATTGAAAATATCTTCTTACCGTCAATTTGCGAAGACACATGTTTAGGAATTGCTAACGTGTATGGCGCCTGTACGCTATGACGATTTACTTCTGTTACCATTTATTCGATAGATAAAACGCTCGATGGATAAACATAGCTTGGTAATTACCCAAAGTCCCTTTGTGCCTCCGCGTCTTTGCGTGAGCTCTTCTTCAATAATTCTTCCACAATAATTTTTTATAGCAAATTCACCGGGTCCACATCAACTTCAAGGTGGACCTTGTGGTCTTTTTCTTTCTCGTATCGGGCGAGCATTGCCCCCGCCGCGGCGTGAAGGGTTCCCATATTTTTTCCCCGGAGTATGAGATGCTTGCGGTACTGGTTTGAAATGACGCCCAAAGGACATTCGGCGGGGCCAAGGATATCGGCGCCGGGCGGCAGGAGGGGCAGGGCGATGGCCGCGAGTTTCGACACGGCTTTGGCGGCGCGTTCTTCTTCGCGGGAACGGACGGTAAAGCGGATGAGCCTTGTAAAGGGCGGGAAGGCGAGGGCCTCCCGCTGGACAAGCTCTGTATCAAAGAAGCCCTCCACATCAAGGGCGCATGATTTTACAATTGCCGGATCGTAGGGTCGGAGGGTCTGTACGATAACCTTGCCGTCGGGAAAGTAACGTCCCGATCTGCCCGCGACCTGGACCACCAGCGAAAAGGTGCGTTCCGCCGCGCGGAAGTCGGGCAGGTGGAGACCGGTGTCGGCAAGTATCACTCCCACGAGGCGCACCCCTGGGAAGTTGAGGCCCTTGGCTACCATCTGTGTTCCGAGCAGTATATCGACTTCGCCCGCCCTGAATTGGTCCAGCGCCTTTTTAAGGCTCCCCTTTTTTGTGGTGGTGTCAGCGTCCACCCGCATTACGCGGAGGTTCGGAAAAGTCCGGCGCACTTCCTCCTCGATCATCTCGGTACCGAAGCCTGAAAACCCGGCTTCAAGAGACCCGCACTGGGGACACGCGGCGGGCGGTCTTACCGAGTACCCGCAGTAATGGCAGAGCGCGATATTCCGGCTTTTATACCAGGTCAGCGACACGGAACAGTGTTTACAGGTGAGTTCGTAGCCGCAGGATTTACAATGGTAGAAATAGGCGAAACCGCGCCGGTTAAGGAAAAGAATGGTCTGGCGTTTCATTTGCGCGGTGAGGCGTATTTCCTCCCTGAGTTCCGTTGTCAGGCAGCCCTGGGTTTTTTCAAGGCTCACGGGAGTTACCTGGGGCATACTTCCCCCGGAAAGGCGGCGGGTAAGGTCCAGCTTTTTAATGACGCCGTCCCGCATGAGTTTCCATGCCTCGGCCGAAGGGGTGGCGGAACCCATGACCAGAACCGCGCCTTCCTGAGCGCATCTCCTCATGGCTGTCTGCCGGGCGTGGTACCTCGGGGTATTTCCTGATTTATAGGAACCGTCCTGCTCCTCGTCTATGATGATGAGCCCAAGGTTTTTTACCGGCGCGAACACCGCGGAACGGGGCCCCACCACTATGCTGGCCTCCCCGCCGCCGTGTTCGTGTTCGTCGGGTTCTTGAACCTCGCGTTTACAAACGCCGGGTTCTTGAACCCGCCGAATCCTCATCCATTCCGAGAGCCTCGCCGAAGGGCTCATGCCCGAATGGATTGTCGCGGCGGAACTTCCGAAGCGTTTCCCTATGGCTTCCGCGGTTTGGTGGGTAAGGGAAATTTCCGGTACGAGGTAAATGACGGATCTCCCCTTCTTGAGCATTGCTTCCGCGGCGCGGAGGAAGACTTCGGTCTTCCCTGAGCCGGTAATACCGAAGAGATAAAAGAGGGACGAAGGAGAGCCGGGTGCGGTGATCGCGTCGAGGGCCCGCTTCTGTTCATCGGACAGATCGAGGGGCGCGGCGGTGATATCTTCTTCGCCCGAGAAAGCCGGGTAGTCCCCGGCGCGCCTCCCCGACGGGATCATGGCCGCCAGCGCTTCGCCCAGGCCGCAGAAGTAGTAACCGGCTATCCATTTTGCGAGTTCCAGGTCGCGCTCGTCAAAGACTTTTTCCTTATCCACGAGGCGGCGTATGGATTTTATTGAACCGCTGGCTACACCCGGCGGGGGCGCTTCTCTCCTCCCTATAATGAAACCCAGACAGTCCCTGCGTCCGAAGGGAACCATTGCGCGCAGTCCCGGCGCGGCTTCGCCCTTTTCATCCCCCAGATAACTGAAAACCCTGCTGGAAGGAATATTGAAAACAAGGTCGAAGTACACAGGGAGTTCGGTCATAAATGCGATTTCATCCCAGGATCCATTCGGGAAGAAGAACTCAAGAATAAGTTCTCGCAGAGCCGCAAAGCCGCAAAGTCGTTATTTGCGAACTGAACGTATTGGCATGTTAGCCTGGGTTGCGAACAACAACTTTGCGTCTCCGCGTCTTCGCGAGAGAAACCTCCTGTAAATTTCATCACGAATTTAAATTTCATACATTTCCAGTTTTGATTTGAGGAGCTTGAGATCCTCCCAGGCGGGGCGCTTGAGGGATTCATCCCGCAGAATGGCGCTGGGATGATATGTACAGAGTACAGGGATGATACGATCCCGGATTCTCATTTCAAAAAATTCATTCCGCAAAAGGCCGATTCCCTTGTTTGTTTTTAGAAGGCTCTGGGCCGCCACCCGGCCGGCGCAGAGAATTATCCGGGGGTTGAGCAGGGCCATCTGCCGTTCCAGGTAGGGGAAGCAGGCGGCGATTTCGTGCGGCTCGGGGTCCCGGTTTCCCGGCGGCCGGCATTTTACCATGTTCGCGATGTAGCAGTTTTTGTTCCGGGAAAGCCCGATGGAGGCGAGCATTTTGTCGAGGAGCTGCCCGGCCCTTCCCACAAAGGGCCTGCCCGCCTCGTCTTCATCGGCGCCGGGCCCTTCGCCTACGACCATCACCAGGGGATTATTCACTCCCTCTCCCGGCACGGCGCGCTTTCGTGTTGTACAGAGGCCGCAGGCGTCACAGTTGCCGATGGCGGCGGCGATATCCTCGGCGGTTTCGGCCATGGGGTCCTCTGTATCTTCCTCTTCCACCTGGTAGGCCAGGGGAAGGGTGGAAAGGTTTTCGGACGCCTGGGTTTCCCGGTTCCGGGCATAGCCGCCGCCAAGGTAATCTCCGGCAAGATCGAGGAAACGGGTTAGTACGGCTTTTTCTTCTGCGTTCACAGGGATAATTTTCGCCGAACTGGCTTTTATAGGCAAGAGGTGCCTGGCACCTTTTAGAATTGTACGCCGGCGCCGATATGGGGACGCAAACAGCCTGAGGCGTCGCCTGCGAACAAGTGGGCATAGTCAAGGCCGGTTTCAAGAAAAAAATGCGTAAAGGGGAACCAAACGAAGGACGCGCCGAGGGCGGCGTAGAACGGCTGGGCGTCTGCCATAAACAATAGACCTCCGCCCAGTCGGAACCTGATGGCGCTTACCTGATTGGGGAACTTTTTCTGTACAACCAGGTTAGGTCCCGCTGTTGCCGCATGGTATAGGGCGCTTTCATTTCCGTTGTGTACCGCGTCGAAGGCGTACCAGGAACCGGCAAATTCCAGCCCTATATCGATAACGCTGAAACCTGAGTAGATAGCGCCGAGCCGGGCCGCCGCGCCCAGGAGCGAGGGGCTTTTCCCAATGAACAGATTGTCCTTTTCATAGAGGGGGACAAGGGGCGCCCAGGCCGTGTTTATGTATAAATGGAACAGTTTATTTTCTTCTGGCAAAACAACCGGAGGCGGGGGCGGGGGTACACTGACAACCATGGGCGGCGGTTCCGGAACTGGCTGAGGTTCGCTTTCAGGCGGCGGAGCTTCAACGGGTGGCTTGACTTCAAAATTCATCCATTCGGAACCTGCTCCGGGCTTTTCCAGAAAGTCATAGGGAACTACCTGGCAGCGGTAGTTCCCCGGCGGCAAAGGGATCTCGATAAAGAACGTATCGGTAAATTCCTGCAGTACTTCCGTGTATTCCCCATCATCCTCTTTCTCAATCGTTACCTTATAGCGGAGGGCGTACTCGTCTTCGGCCCATGCCAAACGGATACGGTGGGGTTCTTCCGCGTTTTGCGCGTGTAGCTGGAAAAGCAGAATCAGGGAAAACTGCGCGATGAGGATAAATTGCCGAAACGATCGTTTCGATCGTAACGATCGCTTTGGTTGTCTACTCGTCATCGGGAATCCCTGTATCTTCTATCTGAATCGAAGGCTGGGCCGGTACGGGAATATCCAGGGTAAAGGAATTTTCTCCCGGCCGGCCCCGCCGCACGATTACACCTCTCTGGTTCCTGGAAACAGCTTCTATCTGCCAGATATAGGTTCCCCGATCCAGATCGCTGACATTATCGAGGCTCCAGCTATTGCCGTTTTTAATTGCCGCGCTTAAAACCTGTTGCCTTTCATTTTCGGTTTGCCGGTAGAGGGTAAAGACGTATTCGTTTGCGCCCGGTACTGCCAACCACTGGAAGTCAATACTTCGTTTTACCCGCAGCTCTTCGATCCCTATATGGTAACCGGAGGCGGGCGTACGGTCACCCGGCGCGGGGAGGAGTTCAGGCGGCTTTGGCTCAGGCGCCTTCACCGGGGGAGGCGCGGGAATAGCCGCCGGAATTTCCACCGGAGGCTCTTCGACTGGTTCTTCAGGCGGAGGGGGCTCAACCACTACCGGCTCAGGCCAGACCAGTTCTACCGTTTCACTGCTCTGCTCAATACGAAAAGATGCGGCGGGTGAAAAAGCGGCGGCGCCGTCATAGACAGGG
>Ga0123357_10006905_pt1 | contig 13944 bp, 3 predicted proteins | sample TergutEmb28metaG_FD_89873 | JGI IMG/M metagenome (GOLD analysis project Ga0123357, IMG submission 89873) | Embiratermes neotenicus P4 segment gut microbial communities from Petit-Saut dam, French Guiana - Emb289 P4 | ecosystem: Host-associated > Arthropoda: Insects > Digestive system > Gut ... | reverse complement strand
TAGCCAACAACACCATTTAAAAAAGATTCATATGAAACAAAATATGCTCCCACAACACCTTATTAACAAAAACGAACCAAATCGTGAATATGTAGTAATTTTAGCAAGGAAGGACGAAACTCCCTGACGATGATCTGAAAAGATCGAAACCTGTCAGAGTAGTTTTTTGTGCTTTAATGTGTATTAAGTGAAAGTTATATAGGTGCATTTGTTGGTTAATATTTGAAGTAATTTTACGAAGTGCACGGTGCAACGATGAGATTCATACCTAACTACACAATCACAATAAAGACTGTTCTGTCATTTCTTCCTTTTCCTTATTTTATGTCGACATTAAAACTTCTGGGTCTGACGAATATGGACGGACTTGAGTCTGAAAGAATTATTGTTACCAGATGGCATGTTCGTTAAGGATTCGATTTGCTTGAGCATAGAGTTGAACTGCGTTGGATTAGAGACGAGAGGAATAGTTAATAACAGCAAATTAAGTCGATTTGCTTGTTGTGGTTGTCGTTCAGGTGACCGTGCATCGTGTTAAATTCTTATAATAAAACCAACCAGATGCACTAATTTCTCAAATTTATTTTTGGAATAAAACTTTGCATGTTTCGGACAGTTCCTCTGTCCATCATCAGGGGTTTTTCACTGTACACACAGTAATGGTATAAGTCATACAGGTTAGCTGACAGTTTGCGAGCAGGATCAGGACGGAACGTCCTGATCCTGCTCGCAAGCTGGAAAACTCCTGATGATAGGCAGAGGAACCGTCCGAAACATACAGAGTTTCATTCCAATAATAAATTTGAGAAATTAGTGCATCTAGTTGGTTTTACTATAAGATATGCTTGTTGTGATTTGCTCAAAGGAATTTAATGGTCGGGATACGCTTTCTATTTAATTCTCATACATGATGTGTAGATCAAGACGTGACATGAAGCTGCTGTTCAAGAAATAACAAAATGCAGTTTTATGCGATAACCGGTGTTAAGAAGCATTAATTTAGATGGCAATTGTTTCGCTATAACTGTGTTATATTCTGATATTTAGTAAGAGTATGTTTACTGAACATGAGTGTGAGATTCTCTGACAATGTTCGCACTCACGGTACTCAGTTGCAAGAAGTGACTCACACTTCCATCCTCTCCTGACGTCTCGGTCCAGCACGTTTAATTGGAACTGGTGACATAAATTAAATCGAAGTGGCTTGGCGTGTTTGAAACAGGATTGTGTGTGTAAAATGTCTGACTTTTAGGCCCTCGCTGTTCTGAGGTGTTACGCGATGTAAGTAGGCAGCTTGTTACCGATGTTTCGGGCAATTCTGTTGGTCCCATCTTCAAGGGAGCGATAGGGTGTACCGAAACATCGGTAGTCTGCATAACATGTCAGAAGACCTATGACTGTAAGTGCTCTGCGGCAGAATCCTGAGATCTCGCATGTCTGACACTCTTAATAAAGTTTTCTTCTTCAACTAGAATCAGTTTTCTTGATTTATTCCATGTGACGTTTGCAGACCAATTAAAGAATATTGTTAGTTCTGTATCAGTAAGGGCAGAAATAAGTAAAGAATGGTGGTTAATAAACTAGAGACATAGTAAATTTATGTAATATTATCAGTAACTGTGATTTTTGTAAGTAAGACTGTGACTGGCTTCAGACTGCGTGTGCAGCAAACAGCAGATTTAGCCCCGTGAGGCGATAGAAGTAATCATGTATTTTTCTTATGTCACCGTCCAGGAGAACGTAGTGGCCTTATTTCAGAAGGCAGACAATAATAGGAGCATCGCGCAGGTTACGAAATATCTGGTTATGTATTTTCCTGTTTTTCATCGTTATTCCTTCTTTCTTAGCTCTTGATATTTATCATACAACTTTGTTTTCGAGAATCCCGATTGGTTCTTTTCCCTCTGGGTAAGGAATCACATCTGACGATTATGCAAAGTAACGGGGAAAATACGGTCTATACTTCTTCAGTTTGGATACTGAAGGACATAGATTAAGAGTATTTATTCCAAGCAACCCCGTGACCTCAACATTCTAATAATAAATCAACAAATAACATCCTTTAAACACAATCCGGTATTTATTGATTGGTTCGACGCGTTTCGAAATGCACAGTGAGGATGATGTATCAATAATTGTTGACTATGTTGTGCTCCTTGACTCATTATTGTTGTCGAATGAGGCTGTTGCAAAACAACACACAGAGGAAAATGTATGGATCAGACCGAGTGATAGAGGCGTGCTGATAATTATACAGCCATAGAGTTTGTCTTCAATTGACAACGCGAGCGCTATTGAGCTTCAATGAAAGTGTAAATTTAGACGGAATGTGAGTCATTCTTGGAGGAACTGGAAATGGGGTTTTGAAAAGACATCCTGGCAAATACAAGTGTAATGTGAGGGTAGAATTAAAACTGACGTGAGAGAAATAGAGAGTTTTTACGTAAGAGTTACGAAAATTAATTCTTACTGACTTTATTATTGTAAAAGAAGAAAAAGAGGTAGTCTTTTAGCGAGGTTAAGGTCACGAAATCGAGCTTTTCTACCGAAAATTTGATCATGTCATTTCCGTATGTGCTTCTTGCCTAGTGCTTTCAATGACCAAGTGGACACTACTTATTAAGAAACGAATTTGTTCTTTGTAGACATCCTGTGTGTGTATGAAATGTGACTTGTGACGTTCACTCTTCTGGAATGTTAGATAGCGTTGGTTGCTGTTTGGCTACCGCCTTTTGTGGACGGTCTGTCTTGTTTTTCTTGACCCTTGAAGATTATGTCAATAGGCCGTCCCGCACTGTCGGCAGCCCACTACCAAGCAACGCTGTGCAGTACTGCAGAACAGCAAAGGTCTCAATTGCACATTAGCGGAAGCCTGGAGTCTCGCATGGGTAGAACTTGTTCAGGAAATTTTTTAAACAAAATGAACAGGTTTGGTCTGTAAAATTACGGAATTTATTAAATGCCTATTAAGTGTTCGAGCAAGATCCTGCACCGTAAGTTAGCTATTAAAAACCTATGCTGAGGTTTTTGTGAAGGGGACTTCGATGAGGGCCTCAGGCCTCTTGTTTATTTACAGATCGCGATTTTTCCAAATATTGTACCTCATTGTGCTGTTATTGCTGTGTTATACAACGAGATCTCTCCATCTCGTTTGGTACAGGGACACGTTTTTCTCAGGATACTCCGCCCTCATGTCGCACTCATCTTTCTCTGTTGCTATACAAGCTGACGGCATCCTTAAACAGAGTTCGTCTCTCTCACTCTCCCCCTCCCCCCACCCCCACCCACCATCTCATAACTTTAAAGGCCTGCCAAACCGTCACATTCCATCAGTTTTATATCACCTAACAGTTTGTACGGTTTCTGTTTTAGCCCATCATTTTATACGTAATTTTAAAACAATTCACCCGTACGAAGTAATTCATTTACGACATTTCCAATCCTGTTATTATGTATAAATTCTTTTCCTGCCACTCTTGTGAGACACGTTTCATGTCGTACGTTGCACCTGCCATGATCATTGCTTATTGCAGTCCCACCTGACAGTGATGACGTAGCAAGTGATTGCTAATTTCAGTTCTTGCATGTCTTGAGTCTTGTGACTGTGATGGGGTACAGATGTGACCGTCAGTGCTGAGTAGATGTGATTTTGGGAGAAGGCGGTCTTCGGCTACTCCGTGGCATGTTGGTGGACAGACTGAAGGAAGCCACAAAATTCTTAGGATACCTAAGAGTAATCCGGCCAAAATTCATAAACTGCATCCGGAATACAGGTAAAAAACATTGTTGCTGTTGTAATCTACTTACTAATGATAGGAAAATAACCTCATATTATTCTGAGAATGAGACGTGACGTGGTTCAAAAGCCAGATGAATTGTATTTTGTTAGGAGCCATTCCGTTGTGTTTACAATAATACAATAATTTATTCAGCCAGTAACACAACATATATTGGTAATCAATATTGAAAACTTGGCGGCATATTTCGATTCACTGAACAATCTTCAGGCCAATTTCTCAAAACACAGTACTGATACACTTAGCGAGTGCGCACTCGCTTCTCAAAACACAGTAAAACTGGTACCTTCAGCGAGTTCGCACTCGCTTCTTAAAACGCAGTAAAACTGGTACCTTCAGCGAGTGCGCACTCGCTTCTCAAAACACAGTAAAACTGATACCTTCAGCGAGTGCGCACTCGCTGAAGGTATCAGCACTGTGTTTTGAGAAATTGGCCTGAGGACTGTTCAATGAACCGAAATAGGCCAAGTTTTCAATATTGATTACCAATATACGTGTATGTTGTGTTACTGGCTGAATAAATTATTGCATTACGGATGAACTGTTGACTGAATTCAAGGTTTAGTTTGGTCGCTGTTCATTGTCGGTGTGACAGCGTCTTTCTGCCTGGTCACGTACTGCATGATGGGGCTGACTTCCTTTACCTTCACGTCTGTTTACTGATTAGAGCAGGTTGTCGATTTACAGCTTCCAGGTTTTGGTAGCTGTCCGGCGTTACTTAATTCCGACCGTGTTGAGATATACCGCTGAAACATTCGGCGCGAATTAAGGAACATTTTGCTACAGACCTGTTCTGGCAGACGCTTGCCGAATGGCAGCTGCCACCTGCGTTGCCACCGTCAGTGTGGTTTTGTTTAACGACACTGTCGAAGGGTTTCGATGCTGAGAAGCTAGCTCGAACTCAAGGTCTTTCTCTTGTTAGAGTACCAAGCATAAACGCTTTGAGGACCCTTGTTCTACACTGAATACGATTCTTCTGCTTCTTCTTTTTCTGTGGCGCTTCTGTCCGTTTTTGGGCCATGGCCTTCCCGATCTTCCCGAACACAGAGTTATAAAATCAGAATGAGTGGGTGGACTTTCATGTAGCACATTTAACAACAAAAAAGAAATTATTTACAAAACTTTCGTCGAAGAAACTGCAGGGAAGATGCAAAGACGAATGGATAATTTTGTAGTGGATTTTCAAGACATGTGACGGATGGGCGTGGAATGGATGTAGGTGTCTCAGGATATGTACCAGTGGTATTAAAAAAAAAAAAAAAAGGCAGTGTACTGTGACTAAGTGAACGACGAGCTTCTCCAGTAGGAAGTTGCTGCATGGTTTTACCAGAACTAGGCCATGTTTTTCATGTAGAATCACTCCACAAAAACTGACAGGTATATACCCGTTGTTCCTATTTCCACCTAATGGCTTAAATGAGGGAATCGATATGTAGTATTAATCAATCCGATTTAAGCTTACAAGACGATGAATATGTAATTGCACTGAATCGATATTTTATGAGGATCGTTAAATAGGAAGGAGCTCACATCCCGCATGCAGAAAATCGGTAATTATAGAAGTTGGTTATCATTTCTTGCAGACTGTCAGGTTTAATAATTTAGTAGCTCAGTTGTCACGTCACCTAATGTCAAGGACAATCTATATCTTCGTTCCTGAAGCACTTCCAAAGCTTTCCCTTGTGGAACAAATCGTGTCACATCCGGAAGGCTGTTACACCACCGTAGGTAGTCCTCAGCAAGTGGCCGGACTCCAGTTACAAATAATGTCGCAGGATCTATATTCGTATAAAATTACCGATTTGCCACTTCTGTCTGTGTAACTGCGATGAAGGGTCAGAGAGGACTGAAGACGAAAGAATGAGAAGCTCATTTGAGTGTTTTATGCGCCTTTAAATGACGAAAAGTATGTCAGTATTTTTGCGAATTAATCAAAATATGGGCAATTCGTGACATCTTCGTTGTTTCAAATTCTTTTTTTCCCTTGTATGATGATTTAAAGAGTGTAAATAAATAATTATGAAATATAGTAGGCACAATGACTTCTATAATGATTGGAGGACATTCGATTCCCTTAGATATAAGTGATTTTTCTGTTCTCCAAATCGGGCAGACTGTTTCTGGGTACACCCGACACTGTCTGCAGGGGCTGAGGTAAACCAAGTGAAACACCAGCCAGAATGTTCGATATTCTGGCCGGGATTCGAACCGGACTATTCCTTAATAAAAGAAGAGTTACCGCCCAGTTAGACTGCTTTTAGTTTTTTGTTACATTTTAAGACAAATATTTGCATTCCTGCATTCAATATTTCGTTACGTATCACCATAAGTGCTGAAGGTACACTCTATTGCACGCATCCGCGGGACTTTTTTTCTCAAATTCTGAAAACCTATGTACATGTTGCTTTGAAGTGTATTACCACGCAGCATTTCAGGACCCTACATTCAATGTTACTATGTTAGTCCCCTGTATAGTGTCGCATGTCCTCCATATTGGTATTATTGTCGACGAGACTTAAAATTAAGTAGAATGGATAGTAATTAATTATATTTAATCGCACGTTGAACCTAATTTTACTCCAACTAGACGCAACAATAATTTAATTATTTATTATTATTTATTATTATTTTAATAATAATTCTAATCAAACATGTTTCGGGCGATAAGGTCGCCCATCCTCAGGAGCACTAGACTGTGTTTACAGCTTGTGGTATAAAGCACCGGCAATGCTGCCTGCTGGTGACCAGGATGAGGTTCCAACTCATCCTGGTCACCAGCAGGCAGCATCGTCGGTGCATTATGCCACAAGCTGTAAACACAGTCTAGTGCTCCTGAGGATGGGCGAAATTATCACCCGAAACATGTTGAGCTGATTGAAATTATTAATAATAAAATTATTATTGTTGCATCTAAGTTGGCTGTTTATATTATTGTGTTAATGATGCACGGTCACACAAACATCGAGCTAATTTTCCTCTAGCACGATAGAAGTTGCAGTACAGCGGTGTGTATTCTTGAGTTCTTTGAGCTGCTACTGGGTATGTTCAAAACGAATCGAAACCGGGTTGTAACGTGTCAGTCTCGCCCCTTCTGCCTGTGAGGACAAAGAAAGATAGAAGGAAAGAAACCAACAAGAAAAAATGAAGAGAAGCAGGTTACTCCGAAACGTCCATAATTTCTGCAGTGAATGTGGGCAGCAGTGGAAATCTCCATTCTCATATTTGTTAGAATTCTGAAGAAGGGGTAATTTTTTTCCGAAATATTGGAAATATATATAATGTGATGTGATATTATATCTATCATCTCTACTATGTGTGAGTTGCCTTGGAAAACCTCGTCTTATGTTAGGCTACGGAGGAAGAAGAAGAAGGAGAAGGAGAGAAGGAGAAGGAGAAGAAGAAGAAGAAGAAGAAGAAGAAGAAGAAGAAAATTTTTTCCGGAGCTTTGGAGACTGTCACTGTGCGCGTTCGCAAAATTTGGAATGCAACTGTGTGCTGCGTCATACGTACCTGTCTGAATGGAACACTTCGGCCCCCACTTGATAGATTCGCATAGCAAGTGATACTTGAAGTTTTTCGAAAATCTTTCGAGAAAATGGAAGTTTCATTAAAATATGACAAGAATAACGTGTAATTTACATGAATACATTTGTGATTTTATATTAATAATTGTCCAACGAGATACAACACAAGGCAGTCTCTTTATTATTCTGCAAGTTCACTCTACGTGTTTCGGCTGTAGTTACAGTTTTGTGTACTCCTGATGACGGGTGTGGTTGACACCCGAAACATGTCGAGTGTACTTGCAGAATAATAAATAGACTACTTTGTGTTGCATCTCGTTGGATAATTATTAATATAGATCAGCGATGCACGAAACCATAAACATAAAATGTGTAGTTTTATATCTCGATGAGAAAATTTTCAGCCAAGATTTATAGAGAAAATCAAACCACACATTTTATGTGCATTATTTTTTTCCTTCGAAAATTGCCCCCTTTATGAGATAATGTATAAAAATGTGATAGAGTCAGGCAAGTCAAAGACGACAGTGTAGGGTATAATGCTGCATAGAAAAGATGCGATTTGTCTGCCGGACAGACACACACTCAAAATTTATCGTACTTGTTGCTGATCCACGGCGAAAGCCCCTCAGCGTTACGTTATACGTGTAGTAAATTTCTTTCTTGTTTTCGTATATTATCGTAACTGCAATCCGCTACACTGTTGCAGCCCCCCCGTAATAATGAACACTTAGTACAGTAGAACTTTCCACTTCAGTGCCCTATAGACTTCTGCTCATGTTCCTAAATTTTATGATGTAATAATTAACAATTCTGTCCTCTGTAATCTATGTACGACATTTTTTATTTTATTTTAGACGCTTGATCTTTGAATTCTCCCCTTATTATGCAACGGCACTGGACATTTCCTCTGCTCAATTGTTCTATCATTTTTTACTACGCTTTCTGTCATTCTAGTTTTGCTTTAAACTTTGGTAATATGTTAGCATCTAAGGCCCCTACTGGACCTTGTGTTTGTTATTGATTTATTTGGATGGCGGCTATGCAAATTGAGAAGGATTCGTAGTAAGCCTTATTTTGAGAAACGGGTTTCTGTTGTTTCAGCAACAGGCAGCGTGAGAGAAAATGGCGACCTCCTCGGATACCTTGCGTCGAGGGACGTTACTGGGCACATGGCTACTTCTTGTTGAGGTGAGTGAGACCTCATCTGTTTTCATGCTGGTCCTTATAGGGTGTTTCTGAAGTGCACCGTACTGTAGGGGGCGTGTTCTGTGCACAGTAAGAGTGCAACACGCCTGTGCAGACGTAGGTCCTTGGACTTCGTCTTCGAGTTATGACTCGTTGTGTGCTGGAAGGCAAGTGTTGATTTACGCTTCGCCCATTTAAGCGTTATGATTTATGTTTTGACGTTCAGTTACAAAAAGAAATAAGCAGTGCTTTCCTTTAGCTCGCTGCACTTCTCGCTGAAGATCGTCACATGCAATCAAGGAAAATGCAGGCCGTGTGTGAGTTGAACCGCGTCCCTTGTCTGCCCTCTGTCTTAGTTTAGTTGCACCATTCGCTTTCGTAGTCTGCACGCTAATATTAAGAAGAGGCAATACACAAGAACCCAGAAGGTTTACTTCTAGTAATCTTACGTCCCATGCAGTGTGTCTGCTAGAACCTATCAACCGGTCTTCGTGATGGTAGTTTAGAAGTCTTCTACCAGCGATACTAAACCAATGCTAGGCATACAACCACATGCGCGCTGTTGTACTGAGACATTCTGTAGTAGCTATGAAAATTAGTTTCCTTTTTTTAATTTGTTTTGATCGCATAAACTGTAACAGACTGCCAACCCGAACCTAATTAAGTCAACCTGAAGCAGGGGCAGTTATTTTCCTCCGACACGTCAGCATCAACATGTGAACCTTCACGGTGTCACAACCAAACGAACTATCATTTGGCCTTGATAATTCTTTGTATATAGTAAACATTTGTCGAATTACAAAACAAAGTAATTCTGTCCCTTACACAGCGTGAACAGCTCTGAAGGACTACAAATGAACCTGCATTAAATGAACATCAAGGTCATTGACTTGCCTACGAAATCGTAAAGAGAAGGCCTGCACTTTCAAATTACGTTCATTCATATTCGGAATAGCTGCACCACAGTCGCACTGAATGGAAACCAAATTACGCAAGGAGAAATTGCCAGATACTTAAAGTATCCATCTCGACAGAAGACTGACGTGGCGAACTCACATATGTGCTAAAAGAAAACGGCTGGAGCTTAAATTCCAACAAATGTATTGCATTCTGGGAAGACAGTCGGAGCAATCAATAGAAAATAAGTTATTGATCTACAAAACTATTCTAAAGCCCATCTGGACATATGGTATACCCCTCTGAGGTACAGCTAGTAATTCAAACATTGAAATGTTAGTACTCCGAGCAATAGAAAATGCTCCGTGGTATATTTAAAAAAAAAGTCATATATATGCAGACTTAAAGGTACCAACAATTAGATTAGAAATTACAGAATTCAGCGTGAAGTGCAGAGATAAAATAACAACACACACAAACGAACTTGCATTCACACTACTTGAAGAAGAAAAGCCTAGAAGTCTGAAAAGATTCAAACCAGCAAATTTAACAACCAGGTTTTCGTAAATATCATTTCACAGATATGCGAACTTATGATTGGACAATGTTCATTGGGATATTACTCTGCAAGACATGTACTAAATAGTGTAGGATTTTAGGTTCGACTACATAAATTTTACTTATAGTTTTGTAATGGAATGATTGTATAGTAAAAGGAGCCCCAAAAAAAATTCAGAATAACCCACATGTTTGTGTCTGCACGTTCTAATTTTCTGTATCGATGAAAGCCAGTAAGGAGCTTCGTGCTCTAGCTTCTGAATATTTGGACGGTTGGAAACAGTCAAGTAACGTGTTTAGATTTTCGTTTATGGAATTAGCCCGGTGCGGTCGGTCAGTGCAGATCAGTTCCAAGGTCTGCCTATCATGGGTGCTGTCCTTGACCAGGTGGCCACGCCCAGCTTCCAATCTTTTTTAATGTCTCTTGGTTCCAATCTCGTTGTCCAGCAAACAGTGACAGTCTAAAATCTTTTTTATTCAATTCTCGACACAGTTCATCATACAGCCTGGTGATAAAAAAACAGTTATATTTTATGCTGTATGTGTTGTCAGTGTATTCATGGGAAGGGCTGCATCATCCTTCCTGTAGCTTAACGACATCATTGTGTAAGATTACATAACATTGAACGATTGGTACATGATTTCGGAGTATGTGGTCGCTGCTGAATCACTGTACTGACGTGTTTCTAGTGATTTGGGGGTGATCATGATAAACCTGCCGGATAGCTGGTGTTCCGGGCGAGACTCGAACCAGGCATTCCTGAATGGAAGTTGAAGCGGCGGTGCTTTGTAATGAAGTTGGATATTGAGGGAGCGTGACGTCTTAGAGTACAGTAGATTTAGAGAGACGCCTTTTGAGGCGGAATATATATGGCATTAGATCGTTATCGTGTTTACGGGTACATTTTGGTAACCTGTAAGGTGTTGAATATTCGTGTCCTTGTACCACCCTGACTAATAATTGTTCTGTGCCTATAAATTCGTGTTAATATTGTACTACCTAATTTCGTAGTAATCATATCAACACGAAATATCAGTTCGTTTGCGGCCGTACATGTTTGACACGCCTACGTCACGCCTGACTTCAGGTGTTACAACAGCAATTCATTGCCTTTGTAATCCCACCAAAAAAAAGAAAAGCCACGTGTCCTGAGTTTCAGTTCAGGCTAATAGCAGTCATCATCTTTCTTTGAACTGGAACCGGTACGCATGCTGCTCTTCTTGTATTGCACACGTGTGGTGTGTTTGTTTTTGCGAAAAATTTCAGCGTCCTGTAGGAAATCAAGTAAATCTCGCGCCGTGACTTGAAGGTGAACATTAATTTGTCATTAACTAAGAGCAACAAATTGCAGTTCTCTCAGCCCACGTTACTGCCGCTCTTCGCGTTTTATGTAAGTGCTTTTTGATCTCTTCTTTATGTGATTTACTGCTGGTTTGTTTGTACGAAAACTGTTGTGGTAATTACAGGTTGAGTAATTGGCTAAAATGTTTGAACATTATCATACTTCCGATGGCATATACGGATAAAAAAACGCGTAAAAATAAAAGAGAGAAGTTCATAACAGTTGCAGAGTTTGGAGGAAAGAAACAAAGGAAGGAACTTAAGTAAACAGAAAAAAGAGGCGAGAAAGATAATAGAGAGTTTTATATTATGCTTTTATCAATGCTTTTCCAAGTGCAGATATACAGGGTGAGTCTCTCGCTAGAGGCCCCAAACTATTGTCTATAAAAAATTATGTTATTGAGATAATGACTTAAAAATTTATATACACATACTGGGAACGATGCAAAACGGGACCTGCTCATAATCGATGCTGCAACTGGTCTCCTTTCACTTCCAATCACACTTGAATCCGTTTCTCCAAATTCTGGAATACTTTTCCCAAAGTGTCGACGTTGACGGCTTGAATCTCTTGGCGTTCAGCGTCTTTGAATTGTTCGATTGTGCGGGATGTATTTTTGTACACTTTGCCATTCAATAGGACCCAATGAAAGAAATCGGCAGGCGTTAGATCGGCTTCCGCTTGTCTCTAAGTTTTTAACCAATTTCTGGATGCAACACTTCAATGGTGCACGTCTTACAACAAATTCCTTTCGAAATGCCGTCTGGCATGCTTTAAATAAACATGTATGCCAGTATTTACGAACGAGAAACCCGCCCTGTTCGACTGTATACATAGACAATATTTTGGGGCCTCTAGCGAGAGACTCACTCTGTATATCGGCAGCTGAGGATGTCATTGCGGAAGCTGTGTAGATGATCGGCTATTTCACGGAACTACATTGGCATTCGCCTTTAGAATCTGAGGAAAACCACGAACAGCCGGTAGCGGGATGAGATCCATGTGAGTACGATATGTACCGAAGAAAAGTGCAGAGCATTACAGCTATATCGACCCAATCGCCGGAGAATAGAAAGGAAGGAAAAGGGAAAGCGAGAGAGAAGGGACAAAGCAAAGAGACAAGGACTGGTAAGGTAAGATAAATAACGATGTTTCAATCTTCAGAGAAGCAGATATGCAGGACAGGAATGTTGCTTTGTTTTTAACGGACATTTGAGTTTGTCATTTGTGGCTCGCGGGTCATATGTTCTTTGGCTCTGAAGTGCACAATGAAGAATGGATGAAACAAAACGCATTTACACTCACCCCTCGCACTTCGTGGGTTCGTACTTCCCGGGGTCGCCCCAAGAATAGATGTGAATCACAATGACCCTTCAACGGATAGGATCATCAAAATTGTTCGACAAATCGAAGAGGTCTTCGAGCCGTGCCGCATGCTGTTCGAGTAGAAGAGAAGAGAAAAGCCGCTCCCATCAGAATGTTTCTTCAGAGCAAACACTAAAACTTTTGGTGGCCAAGATTTTCGCTTTTCGCTTGAGGGGGGGGAGGGGGGGGAGGAGGGTCCGAGTCTTGGATCTGGTATAGAAGAAAATTGTGTTAATTAGCTTAGAATATCAGACCTTGCCGTGCAAGTTTCACACTTATGCACTAGACTATTGTCCTGGTGTTGTCTGATACAGGCTTTGCGTCTGGCCGGGGTCAGTGGACACGGACGCCTGATGAACCCTCCCGCACGCAACAGCATGTGGAGATTCGGGTTTCCAAACCCAGTGAACTACAACGACAACGAACTCTTCTGTGGGGGCCACGCGGGTGAGTTTGAATTTCTCTAACTAGACTTTAGCTTATTAAGAGAAACTAAAGCCAATTTAAACCTCCGGTTTTTATTTTTGTGATAAAGTGGCTCACACTGAAGACTTCCCCCTCTTTTTTAAACAATATTGCATTACTTACGGTTACAGACCGGCCACACAGTAACGGTGTTTGCGGTGGGAGTGAAGTGCTGTGTAACTGTGTGACTGTCTTTGATATAGGCCCTAGATAATTTTAGTACCGAAATGTGAAGCCAAGCAGTATTCGGAGTAATTAACATCGGCGAAATGAATAAGACCTTTGGGTTTAATTCTGCTACACATTATTTAAGTACCAACCCTCTTCATACCGCTTACGACACAGGTACATTTTGTGGCTCACGGAAGTAATTCTTTGATCCGTTCAAAACATTGTGAGAATCTTACAACAGATAACTGAAGAATAAAATCCAACTAGATGTCACTTATTACTTTATTATGCTTATGTTAGGCTCAACATATTTCGGGCACCATTATGCCCACTGTCAGGAGCTCACGACGAGAGCGTTGGTTTCCACATAGGCCGTCTGGTTCTCGAGTTGCTGCCGGTTGGGTGTTAAGTGCAGGCAGGATGGATGAGTGTCCTCATCTATCCTGCCTGCACTTAACCTCCAACCAGCAGCAACTCGAGGACCAGACGGCATATGTGGTAACCAACGCTCTGGTCGTGAGCTCCTGATGATGGGCATAATGGTGCCCGAAACATGTTGAGCATAACATAAGCATAATAAAGTAATAAGTGGCATCTAGTTGGATTTTATTCTTCAGTTATCAAGATGATGCACGG
>Ga0123357_10006904_pt1 | contig 13945 bp, 12 predicted proteins | sample TergutEmb28metaG_FD_89873 | JGI IMG/M metagenome (GOLD analysis project Ga0123357, IMG submission 89873) | Embiratermes neotenicus P4 segment gut microbial communities from Petit-Saut dam, French Guiana - Emb289 P4 | ecosystem: Host-associated > Arthropoda: Insects > Digestive system > Gut ... | reverse complement strand
GCGTCCGAAGATCTCATCCTGGCGGCAGTTCAAGGCGATCCTGCGCAAGGACATCGTCATGGAGCTGCGCACCAAAGAGATGATCACCTCGATGGGGCTCTATGCGCTGCTGGTGCTCATCATCTACTACGTGGCGCTGTCGCAGGCGGGCACGAACTTCGATGTGAGCCGCATCAGCGCAGGTCTGCTGCTGCTGGCGATCGTCTTTACCTCGATGCTCGGGCTGAACCGTTCGCTGGTACACGAGCAGGACCAGGGGCAACTTGACGCCTTGTTGCTCTCGCCGATCGACCGGCCGATACTCTTCCTCGGCAAGGCGGTGACGAACTTCATCTTCCTCGCTATCGTCGAAGTCATCATCACCCCGCTCTTCTACTTTATCTTCATGGGCAACGCCCAGACGAGCGCTATGGGGCCGCTGTGGATGGTGGCGCTGGCGCTGCTGCTGGGCTCGATTGGTATTGCCGGCGTGGGTACTTTGCTGGCGACGATGTCGGTCAACACCAAGGGCAAGGACTTTGTGCTGGCGGTCATTTTTATTCCATTGATGTTTCCGCTGTTGCTTGCTGTGGTCACAGCGCTCAACGCGGTCATTTTGGGTAATCCTGATGCCACAACCGTTTTTTGGCGATTTGCGGGTATCGCTTTCGGGTATGATGTAATCACGATTGCGATTGCCTGGGCGCTCTACGAGTTTATCCTCGGGGTCTAGGCCCGATGTCAGTTAAATGAAAGGAAGGGCATGAAAACTTCCCTGAAATGGGCTGTGGTGTTAGCGGTCCTGGGTGGCGTGTTGACCACGCTGGCTTTTCTGGGCGCGTTTTACTATGCGCGCGTGCAGACCTTCAGCACGACTGTTCCCGTTGCGCGCGAGATAGCGCTTCCGGCGGTCAAAGCGGGTTTTCCGGCGCCGCCGGAGTCGCAGGCCTCGGCCCCCGCGGGCACGGTTGCCGTCAGGCGGCCTTGGTTCTCGCAAAAGATTTTCTTCTTCCATGTGCCGATTGCCGTGGCGTCGTTGCTCGTGTTCACGATCGCGGCCATCTTCTCGGTGCTGTTTCTTGTCAAGCGCAAGAAGAGCTACGACACGCGCTCGCGGATTGCAATGGAGGCGACGCTCATCTTTATCGTCGGCACGATGATCTCCGGCGATCTGTGGACGCGCGCGTCCTGGGGCGTCTGGTGGGAGTGGGAGCCGCGGCTGACGACCTATGCCATCATGACCCTGCTGGTCATTGCGTACTTTGTGCTGCGCAACTCCGTTGAGGATGAGGAGCGGCGCGCGACCTATGCGGCGGTCTTTTCTATCTTTGCGTGGATCGACGCGCCCATCACGTTTATGATCACACGGATCATGCCGTCGCAGCACCCGGCGCTGGCTGCCATGGAAACCAGCAATCTGATCCCGTTCATGGTTGGGATGGCGGGCATGTGCATGCTCGGCTTTGCGATCTATGAGCTGCGTTTTAATGAAGAACACCTCCGCGAGCGCCTGGCTGCGCTCAAAGATGACCTGGAAGGATAGGAACAGATTATGGTCGATGCAACTAACAGCTTGTTGTACCAGCTGGTCTTAAAGGATGCGCCCTATGTGATCGCGGCCTACGCGGTGCTCTGGCTTGCGCTGGCGGGCTACGTGACGGTGACCCTGCGCCGTCTGATGAAGCTTGATAAAGAAGTCAAGTTGCTGGAAGACGCCGTGGCGGCAAAGACAGAGGCGCAGGACTAGAGGGCTGTCGGGGAGATGGAGAGTTTGGAGAAGCGGACATGGCGCTAGAGACGGCATCGTTGCACTCGTTCTGGCTGAGTTTCGTCTTCCTGTTGGCGGCCTCGGTGCTCTTTGCGCGTCAGATGCTCGTGCGTGATCGCGCGGCGGGCAGCGCCGCAAACGTCGCCGCGCAGATTCTTACGGGGCTTGCCTGGTTGTCCCTTTCTTTGAGCGTCGCGTTTAACTCGATGGTGCATCATCGCACGCCGCTGACCGGCGCCAACACACTAGTGCTCATAGCCTGGGTGCTGGTGCTCATCTATTTTGTGATCGAGTATCTGTTTCGCTTCAAGCTGTATGGTTCGCTGCTGATCCCGATCTCGGCCATTCTGCTCTTTGCCGCGCAGGTGACCGCCGCGGTTGGCGGGAGCGCAGAAGCGGTGGCGCCCGCGCATGTCTCTGCGCAGGTCAATAACACCGTAATCACTTTTCATGTGTTGCTCATCATTCTTGCAAGCGTCCTGCTTCTGATTGGCGCAGTGGCTTCGGTGCTCTATCTGTACCGCGATAACGGGTTGCGCACGCACAAGACCAACGTGCTTTCGCGCCGTCTGCCGGCTCTGGGCAATCTGGAGCGATTGGCATCGCGGCTGATTACGATTGCGCTGCCGATCTATTTTGCGGCACAGATACTGGGGATCACCCGGGCGATCGCTGACCAGGTCGGTGGCTGGTACTTTGACCCGCGCATCATGTTCTCGGGCGTAGTGCTGGTAGTGTTTATCATTTACGGCGTACTCTATCACCGCCAGAAAACGAGCGGCGTGGTGACGGCCTGGATTGCCGTGGCAGGCGGCCTGTGCGTCATCGCACTGATGATCCTGGCCCGCGTCCTGCCCGTAGGCTTCCATACCTTCGGCCTGATCCGCTAGTGGTAAAAGCAAGTATCTTTAGCTACATTCAACCTTGTCATTGCGAGGAGCGTAGCGACGCGGCAATCCAGAAGGAGGGAACACAATGTACCCGTCCCCCTGTGTTCCCCTACCCGCCGCCTGGCCGGGGGGTAAATACCACAGAGGCGTTTGTCACCTCGCTTGCTTGTCATTCTGCGCGAAGTCGCAGAATCCAGTGATACGGCCTTTTGGATCCTGCGACTGACGCGCAGGATGACTTGAAATAAGAAACGGAGATTATCAATGAACGTTTTAATCACGGGTGGAACAAGTGGCATCGGGCTTGCGACGGCACGGCTGTACGCGGCGCGCGGCGCCTCTGTTGCGGTTGTGGGGCGTGACCGGGCCAGGCTTGACGCGGTTGCCGAAGAGCTGGGCGCGGTGCCGGTCCAGTGCGATGTTGCTGATGAGGCGGCGCTGGGTGAGGCCTTGACGGCTTACGTGGAGGCCTGCGGCGTGCCCGATGTGGTCATCAACGCGGCTGGCATCGTCGGGGTTGGCGAGTTCGTGGATCTTGACCCGACGCTCTACCGCGCAACGATCGAGACCGATCTGATGGGAACGGTCGCGGTCTGTCGCTTCTTTGCGCCGCTCATGATCAAGCGGGGGAGCGGGCATATCGCCAACGTGGCCTCAGTTGCCGGCTACATGGGCATCTATGGCTACAGCGCGTATTCCGCTGCGAAGTTTGCCGTGATGGGCCTGTCCGAGGCCCTGCGTTTTGAGCTGAAGCCTCACGGCGTCTGTGTGCACGTGCTCTGTCCGCCCGATACCGAGACACCGGGCTTTGCCGAAGAAGTGCGCCAACGCCCTGCCGCGACCGCGAAGATCTCAGGCAACCTGAAGCCCGTCTCGCCCGAATACATTGCGCAGAAACTGGTGCGCGGCATTGACCGGGGCAAGTACTACATCGTCCCGGGCGCACTCTCAAAGTTCTACTTCCGACTCAAGGGCATCTGGCCGGAGATCTATCTCTGGATCGTTGACGGCGACGTAAAAAAGTCAGTCTGAGCATCTGACCAGACGGGGAAACACAGGGGGTCGGGAAGACAGGGGGACGGTTCTCTTGTCTTCTTCCGAGAAGACAAGAGAACCGTCCCCCTGTCTTCTGTCTGGAAATTTCAATCCAGCGTCAATTTTGTTACCTGCCATTTGCGGTTTTTATCTATGCAAGCCCCTCTGATAGTTTTAGAATTATAAATGGAGGATACTCGCTTAAAGGAGAGAGAGTTCAAGAGAAAGAAGGTTATCAATAATGGCACGACATTCTCGATTACTGGCGACAGGAAAGTTGAAGTGGTTCCTGCTCGTCGCCCTCACCTTGGTTGCCCTGGTGATGGCAGTTCCCGCCCTGGCTTCAGCGGCGCCCGCGACCGTCGGATCCTTTCTGACGGCAAACGGAACGACCTACAGCGACAGCAGAACCTACAGCAGCAGGGGAACAACATATTACAAAGTGGTTCTTTCTGCGCCCGGGTCGATAGCGTTCAAAGGGAAGGCAACGGATACCTCTGATTATCAGTTTGCTTACTGCTTCGATTATGCAATATATGACAGCACCGGAACAAAGATGGTTGGCAAACCTTATTATTACAATGCCTTCACGAACACGAGCGATTATGTGTCTTATTCTGACTCCGGCAAGGTTTACCTGAATTCAGGAACCTACTACATTCAGGTCGGCTTTGACACGAACGATTATTTCCCTCCGGATGACTCGCTGGAGGTCAAGTACGACTACAATCTCACGTTGACCTATGCAAGCGCGACTGAAAGCTTCCCGGAGCCTTATGCGGGCAACAATAATACTATCGCGACCGCAAAGGCGATTTCGCTGCGCACAACCTATCGCGGAATGTTTCCAACAGGCGCATTGGCCTCGGGCGGCGGCACGGACAATCAGGATATTTACAAGCTCAGCATCCCCTATCCTACGCAGCAGATAACGATCAAAACGGTTTCTACGGCCATGGGATATAGCAACTACTACGACTATGGCAGCCTTAAAGTTACGCTCTATAACAGTGCGGGTACGGTAATTTTTTCCGGGTCTATAACGCCTGGGCAAGACAACATTGATACTTGGATTTTGAGTACTGCTAATGGCGGCCTGAGCAAAGTGCTTCCAGCGGGGACCTACTACGTAGGATATAAGGCAGCCTATGATATTTGCATAGGCGGCGTCTATACCGTCAATATCAACCCCCTGCCTGATGCGCCTCAAATCACAGCCCGGACAAACGGGAACGGATATACGACGGTGACGTGGAAGAAAGTCGCGGGTGTATCAGGATACTACGTATATCGTAGACTGACGAGCACCAGCACGTACACCAAGATCGCAACCCGTACGGGCGCCGCTACGCTCAGCTATACGGATAAGGCGGTTACCGCGGGTAAGAGCTATTACTACGCGATAAGAGCCTACTCCGGTACGTCGATCAGCGGGCCGTACTATTACTACACCTACAATCGCTATCTTGCTCCGCCTAAGCTCAGTAGCGCCCTGCGCTATAAAAAGGGCTACTCCTACGTCAAGGTGACGTGGGCCAAGTCAACCGGCGCGTCACGTTATTATGTGTATCGTAAGACCACGGGCGGTTGGGTGAGTATGGGCTATACCACCTCAACGTCTTTTGTGGATAAGAAGGCAAAGAAGGGTGTCAAGTATACCTATGCTGTACGGGCGTGGTATCAAACAGGCAGCTGGAATGCCTGCATGTCTACGTACTCTAATGCCAAGGCTTTTAAGCCGTAAGGGAACCTGAGTAGAAAAGGCGAGACAGGCCTGATGTCGGGGCGCAAGCGATCTGCTTGCGCCCCGATTTTTTTGATATCATAAGCTAAGCGTCAAGGAACTGAGGTGACCCTATGCCAGATATGATAACTGCACAACTTGAATCCTTCCGGGGGCCGGTGGAGCACCCGGCCCGTGAGACGCGCACCCTGCGGCTTTACAACGCGCTGCTGGTTGACCCCGCGGCTTACGCCACCCGGCATCGCGCTCAACAGACGCCGCGTGGCGAGGTCTGGATCAAGGGGGAGAACATCACCTATGCGGGTCCGGCTGTCGCAGAGGGCGAGCGCCCGGCCTTTGACGCCGAATATGATCTGGGCGGTAACCTCTTGACTTGTGGCTTCAAGAATGCTCACGCGCACAGCCCGATGACGTTTTTGCGCAGTCGTTCCGACGGTCTGCCGCTTGATCGCTGGCTCAAAGAGATCTGTTTTCCGGCGGAGGCGCGCCTTAATGGCGAGATGGTCCATGCGCTGACCCGCGTGGCGATTCTTGAGTACCTGTCCAGCGGCATCACATCGGTTTTTGACATGTACTTCAACGCGCGTTCAATGGCGCGCGCCTCGGTCGAGATGGGGATGCGCAGCGTCTACTGCGGCAGCATCAGCGATTTCATGTCCTCGGTCGAAGAGCAGGCGGAGCGCTACCGCTACTTTGCTGATTACCATGAGCTGGCAAGCTTCCGTTTTGGCTTTCATGCGCAGTACACGACCTCAGCGCCGCTGTTGCGGGACCTGGCTGAGCTGGCGGCCAGCCTGGGCGAGCCGCTCCATACCCATCTCTCGGAGACCGAGTCAGAGACGCTTAGCTGTATTGAGCAGACCGGCATGACGCCAGCCGCCTATCTGGATAGCCTGGGCATTTGGGACCGGGGCGGCACGGGTTTTCATGGCGTCTGGCTCTCGCATGATGACATGCGGCTGCTGGCACGTCGCGGGGTCTCTGTCGTGAGCTGCCCTGCCAGCAACGCCAAGCTGGCAAGCGGCATCGCGCGTGTCACCGACATGCGCGAGGCGGGGATCAACGTGGTGCTGGGTACCGACGGGCCGGCCAGCAACAACGCGCTCGACTTCTTCCGTGAGATGTACCTCTTTACCGTGCTGCAGAAGCTGCGTACGCGCGACCCGGGGGCAGTTGGCCCCGATGGCGTGCTCTATGCGGCGACCACGGCAGGCGCTCGGGCCATGGGCCTGCCCACGTGCCAGGCGCTGGAGGCGGGTCAGGCGGCCGACCTGCTGGTCATCGACCTGGACCAGCCCAACATGCAGCCCCATGCCGACACGATCACGAACCTGGTCTATTCTGCCAGTAAGAGCAACGTGCTCATGACAATGGTAGCCGGTCGCATCCTCTACGAGCACGGACGCTTCCATGTTGGAGCTGAGCCAGAGCAGATATACGCCGACGCCAACGCCGCCTGCAGCCAGCTGTTCACCTGACGTTTCTGGCGTTAGCTGGGGTGGCTCTGGTTGGCACTCGCCCCGTAGGGCGCGACGACTCGGCGCGCCTTGCTCGGGGTGATAGCGAATCCCAATAATGTGCGGAGGTATCAGGCTCGGCGGCTGATGACCGTAACTCGTCGGCGTTGTAACTCAACTAATTCACAGGGTTATCCACAGGGCGCCTCTTGTATAATGATAGTGAAAGAGGGGCGACAGGGTTGTCCCTGGTAATTATTCCCAGATATCGGCGTCATAACGGCGCCAGAAGGAGGTCCAGAAACATGCGTGTAAAGAGAGTGCTCGTGGCAGTGCTTGCTGTCTTGTTGGTAGCGGGATTGGCGGCGTGCGGCCCGACTAAAACCGACAATAGTGCGAACACAGACAACACGAACAGTAGTGAGAAGGCCTTAAAGATCGCCATCATCACGAGTCCTTCGGGGGTCGATGACGGCTCGTTTAATCAGAATAACTATGAGGGCATCAAGGCGTTCATTGGGAAACATTCTGCCTCGACGGTCACCCCTATTCGTCAAGAGGATCAGGCTAAGTCGATTCAGTCTGTTCAAGACGCCGTGGCAGACTATGACGTTATCGTCACGCCCGGATATCAGTTTGCTGGCATCACGAAGATCGCACAGGAAAACCCCGACAAGAAGTTTATCCTGGTCGATGCGTTTCCTGCGGACCCGGCGGATGCATCCGGCTTCAAGACTACTGAGGCTCCAAACATCTACGCCATGCAGTTCGCTGAGCAGGAGAGCGGGTTTTATGCAGGTGTCGCTGCGGCCATGGAGTCCACCAGCGGTAAAGTTGCGGTCATGAATGGCCAGGCCTTCCCGTCAAACGTGCATTATCAGCGCGGTTTTGAGGCGGGTGTCCAGTACGCGAACAAGCATAACGGCACGAAGGCGACCTGTGTTTCGCTTCCCAGCTACGCCGGTATGGTTGGCAAGGAGAACATCGGCGGTAACTATGTTGGTTCATTTGCTGATCCGGCTAAGGGCAAGGTCGTCGCTGAGGCGCTCATCGCCCAGGGCGTCGATGTCATCTTCCCGGCTGCGGGCTTCTCAGGCTCCGGCGCCTTTACTGCGGCTAAAGAGAGCAACGGTAAGGTCAAGGTCATCGGCTGCGACGTCAATCAGTGGAATGACGGCAAGAACGGCGATGCAAACGTAGTGCTGACAAGCGTGCTGAAGGTCATGGACGTACAGGTTGAGCGTCAGCTTGAGAACATCCTTAATGATAGCTTTAAGGGCGCAAATGTCACGCTGCATGCCAAAGATGATGGTACGGGCTTTGTGAGCACCGAGGGTCAGCAGCAGCTGAGCGCCAAAACGCTTGACGCCTTGAAAGCGGCTGAAGAGGGTATCAAGAACGGCACGATCGTTCCGCCGACCGGTGACGCAGGCGATACAACCAGTCCAACCGCCTTCCCCGGCCTCTAACTCGGTACTCGGTCTCCTGGCTCGGTCTTGTTCCGTGTAAGCCATTCAGAGCGCCCCTCAAGGGCCCAGGCCCGATACGGGGCGCTCTTCAAGGCCTACGCGAAACAATCCTCTCGCCAGCGCTGGCTTACGCGAAACGATCCCTTCGTTAGAGATGGTAAGCCATTGTGAGAGCGCCCCTCAAGGGCTCAAGCCCGATACGGGGCGCTCTTCAAGGCCTACGCGAAACAATCCTCTCGCCAGAGGGGAGTTGGAAAAAACGATCCCTTTAGTTGATGGTTGTGGCTTTTGAGGGCTGGTGTTACCGGCGTTTTGCAAAGAACATCCGCCATCCGTTCCTGTTCTCCCTGGCAGCTAACGCCTGTTCGTTTGGCCTCGGCTGGGGATTGCAAAGAGTTCTGCGATAGGAGAGCCATGAAGAAACTACTGACAGGCGCCCTCACCATGCTGGTGCTCATCAGCATCGCAGCTCCCGCCTGGGCAGATGTAGCGTATGGGCCATTTGGTTCTGCTGGGGGACTGCTCATTTCTCTTGTTGGGCTAGGCTGTCTGGGCTTCCTTGTACTTGCCGCTCTTGTGATCGGCATCATATTCATCATCAAACATAACAATAAGAAAAAGTCAGGAGACCAGTAGATGCCAGATACCGATGTAATCGTAGAAATGCGCCATATCACGAAGCGTTTCCCGGGAATCGTAGCAAACGACGATATCAGCCTGCAGATTCACACTGGCGAGATATTTGCGTTTGCCGGCGAAAACGGCGCGGGCAAATCCACGCTCATGAGCATGCTCTTTGGCATGTATCAGCCCGATGAAGGCGAGATCTGGGTCCGGGGCAAGCGGGTTGATATCTCATCGCCCAATGAGGCGGTTGCTTTAGGCATCAGCATGGTGCATCAGCACTTCAAACTCGTGCGTAATTACACCGTTGCAGAAAACATCGTCTTAGGTATCGAGCCGGTCACGCGCCTGCTTGGCCTGATCCCCTACGTGAATATGCGGCCCGTAAACAAGGCGGTCCGTGAGCTTTCGGAGCGCTACGGGCTGGAAGTCGATCCGACCAGCGTTATCGAGGACCTGCCGGTCTCGACCCAGCAACGTGTTGAAATCTTAAAGATGCTCTACCGCGAGGCCGAGATACTCATCTTTGACGAGCCAACCGCCATGCTCACCCCGCAGGAGATCAGCTATCTGCTCGACATTATCCGCAAGCTCCGCGAGGATGGTAAGACCATCATACTTATCACGCACAAGTTAGAGGAGATCAAACAGGTTGCCGACCGCTGCGCGATACTTAATCACGGCAAGCTAATTGCAACAATGGACGTCGCGACCTCATCGACGCGCGACATGGCAAGCAAGATGGTGGGGCGCGAGGTCATCTTCGAGATCGACAAAACGCCCGCCCGCCCGGGTCCGGTGGTACTTGAGGTAAGCGACCTTACGGTCGAAAACGAACATGGTGTTGACGTCACGCAAGACGTCAGCTTCCAGATACACGCCGGCGAGATCTTTGCGATTGCGGGGGTCGCGGGCTCCGGGCAGGTCGAGCTGGCCGATGCCGTAGCGGGGCTTTCCCCCGTGAAAACGGGCGCCGTCCTGCTTGAGGGGCGCGATATCACCCGCATGCTCGTGCGCCCGCGCACCCTGAAGGGCGTCAGCTACATCCCCGAAGACCGCCAGGACGTGGGCCTGATTCTTGACTTTCTGTTGGAGGATAATCTGGCGAGTAAATCGTATTTTAAGGCGCCCTTCTCGCAGCACAGCATCCTGCATAAGGATGCCTTTGACGCCTATGCCGACGACCTGATCCGGCGCTACGACATCCGCTGCAGCTCTGGCGCGCTGACGCTGACGCGCTCGATGAGCGGCGGCAATCAGCAGAAGGCAATCGTTGCGCGCGAGGTCGAACAGGACGCACGTCTGATGATCTTTGTGCAGCCAACGCGCGGCCTTGACATCGGCGCGATTCTGGCGATCCGGCGGCGCATGATAGAAGAGCGCGATAAGGGGCGGGCGATTCTTCTGGTGTCGCTTGAACTTGACGAGATACTCGCGGTTGCCGATACCATCGGCGTCATGTTTGCCGGGCGCATGCTTAAAGTAGCGCCCGCCGACCAGATGACGCGCGAAGAAGTGGGCGAGTACATGATGGGGGTGAAGCACGCATGAGTGAGCAGAAAAGGCGCAATACCTCCTCAGTCATTCTGCGCGAAGTCGCAGAATCTAGCCTGGATCCTGCGACTGGTACGCAGGATGATCGTGAGGAGACGGGGCAGAGCGAACCGCTCCAGATCCAGATGAACTGGTTTTTGCGGGCTTTCAGTAACGAGCGCTGGCAATTCATTTCGATCCCGCTGCTCTCCATTCTGGTCAGCCTGATCGCGATTTCGATCATGTTAGGCATCATGGGCTCAAACCCATTCAATGTCTTCATCACGTTTTTGCAGGGCGCGGGCTGGATCATGAGGCCGGTCTATGCGGGGGGCTACGGCCAGCTTTCCGACCTGAGCAACACCCTGACGGCGTTTACGCCGATGCTCTTTGCGGCCCTGGCCGTGACCATCGCCTTCCGCGGTGGCCTGTTCAACATCGGTATCTCCGGCCAGATGCTCATTTCGGGATTTCTCGCAAGCGTTATCGTTGGTTACAGCGGGCTTTCTGCATTTGTCGCAAAGCCCCTGGTGCTGCTGATTGGGATGGCCGCCGGGGCGGCGGTCGGGGGGCTTATCGGCTTTCTGAAGTATCGCTTTAACATTAACGAGGTGGTCGCCTCGATCATGCTGAACTACATTTTGCAGTATGCCGTGAGTTACTTCATCAAGATACATTTCCTGGACCAGATATCGAGGCAATCGAGAGTGGTCAGCCAGGCTTCGATGCTTGTGTTAAGCGACACGAAAGTGGGGGGCGTCTACGTCTCGATCCCCCTCTGTTTTATCCTGGCCCTTCTGGTTGCGGTGGCGTTGCAGTTCTTCCTGAAAAAGACGCGCCTGGGCTACGAGATCAAGGCGGTCGGGGCCAACCGGCGCGCCGCGCAGTATTCGGGCATCCGGGTCAGGCGCACGATCCTGGTTACGATGATGCTTTCTGGCGCGCTGGCGGGTCTGGCGGGGGTCAGCTACTACCTGGGTTACTTCAACAGCATCGAGCCAGGCGCCCTGACAAGCCTGGGCTTTGACAGCATCGCGACGGCGCTTCTGGGTAACGCGCACCCGCTGGGCGCGATCGCTTCAAGCTTCCTAATCACGACGCTTGATACGGGCGGCACCTACATGCAGTCAATGATGGGCGTGCGCCAGGAGATCGCTCAGCTGGTTACCGGAATGATCCTGCTGTTCTCGGCCTGTAGCGCGTTTTTCCGCTGGAGGATTGCGCTGTCGCGCCAGAAAGCTGAGATGCGTGCGCGCGAGGCGGCGGCCTCCGGCGGCCCCGGTGGCTGTGGCCCTGAAGTCGAAGTCAGCGTGCAGGGAGGTGACGTGCAATGAGTGCAGTGAACACGATTATCATTGACGGTCTTGCCCTGGCTCTGCCTCTGCTGGTCATTGCGATTGGCGGAATCTTTTCGGAGCGTAGCGGTATCATCAACCTGGCGCTTGAAGGCTTGCTTGGCTTTGGCGCGTTTTGTGGCGCGCTCTTTGCTTATTCGTGCGTGGCCTTCCATTGGTTTGCGCCCGATTCGCTGGCGCCGATGTATCTGTCCTTTATTGTTGCGGCGGCAGGTGGCGCGCTCTTTGCCGTCATTCACGCGATGCTGTGTGTGAAGTTTCGCGCTAATCAGGTCATCAGCGGCGTGGTCATCAACATCCTGTCGGTGGCAATGACAGGCTTTTTAACAAGCCAGATCAATAAGACCGTGTTCAGTGGGCCTTCCAGCCGGTTTGACCTGATGACGGCGCCGCGCCTGACCGTACCGGTGCTCTCAAAGATCCCGGTCCTCGGCGCGGTGTTTACACGCTTTTATCCCTTTGAAGTCCTGATCCTCATACTGCTGGTGGTCTTCTGGTTCATCCTGTATCGCACGCGTTTTGGCATTCATGTACGCGCGGCGGGCGATAATCCCCAGGCGCTTGATGCGGCGGGCATCGAGGTTTCGCGCGTGCGGTTTGTGGCCGTACTTATCAGCGGCGCGCTGGCCGGCATTGGCGGTATGTGCTTTGCGTACTCGATCTTTTCGTACTTCAGCGGGGCGATTTATCTGGGTTACGGCTATCTGGCGATCGCCGCGCTCATCTTTGGTAACTGGAAAATCATGCCGACTTTTGCCGCCTGCCTGCTCTTTGGTTTTGCGCAGAGCGGCGCCAGCCAGCTGGTCTTATTGCTCAAGGTGAATTCAAGCGTGGGCGACCTGGCCATGATCGTACCCTACGCGCTCACGCTGATCCTGCTGGCGTTTTTCAGCAAGCACAATCGCGCGCCACGGTCTCTGGGCGAGATCTACGACAAAAGCAAACGCTGACGCAGCTATTTTCCGCCTGGCGTCGTTGCTGCGAAGCTTACGGGCTATGAGCCCGCCACGCTTCGCAGCGCCTAGCCAGGCGAAAAATATCTTGCGTCAGGCGACATGGCTAAACGCCCGCTGGCGTCGTTGCCGCGTGTGAGAAATCTTTCTTTTGCGTAGGGTTCTGTGTGGGCGGGGGCGACTCTCACCTATGGGGAGGAATCAGTAGGTCAGACTGGGTTTGCTTTGAATAGAAAACTATATTATAATATCTAAAGAAATTCCTAAGGTTTACAGCGTAAAACCTTATCAGATTTCATATTAGGCGATGGGGAGACGCAGTTTTGCTGCTGTCTCCCCATTTTAGTGATTGGGATGTCTATATGTCTATGGCAAAGAATGCGAGATTTGCAGATCAACCGGTGTTTGGCGTGTCAGACGCCGCAGAGATTGGCGAGGTGATACGTCAGCGTCGCCGCGAGCTCGGGTATTCGCAGGAGCGCTTTTCGTCGGTGGTGGGCATGAGTCCGCGTCTTATTTGTGCAATTGAGCATGGCAAAGAGAGCACGAGTATTCAGAAGATCATGGACATCATCATTGCTCTTGAGATTGAGTGCATTTTTGCAGTCAGAGACCACGGACTTTCTTAACGGAAGCTGGTGACAAAAGGGTCAGGCCCCTCATGTCACCTAGCGAAAGTCCAGGGCGGCTTTAAAGGCCGGTGAGTCAAAGGCGGCCCGGAAATCTTCGGGCGCGTGCGCTTCGACCGGCGGCAGCTTTACCAGGCCGCGCTCCAGCAAGCGTAGCGCTGGGGCAAAGGGCCCGCAGCGTGAGCCGCGGATCGTGATCTCGCGCACCACTACCTCGCTCATATTAATACGCGCGTCGCCGGCGTAGGTGCTTTTGATGACGAGCGTACCTTCGCTGCGCGTGAGCGCCAGCGCACTTGGCAGCGACTCGGGCGTACCGGTCGCATCGATGACGACCTCGTAGCTGCCGGCTGGTTCCAGGAGGCGTGCGACCGAGAACTCCCTGAACAGCTCAAGCTTTTCCGGGACGCGTCCGATGACAGTCAGCGGCGCGCCGGTCAACGCGACGACCTGCCCGATCATGAGCGCCAGGCGTCCGTCGCCGACCAAAGCCACCGGTGCGTCCGGGT
>Ga0123357_10006902_pt1 | contig 13946 bp, 12 predicted proteins | sample TergutEmb28metaG_FD_89873 | JGI IMG/M metagenome (GOLD analysis project Ga0123357, IMG submission 89873) | Embiratermes neotenicus P4 segment gut microbial communities from Petit-Saut dam, French Guiana - Emb289 P4 | ecosystem: Host-associated > Arthropoda: Insects > Digestive system > Gut ... | reverse complement strand
TGTGTGTGTGTAGTAGAGTCCATACAAGAAGGGTCATAAATGCGGACAAAAGTTTCCCAATTTAGTTGTTACAAACAGGAAGACAGTTTACAAGTACATGAAAGGTTTTGAGCAGTAGGTTCCATTTTAGACAGGGAAGGATAACATAGATGACACATGCTATCTGAGGAAAGTCTAGAAAAATTAGTGCTATGTAGGGGATATCTCCTAACATAATTTTGATGCAACTTATACAGTAAACTGGTGGATCTGTGTCATTACCACAAAATGCAACAGAACTGCATTTGCATCTGTGTAAGACAACTGTGACCCAAATCATGAAGAAAAACTGAATTTTGTGAACTGGTATCTTTTGGGCAGCGCACTGCCTGATGTCAAACACAACTCTGTAGATGGAAGGATGGTTTTGTTTTAAAAAAAATTTGCTCCCCATCCTTTTGCACGTGTATGTTGTGTGATGATCATTATGTTTCCAGGCATGGGATACTGTACTGAACATTCTTAAGATTAATGTACTAACTTTTATTGTACCAACCTAAGGCGCCATACGAAATATATATGAATATTAAAGACATAACTGCAACATATTCTGATGCAAGTGTAAATTGTAACCAGTTGCCAATGATAAGTTGTTATTAACAGAGTTCTGCAATCTGTAGTAGGCTCCATTGTTGATATAAATTATGTATAAAAAGTGCAACTTTTACAGTTTTTTTAAACGTGTGGTTAGGGTATGATTAAAGCATTTTTTTACATAGTTAAATATGATTTATACAAAGTAAAATTATTGTTTCAGTTGGTAGAGACCAGCACATTCAGTGCCACAAACTAGAAGTTTCCACTGCCAACCACAACAACAATAATTTTACTGCATATATATAATATTTAACTGTGTAAAAAATGTTCTAATCATAGCTTAAGCATAAGTTCTTATTAAAATGTACAAATTGTACCTTTTATACATAATTTCCATCAACAACAGGGCCTGCTATATTCAGACCGTAGAACCTTGTAAGTAAGAGCCTATCTTTGGCAGTTGGTTTTAAATGTTGCATATTGTGCTCACTGAAGATGGTAGACATGAACTGAAACATGTCAGAGCTGCATCTTTAATATCCGTATATGTTTAATACAGTACTCTTGGCTGGTACAATAAAATAGAGTATATTGATCAAAAAAATGCATGGAATGTTTGCTCCAGTGTGCAATGACCTTATAATGTTAGTAGTGACCAAGTTTTGTATCTAATGCATGATCTTTTTGTCATACATGTGCCTTGTAGTATACATGCAGCAGTGTATAGGAGTATGTAATTTTATATGTAATGTGAAGTTAGACCCCATTCTAAATCTCCCTAGTTAGTCTCCTGATACTCTTAACCATTCATGTTACTATTTACCAGTAACTTTGTACATGTACATTATAGTGACAGGCATCCTTGTAGTCCTGTCATGGTTGAATAATAGTTGTTCTGTTTAATGCCTAAATTTTGACAGGACCATTTACAATCTAATAAATCATTTATATTCTGTATGTTCTGAACAGCCTTAGATGCTGCTGTGCCGCAAAACAAAAAAAATGGTAATGACCAATCACCATTTTGTACTTCCAGCATGGAATAGATTGTTGGCAGATTGTACAAAAGTAACATTGCTGTGTCTCAGCATTTCTTTAAAAGTATTCTTTGTGTCAAAGGTGACTCTTGAGTAAAGATTTTATAGTATGCATTTACCTTTTATTTCAGGCTCAAGAGGTTCACAAGAAACTAAGAGAATGGCTGAGTAAGCAAGTATCAGATAAAGTTGCCAGTGAAACTCGTATCGTTTATGGTGGTTCTGTAACAGCAGCAAATTGTGTAGAGCTAAGCAAGGAACCTGATATTGATGGATTTCTTGTTGGAGGTGCTTCATTGAAACCAGAATTTGTTCAGATTGTCAATGCACAAAAATAAACTCATAAATGGTGATGTCTAGACTTTGTACAAACATAGTATAATCAAGAGCAGGTATAAGTTATAGGGCAATGAAGTGTGTACCATTTACTGCTGCATGAAAAGTGTAGGAAACCCAGGTTCAGAAATGTAACTCAACAAAATCACTGCAGTAGTTGTATAATTTTTTAAGTAGCGGTTTTTTGAAATGACAAAACGAACGTATGTTAGCTATGTCCAAACCCCAGACAGTTGTAAGATCTGCCATTGTCATTTCCCTGAGACTTGTTAGTAATTAGCTACAGATAAATTTGGTGCCACAGGTTACATGTTTGTTACTGTTGTGTTTACTTGCCTTGACAGAGAAAAGAAGGAATTTCAGATATCTTTGGCAGCTTTATTGTTTGATGAGAACAGGCTGTTTTCTTGTTCTTCATTTGTTAATTAAGATTCATATCTATTTGTCTAAACCCTAGTCTGCAAAGAGAACTGTCCTGCTACTATCCCTACATTATATTCATGTTACAAGATCTCTGCAGTTTCTTTTTCTATTTCCATTAATACCTTTCAACGTAACAGTTGTGTACTTTCTTCTACTAAAATACCACTATCGCAGTTAGTATCAGCAAACACACTTTGTGGAGTTGTGTAAATGAAATATAAGTTTTGTGTGGTGTGCTTTTTGAGAGTAGACAGTTGTAATTAAAGCAGTTTATTTTTATGCCTTAATCTTTGAATAATTAGTAATAAACTCACAGCACTGTCAGTAATTAAGGTAAGTTTAGGCAGAAAGTGTATGGGCACTTTAGAATGTTATGTTGTATATTTAACAAGAGGATTGTTCAAGGGTTTTCTTTCATTGGAATCTCACAGAACATAAGATTCTCAGAGACATTCCAGGTGTTATATGTACAATGTCTATAAAGTCAAGTAAAATTCATATCTTCAAGTTGTATAAAGTGAGCTATATTCTTTGTGTAGTTAATTTACATTTATTAATCAAGAGGCACGTAAGTAAAGTGTGAAACCCAGACTGGAATGGATAGATCATTCATGTTACATATGTGTCCTCAAGTATAGCATGCACACTACTCTCCTGGGCTGCTTTGGCTGGGCTTTGTGCACTCCTAGTATGGAATATATTGTGTGTAGATGGATATTGAATTTCATGTATTATGTATGAAATATAGGATAGACACGCTTAAAAGTTCATAATAGAAGGGTAAATTTGGTAATAGGGTCATTTTTGGCTATTTGGTTTGACTTTTGTCATTAGTACCTTTTTGTTACCCAGAAGTAAAGGCCTGTAAAACTCACTTTTTAATAACACACTCATTCTTTTCAGTGTTACTGTAATAAAACCCTTAAAGTTTCTTGTGGGAGTAGTAGATTTGAACCATTAAGTGAGGGAATATCAGCTCCTTACACAACCACGGCACTTTTTATTGTAGCAAAACATTTTACAGTAATGGATCATCATCAGACAACCATTCACTAACACTTTAAAAGAAAGATAAAAAATTGCATTAACTAAAGTGAGATCTTATTTAACAATTAATTATGTCTTGTATTTTCCATGTTGCTAATTAAAATCTGTTAACATAAAGTAGATAAAACTGGTTGGTGATAGGTATATGTTGGCATGGTTAAATGGAGCAAGTAAGCTTTTCTGTTGTTATGTTGTATTATGCACAGTTTGAGGAGTACTCAAACTGTGCTGTGAGTAAGTTGCACAACAGCTGAATGTAAAGTTACATACCATCACATGAAAACTGAGCATACCTTACAGACACCTGCATGGTTCAACAAAACTACAGAAGGGCGTACTTGCTCCATCTAACCACACCAAGGCATTGCCTACCACCACTTGGTTTTATCTACCCTAGTTTCATTTATGAAATGACATGGAAGATAGGAGACATAATTATTGTGAAAATTAGATCTCATTTTAGCTAACACAATTTCTTATATGTTTTTTAAAATGATACTGAATGGTAACCTTATGATCTATTAGGGTTGAAACATGTTGGTACAATAAAAACTACCAGTTGTGCCAACGGTTTTTATTACTTAAATTATGGATGTGATCAGAAACTGAATTATACATGAGATAACCCTAACTGAAGGACAATTCACTACTCCAGGAATCCCACCTACCCTTCCATGCAATGGATCCCGTGGACTGTTCCACAGAGGTGAGGCCGTTGTAGAAGTAATCTGTGGTTGTAGCGTGTGACTTACAACTCTCCGCTATACAGTGCCGAAGTTAAGAGTAAGTGGAACTATATTCCCTGTATACGCCTTAATGACCCATCATGGAGGCGAGTTTGCCGTTCATTTACTGCAAAATGTCATTGGGTAATTCCCAACAAGCTATAGGTCTGGTAGCCTAACGGGAAACTGTTCTTATCAAAATCCACTGTACGAACTTTATGCGCTACAATAGTACAGAAATGTGTGCTGCCATCTGTGAATTACTGTATGTTCGATTTCAGTGTGACCAACTTTTGTTTCGTTTTGACCAACGAAGAATGACAGTGTGCTACAGTCCCTGCTTTGTGATGAAATCTATTGGTAGACTGTAGTGGTCGGAGTTTGGTTGCGGGGTTGTGCACGTGAAGATTTTTGTCATCGTCAGGAGAACGTTACAGTTATTGAACTTTACATTATATCAAAGGAACTCGTCCTTTAATTTTTGTCCTTGCAAAAAACCAGGTAACTAATGTGATGCTTAACGTGACAGTATTTTTTATTTTACTAAGCTGGAAGTTGTTTCCGCAATGGCCTAGTTTATTTAGCCGATTACTACCTTTTGAATTTCATTTCTGACGGAGAAATTAATTAATTATTCGTTAATAAATGTCATTATTTGGATATAAACTCTTTCATCATGTTTTGTTCATCGTATCGTAGTTTAGATTGTCACTGAAAGCTACATTAGTGAGTAGTACACGCGTTTTTCTTTGACACGGAATGGTTTATCTGCAGCCGCTACAAAATGCCATCGGACGCAAAGAAGAAGCAGCAGCAGAAGAAAAAAGAAGCAGCGAAAGCAAGACAGGCTGGTCGGAAAGCAACTGGAAACAATAAAACCGAAAATGGGGTGGGTGAGAAGGAACAGAGCCCTGTTCCCTGTTACCCAGAACTGAACGGTGCCGAAGAGAATGGTACAGATGTCAGTATAGAAGGTAAGCCTGTGAATGATTTCCACGACAGACGGCTTGTCATTGGATCATATAGTACTGGATTTCTGAACTTCTCCCATTTCCTTGGCATTTCCAACAGAATAGAGCATTCTAGAAACTTAATCTTTTTGTGTCCGCAGGTTTCAGGGCATAATTTGTAACCTGAAAATTTTATCTGTATGTGCTTTCAGTGTTGCATGAAACTTTTTGGTGCCATGTGTCTGTTTTTTATGTTAAGTTAGTTTTGTGTACAAATGACATTTGTTCCTTTTCATTTACATGCCCAGATTAGCTAATAAAGAATTTAAGAGCATTTTCAATTGAAGGAATTCCACATAGGTTTAAAATCTTGATAGTAATTGTATTTATACCTTTTATTTACTGTTCTTAAATTTGCGTCTGTTGGGTGGAATGCTAATCAGTAATGCGACTTGTGTGCTATACAGAAGCACTATGCAGGAAACTGGAGGAAGATGCAAAGCTGAATGCAGAGGCTCGTGCTTGTACTGGGAGCTTGGCAGTCCATCCTCGGAGTCGGGATGTGAAGATTGACAACCTATCAATCTCATTTCATGGCCATGAACTGCTCCAGGACACAACACTGGAGTTGAATTGTGGACGACGATACGGTCTCTTGGGACTTAATGGTTCAGGTCAGAATTTCTTTAAGAGCACAGGACTGGCAAGTCCATTATATTAATGTGAGTTTTAATGAGTGTCTAAAATTGAAAGAAACCCATTTAAAATATGTGTGTACTTAAGTATTCCTTTCTACTCTTGGTCTCAGAAGTTATCATTTAAATTCTGGCTGCATTTGTTTGTTGAATGGAAGGTTGATTAGGCTTTCTTCAGGGATTCAATAAAGTTAGATGAGTCAGAATCTGAGGTAAATGAGAAACTTAAAAGTGGCAGAAAAATTTATAATCAATTAATTGTGATAAATTGTTACTTATGTTTTGCTTCCATTTTCATGTGTACATTTATGTATATGGAATTGTAAAACATCAGAACATTACTTAGTTTTTATATAGTATGATATAAACCATTGATACAGTGTGTGAGCTATTTGTTACTATTGTGAAGGAATTATGTTGCTTCTTGCAAACCTTGTGTGTGTTCTGTATGTCTATCAGGCTTACCAAGTTCAGGCTACAGTTATCAGTATTACAAAACAAATGTACTGATTTGTATAAATTATAGCAGAAAATGTATGCTTTCAGAGATCTCTCATCCTCTATCCTGCTTAGCTTGCTCTTATCAAAATTATTAGTATGGTGGTAGCAGAGCTTTGCGAGGTGTGATAATCCAGATTGAAGGAAAAACTGTTGAATTTATTTCTACCTCTCGGTTAGAAAATGTGGCAGGAAGATTGGTTTTTGTGTACAGAAAACATGAATGTTTAGCTGCTGAAATCATATGGTTGCAGGCAAATCCACCTTACTGTCAGTGCTAGGCAACCGCGAAGTCCCAATCCCAGAACATATTGACATCTTTCACCTGACTCGAGAGATGCCTGCATCTGATAAGACAGCACTGCAGTGTGTTATGGAAGTTGATGAAGAGAGGATTAGACTGGAGAAGCTTGCAGAAGAACTTGTCTCCTGTGACGATGATGGTAAGCAATGTGTGATGTGAATCGGTTCTTACTTTGACTCCTTATGGCCAGCAGCCTTGAACAGCAAATTGTAAGGTTTATCTGATTAGTAAGATTTCTGGACAGAGCTACCTTAAAGTAAAATTATTTATTATGGGTTAGTGTGACTTGATTCAAATAGCACCTGATCCTTCTGCCTAGATGTGTGCACAATGCCACTTTTATTTTATTATTTACTGGGCAGAGCATTTCTAATACCACATTAAACCAACTACTCCAGTTACTGGGGCTGAAAATGAAGATAGTGGTGGCAGCAGTGCCAGTGGCAAAAAGCATTAACCTTGTGTGTAACTATGGAGTTACGGATTTATGAAACATGTCTAATGCATGGGACAGTAGAGTTAATGTAAAAATAATACCAACAAAACTGGAACAGTTCTTTTATATGTTGGTATGGCAATAAAATTGCCTCATTTCATAAAGACGATCTCAGAGGCAACAGATTTCTAAAACACGTCCTACTGAAAATTGAATTTGTCATAAAGCATCATACAATGCACTCTCTACAAAAAAATATGTAAAAATTGGTTGCTGAAACCCAAATTGTTCTTCAGCATGTACCAAACATTTTTTCTGTACTAGTCATTGTCCTTGCTTGTTTCATTGCTTCATTCTTCATGTCCTAATGTGTACATCTAGATTGACTCTTGGAACCTCTGTTGCTGTGGGTCCATTGTCATCCAGTGAGTACTGACATTTAAATTGGAAACTTAAATTATTATTAGGTTTTTAACTGACTGCAGGCAATGGTAAAAACTTTTCTAAAGTTCTACCTTGAAGTTAGTGCACATTGCAGTTCCTGGTCAGGATAACTGAAGGAACAGTGATTTGCCTCACTGCTTTCTTACAGAATAGTATCTGAGATCCATGCTCTACTGGTATATTATGCAGCATAGTGTGGTAATTATATACTGACTTTTGTGGGCAAACTGTCAGTCACATCTTTAAGGGTCAAGAGGTTCAAGAAGAAACTTTGGTATGGAATTATCACTCTAGGCCTTGTAATATCCAAGAAGGGCCCAGATCTCATCTTCATCACGGTATTAGCCTGAAATCATGCAGAATAATATCTATTTATAATGAAATATACAGGTTTACTGTATTTAAAATGACAAGCAATAATTTAAAGCTAACTGTGCAATAAACTTGTTACAATAATAACAGTAACAATATCAGCAACAGTGTTAGCATGACTGCAATTTTTTATTCGTACTATCTGCATTTCATAAGAAGTTTCATAGAACACCAGAATATGTATCCAGAATAAAAGATTAGAATTTATTTTATTGGAAATACTAATACAGTGTATTTTATAATCTTCACACTGGTGATGCATTGCAGACATAAGTGATCTAAGTGTATTGTTTAAATTAATCTTTATTTTACAGTTTAGTGTTTTATACATGTTTCTTAATATACTTTACAATAAAAGCCAGTGAATTTTGGGCCAGGTTTTGTAAGGTTATATATGAAACTGAAAAACAAAAAAGGCTAATTTCTTCTCAAGCTCCATTCTTTTACATATCAGCAGTAATACCAGCATTTAGGGGAGGAGTGCTATGTGTCTGTGTAGTATTGAAAGTTCTCTTCATAGTCAGGGACTCCCAGTAAGGACAAAGAAAATAATGGACAAGCGCAGTCTCATTGTCATAAAATGTTTATGTGGTGGGATTTCTGTGACATTTATCTGTGGCTGGTCTTTAGAGAGATTTGGTTGACAGGTGAAGAGGAGAAACGATGAACTCTTATAATTTTGATATGTGACTTAGCCATATGGCAAATTGTGTATTTATGTATATATTTATTTATTCCCCCACCCCATTCAACACATTAAACTACTCTGTAAAGTACCGTGTTTCATACCAAGCTAACAGACTTGTTCATAATTGTGGAACAACAAAGAGCATACTTGTAGGGATGGTTGGACATGCAACAAACCCATCTGGAAACAAAGGGAAATGTCTGTAGAGCACTTTGCAAGTTTGTGTCTAAAGAAACTATAAGCTGATCATACAGCAGTTACACAAAACCATTGTTTTTCATCATTTGCTACACATGGCTGATGTAAATTATGTAAGAAGTAAGAAGAAAAATGATTTTTAACTGCCTTCCATCATCCCTATTACATGACAGTATTTCTGCTTATTGAATATGATAGCCAGTGATGTGATAGGCAGACTGTATTAGAATCTGAGGTACATCATTGCCAATACCAAGGCTTGTCATTGGACATGAAGCTGAGTCAGTACCATTCACCTCCATCCCTTACAAACTAATTCCCTAAGACATATCCTTACCACTCCTTCTTTGTGTAGTAGTATGTTATGCAGTTTTTAAGGGAAATGTGACTTCTTTATAGTCAGCATGCTTGTTCCTAGCTCTTGATTTGAATATACATTTACAGAATCACAGGAGCAGTTAATGGATGTATATGAGCGTTTGGATGACATCAGTGCTGATACAGCAGAGGCACGTGCTGCCTGGATTCTTCATGGTCTGGGATTTACCAAGGCAATGCAGGCTAAGAAAACTAAAGACTTTTCAGGTGAATGTTAAAACTCAGGTTGTGTGTGTTTAGCAGTGCTTGGAACTATAAATAAGCTGCTGGGTTTCATTTAGAACCTCCTACATGTAGATGATGATACACATGGTGTGTTATAATGGAATAGAAGTGTCACAGACAATGACACAATTAAGTCCTGAATCTGTCTTGAAAGCTTATATTCAGAAGGTCTCTTGCAAGAAGTTATGTTATGCTCTTTGATAACCTTACTGGATGAACTGAATTATTTGTTTATTTGCAGTGGTTAGGTTGTGTAAGAAACAGCTAGAATTGCATTCTGTTTTTTTGTAAATGGCTCAATATGGGGTGCCAGAAACAGAATTGTGGAAGGCAAGCAAGAAAACTTTTACTGGATCTGACAAATTGTAATACCTGAGATTTTTAACACAAAAAACATTATCTTATTATTGGGTAAATAAATCCTACTATTGTATGTAATGTACCCATATTTATCTCATTGTGCACGTAAGAACTGCTCATACTTACATCAGATCCTCCTGATAACCTGTTCTAGTTTTTCATGTGGCAGGAATATAGGATTGTGTGTATGTATTGTCTGCGGCTGTCTTGTTTGCAGGTTAAATGAATGTGAAGCATATGTGTTTCAGGGGGTTGGCGCATGCGTATTGCTCTGGCACGTGCTCTCTATGTAACACCCCATCTTCTATTGTTGGATGAACCCACCAACCACTTAGATTTAGATGCTTGTGTGTGGTTAGAAGAGGAATTAAAAACGTATGTATTGCTTCATGTTTAACTTATGAACTAATTGATGTAATTCTTAGGCTAAGTATCACATAAGTAAAACTTAGTGAATATAATTACCATTTAAAACCTAATACAATATAACTAGGGCTTGTATTTTCATTGTTTTGCATCAAAATACATTTCATAAATTTGCATGACATCTCTTCATTTTGTAATGTGTTATAGTGGGTACAACTCCTTGTTATGATCCACTCTCTTTCTCTCCCTGCCCTTGCAGTGGTAAAAAAGTATGGTTTCTGTCATGGGAGGACCTGTTCCACCACTCTTATGTTAGGATATTATTTTCCATCACAGGGAGATACAGATTTGTATTGACTGAACACAACAATGGCATGGCAATCTCCACATTTACAGACTTATTCCTTTGTCGGAGGTGTGGAGAAAAGTACACTGGTTTTGATCAATTTTAAGTTTAATACCCTTGATATAGAGATCCATATATAAGGTCTTTTTGCAGTACTGTAACATGCACAAAACATGAGAATCGTTTATTGTTCTGTATGTAGTAATTGTTGATGTGTATTTTTTAATTCAATAATTGAATTATTTGGAGATTCTGTAATTTAATGTGTAAAGGAAATGTAATAATACACATACGCCATTCGGTGTACCCTACTGAAAATTTCTGTTTTCACTGGCAAGCCAAGACTGGTAAAACTGAGCGCAGCAGATCTCCATACAGTGGAGGATATTCTGACAGCGTGCAGTGTTGTATAATGCTAACATTTAATTAAGAATTCACACATAATGTAATATGTGTTCACTAATTTTGCTGTATGTATGTTTTGTACTGTTTTAAAGGGGTATTACATCAGAGTTTATCACTCTATTCATTAAACTACTGCCACAATATAAATTTTATTTTCAGCTGTGCTTCCAGTTTCCTCTTCAGGAAGCTGGGTTCTGCTCTGGTTTTAAAATCATCTCTTTTTCTGCTCATTCTACTGTATGTTTCTTTAATAAGGGTTGTTCTGTATTATGAATTGTGGTTTGATGAAAGTGTTCTTTTAGGTACAAGCGAATCCTGGTGATCATATCACACTCACAGGACTTTCTGAATGGTGTCTGCACCAACATCATCCACCTTGACAAGAAGCGTCTCAAGTACTACACCGTAAGAATGTTGTATTTAATTTAAGTGGAAATTGTAAAGAATGCGGTTATTTTATCTAACAGCTTTGGGTTGCCACTTTATGTTGGCTTATTTATCATATTAACTTATGCCACTCAGCTGACTGCCCACATGCCTGGCTGAGCAGCAGTGGGAAATGAAAAAGAATAGGTGTCAGGGAAAATAAGGACTCTGTGTAGTGAAGTATTTTATTTCAACTTAGAGATGAATATAGTTCAACCTCTTCATTTGTGTTTGGTTACTGGGTGTTATATTTTTTATCATTACTTATATACACACCCATACACATCTTACTCATTTTTGGATGGAGAAATTCACGTCAGAAGGTTTCTACAGGTGAACCTTGCAGAATTAACCTGTGAATCATGGGATACTATAGGGCCTGGTTTGGTCATTGGCAGGTTTTGACAAATGTTAGTTGCTCGAATATTTTTTAACAAATGTTAGTTACTAGAATATTGTTTGACTAATAAAATACCATTTTACCTCGTTGGCACCACATTAATGCAGTACCATTGTAACCATATGTTATTGCATTATAATGTGGTTGGTGACTTCAGTTATTATCTTTTTTATCTTCTTGGCCTCTGCCTGTGTACATTCCATTTTCAGGTTGAAGGCCTGTGTGAGCTATATTGTTACTCTCTAATTGTGTGGTGGTGATTACTGTAAAGGGGGGTATGGATTATTGTGGACTCAGAATGACAGTGAGTGCTGTGTTTCTCTCACATTCACAGAGTTTTGCGTCTGTAATAGATGATGGAACCAAAAAGCATGCATAAGGAATTTGCACTGGGTCTTGCTGATACAACTTAATCCCCTGTTTTAAGCATAATATTTTCTTCTTACACATTGTTTCAAATTCTGTCTGTATTTGACTTAGAATTTTGTGGCAAGGAAGAATTTTGATAGCTGCTGCATTCTAGAGACAAAATGGATTACTTTTTGAATTTTCTAGTGTAGAGCAGCTAAACTTTAAACAGCGTGGGGCATTAAAGCAATGGGAGGAAGTACAGCTGTCAGTGTTTCAACAGTTAGGTGTTAAAGAGCCTGAGCAGTGATACCATATCTCTTAGACAGCTAGGTCCCACTCCATAACATGTAATGTGATCTTTCTAGTTCATAAAAATTAGCACCAAACATTTTTCAAGGCCTGATTATTTTATTCTTATTTTAAGAAATAAGCATGTTCTTTGCTCTGTATTGTAATGACTTGTAACAGTTATTTGAATATCAGAAATTGAACTGAATTCTTTGCTTAGGGTAATTATGATGCATTTGTACGGACTCGCTTGGAACTGCTTGAAAACCAGATGAAGCAGTACAATTGGGAGCAGGATCAGATGACTCATATGAAGGTATTTTGAAGTACCATAGTACTATAGAATATAGTGGTTGAAAACCTGTACTATAAGGGTCATTCACATGCAGAGCGGAAAAATTATATGAAGCATTTTATTGCAAAAATTGATACACTACAGTGACATAGTCTTAATAGTAGCACCCACCATGTTAGAACACACTTCCTCCAATGTTCCACTAAGGCACAAATTCCTTAGGAGAAATTTTTTGGCTGCTGTGCCAGACAGTGATGGATGACCTCTTGTAGTCATCATCTGATCTAAAGTGATGTCCACAAAAAGCATTTTTAAGGACAAAAAGAGGTGAAAATCGCTGAGTACCTAATCTGATGAATATGGCAGGTGGGGTAAAACCTCCAGTTTTACAAAATCCTGAATCTTTTATGGTATGACGGGCTGCATGAGGTCGTGTATTGTCATGCTTCAGACACACCATGGCATTTTTTTCAAATTGCTGTTCAGTATTATGAACTGTCTTATAGCTTTTCTGGTTTTAATTTGAGTTGACTTCAGACTAATGTTGAAAGGAGGATGGATAACCCTGAAATGCTTATTAAACCATTACTCATTTGAAATATGGAAACTGCGGTTTTCATTCACGCACTGAGCTTTTAAGAAATTTTTCAGTATCTGTGGCATGTAGTTGACAAGATATTTTGTTTCTAATACCTCTGGTTGTAATTGCAATAACCTTTCTGGCATCCACCTCGTATTTATTTATGCTGTGGGAGGACATGTTTGAAAAAATGCATCTGTAATAAACTTGGCCTGCATTTGAAACAGCATGAGGTATAATCGTCCATATATGTTCCATAATGATATTCTTGATCTCATTTAATGTGCAAACATTATTAATCTTCAGTGATGTGAAGTTTTCTTTCATTCATGGTTCCGATTCTGCATCATAGGTCTCACTTGTAAGTTTCGTGTTTTAAGGTGTTCAAAATTTTAACCATCAGAACTGGAGGATTTAAGATGAAATCAGTTCATATGGTAGCATGCATCAGTATTAAGGTAATTGTTGTTGCAGAACTACATTGCACGGTTTGGTCATGGCTCAGCGAAGCTTGCACGACAGGCTCAGAGCAAGGAAAAAACGCTTGCCAAGATGGTGGCACAGGGTCTGACTGAGAAGGTGACCAGTGATAAGACTGTTCACTTCTACTTCCCATCATGTGGCAGTATTCCTCCACCTGTCATTATGGTTCAAGTAAGAGACAACAGTTCATATATCTTCTTTTTAAGCTTTCGCCGTGTTGTAAATGTAATTTATTCCTTTTTGGGTAATTCCCCGGCGTCTGAGATTTAATTGCCGACGTTTCGGAACTCACTATCGGTTCCATCTTCATAGGC
>Ga0123357_10006901_pt1 | contig 13946 bp, 11 predicted proteins | sample TergutEmb28metaG_FD_89873 | JGI IMG/M metagenome (GOLD analysis project Ga0123357, IMG submission 89873) | Embiratermes neotenicus P4 segment gut microbial communities from Petit-Saut dam, French Guiana - Emb289 P4 | ecosystem: Host-associated > Arthropoda: Insects > Digestive system > Gut ... | reverse complement strand
GTATGTACGCCGCAGGTCCGACAAAAGCCGTACGTCCTTTGCAGCAAAGGGATCGGCTCTTCTACGCGGAGTCGTCATGAATGATTCGGGCTAGCCTCGATTCGCTCGCGACGGCTGTCGAACATGCTCTAACTTGCTGCGCGGCCCGTCGTCCTCTCGCGATTCGCAATTCGCAATCAGTAGAGCGAAACCTGCGAGTCATCCGACAAGATGCATGTTCCATCCTGCGGATTGCCGACTGTACGGATGATTTCGCTCGACTGCGGCTCGACGTGTGTGCCCGAGAGCTCGCCTGAAATCATGCGCACGATGGCACTGCTGAAAAGCGTAACTTGGTAACAAGGGATGTGCGGCTCCATGTGGTCGTTGCCAATCCCGGAATCGTTCGTGAGAAAGAGATAGCGACCGCCGGTGATCTGTGCAGCCGAGCGCATCGTGTACTCCAAGCGGTCATCGGCACCGCTCGCTGCCACCGGGTAAAGGTGGAGATTTTTCTGCGACACGGCATCGAGTGCGAGGCGAACGTTCTGTGCGTCGTTTTCATGCGCAGGCGCATCCGCCATCCAGAAGATCATGCGCGCAACATTTCCGGTTCGCCAATTGAGCGCCGCAACTTGCTGCAAACCTTCGGGCACGGCTTCCTCGTAGTCGCCACCGCCATCCGCGCTCTGTGCAGCGAGGCTCTGATGGAACGCGCCTACGTCGGTCGTAAAGTCGACACCCTTGGTGACGTAGACGTCGCCATGATCCCTGTAAAGTGCAAGTCCGAGCCGCGGCGTGACCGACGGAAACGTCGTGTGCAACGAAGAGACAATGCCTTCGATCTCGTTCTGCAGGTAGGAAAGCTCGTCGCCCATGCTACCGGTTGTGTCGAAAAGGAACGCGAGATCGAGCTCGGTCTGCGCGCGAGGCGCATCAAGATAAAGATCGTGGGCGATATCGCGCTCCGTCATGGAGTAAATAGGCAATCCAGGCAATTGCAATGCGTTATTCAAATACTTTTGGAAGAAATCGTAATTCAGATTATCGTCCCATACGCCTGCCGTGAGCTGCCCGGCGGACGCACCGTTTCCCTGCGAGCTCGGCACCCCTCCCGACGAATCGGCCGAAGGCACGCCCAACGCGACGTCGCCACCGCCCGACGAGGCGGCGCCCCTGTCGCCGCCGCTCACTTTGTCAGCCGACAAGTTCGACGTATCCGCCGAACTACTGCACCCGGCAAGTACCACGGCTGCCACGAACACCCATCCGACTCTCGCTTGTTTCATTGCTCTCGCCTCCACGTAGGACCGCGGCACCTGCAGTCACCGTGCCGAACGTGCTGGCCCACAAGGAAGCTAGGAACGAGCACAAAACACGGTGCGCGCGATCTGTCGAAAGAGATCGCGCGCGAGGGAGGCTGATCGGTCTGACGCGGTGGAGGCTCACGACGCGCCGACCACCACGGAGCGCTTAAGAGCGTGTAGGGCAGCCTGCTGCGCGAATCGATTCGCTTCGATGGCGCCTTCGGCGCTGCCCGGCCGCCTGCGGCGGGACCTCAGGTGGGCGCTCGGGTGCCTGCGCACGTACGATAAGTACGCTTTCGTGGGCTCCTCGCGCTCCGCCGAGAGCCCCGAGCAGATTGCGGACCGAGTATTTTGGCCGAGTTGCAAGCAGCGCAAGGCGCTTCGACGAGAGCTGCTTGTGCAGCTCGAGGAGAAGCAACGAAGCGATGCGACGAAAATCGGCAAAAAGACGATGGGAGCAACCTGCGAGGGGTTCGGCAGCCTCGATTCGCTCGCGACGGCTGTCGAACTCGCTCTAAGGCTTTTCGGGTGTACTCGGCAACTCGTCGATGACGGGCCCGGACGCCGCGCCCGAGTCCGTGCTCGGGGCCACAGGTTCCGTGGCTGTTGCGTTTTCAACTCCGTCGCTGCCCGCAGGGTTCGGTGGAGGCCAGCTATCGACGTAGCGCGGTGACTCGCCAGGACCGCTCACGTCAATCCACGTGACGTGTCCCTTGCCTGGATCGCGCACGTCAACGTGCACGAAGGAGCTATTTGGATAGTAGCCGCAGCCGGTATCCGCGAGGGTCTTGCAGAATGCAACCACTTCCTCGTTCGGCACCCCCTCGAAGCGGAAGTCGATGGCCCGTCCGCTCGCGTGCATGCTGCCCACGGAGGTGGGGCGGTAGCCGGAGATGACGTTGAGCTTTGCAACCTCGTGTGGCTTGGCGAAGTGATCGACGATCGACTGCAAGCGAAGCGCGAGGCGCGCGTCGACACGCCGAATGCCTGGCGCGAGCTCTGGCCCCTTTTTCTTTGCGAGCTCGGCGGCCGATGTCGTCGGACGTGCGGCGCTGCCCGGGCGAACGACGATCGAAAGGCGTTCGACGGCAAGTGGTGCGACGGAGCCATCGCACGTCGCGAGCTCGAAGGAGTCAATCTCCGGACCGCGAATCATCTGGACCTTGTCCTTCATGCAGACCGACTTGTGCGAGACGAGTCTGACGTTCGCCCCGATGGCGGCTGCTCCGGAGCGATGGCCGGCAATGCGCGCAACGAGATCGGCGAGGTCCTCGTCGCGCTCGAGTCTGCCATCGTCCGGATCGGACTTCTTCGTCGTGGCGGCTCTGTGCACACCCTTTTCGTTGTTGCTCTTGCTCGCGCTCGCTTTGCTCGCGTTCGGATCCGGCAGACGCGGCAACTCGGCGACCACGTTGTGGTGCGACACCTCCGAGGACCTTCTCTGCGCCGTCTTCGAGCCCTTGGTCGTGAGCGACGCCCGCGTGATGGTGTTCTCCGCCTTCGGCTCGGCGTGCCCCGCACTGCCCACCAAGACGCCATGTGCATGATGCACCGGTTTGGTCTTGGCTTGGACCTTACCGGTCTTCTGTTTGGCGGCCTTGTCGTCTTTGGCGCTCTTGACGACCTTGGTTAAAGTGGGCTTTTCGTGCGTGGACTTCTCGCCCGCCAGCGAGGTCAGGGGCGCGATAGCGATCGTGAGTGCAACGATCGAAGATATGACGGGCTTCATCAGTCCTCCTCCTCATCCATCCGGGAAAAGTGTCCCGGCGCGTGGAGGATAAAGTCCTACATTCTGCGACCTCGGCCAACTTTGCGGCGTTTCTTTTTTCGAAAGCCGCAGTATTGCGGGGTTCTTTGATGACACCGAGCGAATTCGAACAGCGTTTCCGGCGCCTCGTTGCCGAGCATGCAGCGAGCAGTGGCAACGTCGGCTGCCTCGAATGTGACCGATGCGAGCAATGCAGCGATTCGACATTTCTCCGCGATTGTCGAAACGTCGTCCGCTCGCATTACTGTGCGGCATGCACGGATTGTTCGGACTGCTTGCATGCTGCATCGTGCAAAGGCTGTGTGGCGTGTTCGCACTGCGAGCACTGCGAGCGCTGCGTCCAGAGCGCCTACCTCATTCGATGTATTGCGATGAGCGGATGCACATACTGCTTCGGGTGCGTTGGGCTCTCAAATAAGGACTTTCATATTCTGAATGAGGCCTACGAACGGCAAGCATATTTCGCGAAGGTCGACGAGCTTCGTCGGGCATTGAGAACCTAATGCGGGCCGTGGTTCAACGAGTTGCGTGGGCGAAGGTCGAGATCGATGGCAAGATCCACGGCAGCATCGCTCGCGGGCTGCTCGTCTATCTCGGCGCGGGCAAAGGGGACGGAGCAGCGGAGCGCGCGTATGTGCTTTCGAAAATCCTCGGGCTCCGTATCTTCGAAAACGACGCTGGGAAACCTGAGGTCCCGCCGTCAGGCGGGCCGACGGCGCCGAAGGCGCGGAAGATGGACAAGAGCGTCATCGACGTCGGAGGCGCGCTGCTCGTGGTCAGCCAGTTCACGCTTTATGGCGACGTGCGCCGCGGGCGGCGACCGAGCTTCGACGCTGCCATGCCGCCGGAGGATGCCGAGCGCGCCTACGATGCGTTCGTCGCTGAGGCGCGCGCGCAGGGGATACACGTGGAGACCGGGAAATTCCGCGCGGACATGGCTGTCTCGAGCCTGAACGAGGGTCCGGTGACGATCTGGATCGACAAACCGCCTTCGATTTGACGCGATCTCATCGTTGGGGCCTGCGCTGCGGTCCTCAAAGCCACAATAGGCTGTTCCGGTCCGCTGCTCGGCCCCGCCGGGAACCCCGAGCAGGTTGCGGACCGAGTATTTTGGCCGAGTTGCAAGCAGCGCAAGGCGCTCCGACGAGAGCTGCTTGTGCAGCTTGAGGAGGAGCAACGAAGCGATGCGACGCAAATCGACCAAAAGACGACGGGAGCAACCTCCGAGGGGTTCCTAACCTCGCGTCAACTTGAAGGCGGTTTAAGCGCGAAGATCTGACACGATGGCGTCCGTGATGTCGGATACCGATGACAACGTCGACGCGATCTTCAATGCGCTCTGGGCGCGCGTGCTCGAGGCGTGGGACGACGAAAGACCCCATCAAGCAATCCTCGAGCACGCCATCCGAAACGAGATGCTCGCGGAACTTGCCGGGCGCTACCGCGCGCTCAAAGACGATGCGGACAAGGGCGCGCGCGCACAGAAGAAGATCGACGGCATCGTCGCCGCTGCCACGCAGATGATGCTCGCCACCAAGACGCCGCCGCGCACCAAGATCCCTTGGCAATGGACGGCGTCACTCGCGGCTGTCTGCGTGATCGTTCTTCTATGGCTCGCGTACCAAGTCATGCTTCGCAGGTGACACGAGGGTGCGTCAGCGCTGGCCGTAGCCGCCGCCCGGCGGAGGATAGCCGCCACCGGGTGGAGCATAACCGCCGCCCGGAGATCCATATCCACCACCGGGATAGCCGCCACCGGGAGGACCGTATCCACCACCAGGGGGAGGATAGCCGCCCGGAGATCCATACCCGCCGTAACCTGGGTAGCCGCCGGGAGGTCCGCCGAATGGAGGAGCGATGTTGCTCGAGGTGGCGATGCGACCGCTGATGTGCAGATACGCAATGGCCATTGCAAGCGAGACGATGGGCCAGGCAACGAACAGCCCGAAGCCACACGCCAACCCCCCTAGCAGGATAATGAGGGAGCAGAGCAACCCCAGTACGAAGAGGTTCATCCTCTGCCCCTTCGTGGCGCGCCAGCTCGCGCGCATGGCATCCATGGATCCCATGTTTTGATCGACGACGTAGTAGGGTGCGAGCATGAGGCCGAGCCCTACGATGATGCTGGGCACGATGAGAAGGAGAAATCCGACAATGAGGATGATCCCGGTGAAGGGCGGCGTCACCAGGAAAGAGGCAGGTATGATCAAGAAGAGAAATACAAAGGGGACAAGCCCCACGAGACCGTAGAGGCCGAGCATCCGCAAGAACCAACGACCGCCAGAGAAGGCATCCGTGGAGGTTGGTGTCTCGCCTCGCGCCGCCTTCACACTCATCGCAGTGAGTCCACCCTGAATGAACGCGTGAATGAGGAGAAGCAGGGCGCACAGTACAGCAACATCCGCCATCGACAACAGCGCCTGAGTCCACTCGCTTCCTTCGTTTCTCTCTGGGAGCTCATTCGCGACATACCCCGGGATCTGCTCGAAGAGGAACGTGGCGAAAAAGGAACCAATCAACACGGGCGCGTGCTGCTTGAAACGTTTCCATGCTTGCCCGATCACCTCCGTTGGGGTCCAAGGAACCGAGGGCTGCGGACCGCCCAGCGGCGGCAGGCTTCCCAAGGAGGGTTGAACAGCGGGAGGAGCGTACGGGTTATTTTGATTTTGATTCAAGAGATCCTCGATTTGTCGGGCGCGTTTCGCGAGATCAGGCGCTCGCAAAAGCTTTTCACACTTTCGTAGCTTCGCCAGCTTGATCTCTTGGTATCGCCCACCTGCCACCGCCCCGCAGGCTCCCTGAGAGCGTGTAGGGCAGCCGTTGCGAGCGAATCGAGGCTGCCGAACCCCTCGCAGGTTGCTCCCATCGTCTTTTGGCCGATTTGCGTCGCATCGCTTCGTTGCTTCTCCTCAAGCTGCACAAGGCGGAGCGCGAGGAGCCCGCGTAAGCGTGCTTTTCGTACGTGCGCAGGCACCCGAGCGCCCACCTGAGGTCCCGCCGCAGGCGGCCGGGCAGCGCCGAAGGCGCCATCGATGCCGAGATCGCGACAAAATCGAAAGCGGTCAGCGCTGACCGTAACCGCCACCAGGAGGGGGATAGCCACCACCGGAAGGACCATACCCGCCACCAGGAGGGGGATAGCCACCACCGGAAGGACCATACCCGCCACCGGGAGGGGGATAGCCACCACCGGAAGGACCATACCCGCCACCAGGAGGGGGATAGCCACCACCGGAAGGACCATACCCGCCACCAGGAGGGGGATAGCCACCGGGGGGTCCACCGAATCCAGGGGTGTTGTTGTTCGATTCAGCGATGCGACCGCTGATGTAGAGATATGCGAAGGCCATCGTGAGCGAGATGACGGGAGCCGCAACCACTACCCCGAAGCAACACGCCAGAACTCCTGCGAGGCTGATGAGGAAGAAGAGCAGCCCCAACACGAAGAGTTTCATCTTCTGACCCGACGTGGATCGCCAGCTCGCGCGCATGGCTTCGACGGGTCCCATGTTCTGATCGACGACGTAGTACGGCGCGAGCATGAAGCCGAATGCCATGATGATGCCGGGAATGATGAGGAGGAGAATGCCGACGAAGATGGCAAGTCCATAGAGGAAGTAGACACCGATCATTCGGCCGAACCAACGACCGCCGGAGAACGCATCTGCGATGGTTGGTGTATCGCCGCGCGCCGCTTTCAGGTTCAACGAAATGAGCCCGCCTTGGAAGAACGCATAAACGACGATACCGACGACGCTTACCGCAGCAGCCGCCAACGCCACCATCGCCTCAGCGACCTCACTGGCGTTGCTTCCTTCGCGTCCCGCCACATTGCCCACGAGCTGGATTCCGTTCGCGATAGCCCCCGGGATCTGCTGGATGATGTACGTGATGATGAAAGCTCCAATCAACACTCCCGCGTGCTGCTTGAAACGTTCCCATGCTTGCCCAATCAGATCCGTTGGTGACCAAGGAACCGGGGGCAGCGGGCCGCCGGGCGGCGCGCCTCCAAACGAGGGTTGAGCCGCGGGCGGAGCGTACGGGTTATTCTGATTTTGATTCAAGAGATCCTCGGCAGTCGGCGCATTTCGGGAGATGACGCATGTGACTCTACGGACGAGCGAGGCGCGCGGCAAGGTGCATGGCTTCGAGCATCCCTCGCGGATCGGCCGTCCCCTTCCCTGCGCGATCGTACGCGGTGCCATGGTCCACGCTGGTCCGCACGATGGGCAGACCCAACGACACGTTGACCGCTTCGCCGAAGCCAAGGAGCTTCATCGGGATGGTCGCCTGATCATGGTACATGGCAACGATCGCAGCAAAGGCTCCTTTCGCGCCGAGCCGAAAAGCACTCTCTGCGGGGACGGGGCCTTCGACAGCCACATCGATCTTGGCCAATACGAGGCGCCTTCGCGCGAGCGTGATGCCCTTGGCAAGGATCCTCGTCTCCTCGTCTCCAAGAAGACCGTGTTCCCCCGCGTGGGGATTGAGTGCGGCAACGGCGATGACGGGGCGCTTGCCGCGTTGCCGCAATTGCGCGGAGTATGCGAGCCTCTCGACGAGCCATCCGGTCCAAAAGGTTGCGCGCGCCACACCCTCTTTCGTGATCGCCGTGGGCACGAGAGAGAGCGGCAGATGTGTCGTCACGAGCGACGTCGTAAGCGCCTTTGACCAGAACGCCATCGTGACCTCGTGCGCGCCGAGCCGCGTGGCAAGGTGCTCGGTGTGTCCGAGAAAACCCCGCGCACCGGGTGCACCGGAACGCGCGATGGCATCTTTGCTGACGGGCCCCGTGACGAGCGCGTCGGCTTGCCCTGCCGCGACGAGATCGGTCGCAACGTCGATGAACCGGAGCTGCGCGCGACCTCCCACACGCGATGGCTTGCCAGGCCGTCGATCCTTCGACGCAAGCGCTGCGCCGGGTTGGAGCACGGGGATCACGCGCGAAGAGAGATCGAAGGCCGACGACGCATCGGTGACTTCGACGAGCCGTGCCGGATCGACGCCCACCGTTCGCGCAGCCACCCGGAGCCCGCCGAGATCGCCAACGAGCAACACGCGCGCGCCATCTCGTGGACGAATGCGCGCGGATGCCGCGACACTCACTTCTGGCCCTACTCCGGAAGGGCAACCGACACTGACAGCGAGCCGCGCGACGTTGCGTTTCATCGCGGCGTCTCCAGTTTGTAGCCGGCGCCTCGCAACGTCTGGAGCGGGAAAGCGTCGCCAAGTTTCATGCGCAACCTCCTTATGTGAATGTCCACCGTGCGCGCACCGCCTTCGTAGCGTGCACCCCATACGCGTGCGAGCAGCGTCTCGCGTGACAGGAGTCGACCGCGGTTCTGCGCAACGTACGCGAGCAGCGCGAACTCCTTCGCCGTGAGCACGATGGATCGACCGTCGACGACCACGTCGTGCGCGGCGCAGTCGACGAGCAGCCGTCCGATCTTGAAGCGCTCCTCGGTAGAGAACTCGCTGCGTCGCCATTCGAGCTGCCGGATGCGAGCGTAAAGCTCGACGGGCGTGCAAGGCGTCGCGATGAAATCATCGAACCCGCTGGAGGGATCGAAGGTCGCGATCTGCCGCGGCGACACCGTCATGATGGCTGGCGTCTCGGCGAGCTCGGACGTCCTACGCATCGCTCGCAACGCCGCAACGGCAAGGTCGGGTCGCTCTCCGGCTTCGATCACGAGGACGCGCGCACGTGCGCCGTCCTCGTCGAAGAGCGATGAACCATCGTCCCAAAGATCGAGTGTGCGAACGTCGGCGCCGAGCGTCCGCAGAAGCCGCGGCGTTGCATCCGGAGCTTCGAGATCCGGCCCGTGACCCACGACAACGACGAAAGCTCCCATGATCAAACGCGTTCGAGTCCGCGGTGACGGCTAAGAGCGCTCTAGACCTTCGTTCCACCGACGGTGATTGCGCTGATCTTGATCGTTGGACAGCCGACGCCCACCGGCACACTCTGACCGTCTTTGCCGCACGTCCAGATACCATCCGACGTCTCGACGTCATGACCGAGCATCGTCACCTTGCGAAGGACATCAGGACCGTTGCCGATAAGGTTTACGCCTTTGAGCGGAGAAGTGATCTTGCCGTCTTCAACCAAGTAGCTCTCGGTGAGCGAGAAGACGAAATCGCCGTTCGAGATGTCGACCTGCCCTCCACCGAACTTCACGGCAAAGATCCCCTTCTTGACGCTCTTCAGGATCTCGCCTGGCTCGTGCGGCCCGGCCATGAGAATCGTGTTGGTCATGCGGGGCATCGGCGCACATGCGAAGCTCTCGCGCCGGCCGTTGCCGTTCGATCCGAGCGCGTAGTGGCGCGCGCTCAGCCGATCATGCATGTAACCTACAAGCGTTCCATTTTCGATGAGCACGCTCGAGCGCGGTTCGTTGCCTTCGTCATCGACATTGATGGAACCGCGCGACTGAAGGAGTGTGGCGTCGTCGATCACGGTACAGAGTTCGCTCGCGACGACGTTGCCGATCTGTCCGGCGTAGTTGCTGGTGCCTTTGCGGTTGAAATCGGCCTCCAGGCCATGGCCAACGGCTTCGTGCAAGAGGATGCCGCTATCGCCCGGTGCGAGCACGACTTCCATCTGACCGGCAGGCGCTTCCTGCGCATCGAGCATGAGGATCGCCTGCGCAGCGGCGCGCTTGGCGTGCCACTCGGGCGACTTGCCGTCGAAGTATCCGATCGTCGTGCGGCCACCGCCACCGGAGCTACCTTCCTGGCGCTTGCCGTCATGCTCGGCGATGACGCGCACGCCGAAACGCATGAGCGGCTGCGCGTCGCGCGCGAGCTTACCGTCACTCGTAACGATGAGGATCTCGCGGATCTCCTCGGCAAACGAGCACTCGACCTTCACGACGCGTGAATCGTGAGCATGGGCGGCAGCCGCGGCGCGCTCGAGAATCTTCCTTTTCTCCATACCGGGGATATCGAGCGTCACCGTGTCGAGTTCGTACCGACTCGGCAATGCTCGCACTTCGACCTTCTGCGCCGCCACGACTCGACCACTCGACGCGATCGACGCGGCGGTCTGGGCTGCACGAATCATCGCGTCCCAGTCAAGCTTCTCGGTGTACGCGTAGCCCGTTGCGTCCCCTTGTTGCGCGCGAACACCGAGTCCCATCGAGACGCCGCGCGACGCGTTCTTGAGGATCCCCTCGTCGAAAACCAGGCCGCCTGCGGCCCGATACTCGAAAAAAAGATCCGCGTAGTCTGCCCCCTTGGAGAGCGCCACCGCGAGCAACTTCTCCGCGAGCGCAGTATCTACTTCGCTCGCCCCGCCGGGACCGAACGGCGCTTTGTAGAGGGCAGACTGAGTCGGCATGACGACGCAACGTAGCCGTTTACCGTCGTGGCTGGAAACGTTGAACTGTCTTTGAATCGTTTGGCTGAGAGGAGCCACCTACATCGTGGTTTGAACCACGAGCTCGGAAAGAACGTTGGGCGGACCGTCATTCGCGCCATATAGTTCTCTCCTCGATGCGACGGCACGACGAGGCCTTCACATGACGCAGCTCTTTTTGGCCCTCCACGTGTTTGCCAACACCGTTTGGATTGGATCCATTGCGGCAGTGGGTTTTCTCACGGCGGCCTCGTCGCGAACGGAAATCACCGAGCGACGCGATGCAATCGCGCAAGTCGCTCTTCAGCTTTATCGTCGCTCGTGCGTCCCCGCATTCGTGCTCAGCCTCTCGTTCGGCCTCGCTCGTTTGCTCCACGCTCCAAGCGCATACCTACACCTTCATTGGTTTCATGCGAAATTGACCGCGGCGCTCGTCGTGATTGCGCTGCATCATGTCCTTGGAAGCAAGGCCCGAAAAGCCGCCGCCGGAAGTAGGCACGCCGGGACAACTAGCGTTACTCTAACGGTTACCACGCTCGCATTCGCGTTCGTCACAGTCGTTTTCGCTGTCCTAAAGGGACCTCTCACCCCCTGAAAGGTTTGCTTTGCATTTCTGTTTTGACGCACCCAACGCGCAACATTCGGAGACCGGACTGACTCGGTCTTCATCGGAAGGGAGCCCGCATCCACGTGGCGATTGATCGCGACAAGGTATTGCAGGCCGCCCAAAAGTACGTCGAGAAAAAGAAGTACGAAAAGGCGGTCCTCGAGTACCGAAAACTCATCGACGCAGATCCGAACGACGCTCGGACCCTGCTCAAGATCGGTGATCTGCAGGCAAAACAAAACCTGCACGGCGATGCCATTGCAACGTACGAGGCCGTCGGAAAGCTCTACGCGCAGCAGGGATTCGCGCTCAAGGCAATTGCAGTTTACAAGCAGATCCGCGAAATCATCGCCAAGCACGTGCCTCAGCTCGAAGAGCGCTACGCGCACGTCGCGCCGAAGCTCGCCGAGCTCTATCAGCAGCTCGGCCTGACGAGCGACGCGCTCGCGGCCCTCGACGAGGTGGCGAGTCGCCTCCAAAGCCAGCAAAAGGACCAAGAGGCGATCGACGTCTTCAGAAAGATCGTCGAGCTCGATCCCACCAATCCGCTGCCGCACCTCCGTCTCGCGGAAGCATTCTCGCGCGTGAAGGACATTGACGGCGCCGTAGCCGAATTCAAGACGGCCGCGAACCAACTTGCGAGCATTGGCCGCCGCGACGACGCGATCAAGGTGCTCGAGCGCCTCCTGCACCACCGACCCGACGCCGAACAGGCACGCGTCTGCGCCGAACTCTATCTGTCACGAGGCCAGTCGCAGGACGGCATGCAGGCGCTCGCGAAGTTGCAAATCTGTTTCCAGGCAAACCCTCGCAATTTCGACACGCTGTCAGCGCTTGCGCGCGCCTTCAACGCCATCGGCCAGGGCAACAAGGCAATCGAAGTTCAGAAGGAGATGGCGCGCATCGCGCGCGACACCGGCGACCAAGAACTGTTTCAGCAAATCGTCCAACACCTCTTGCAGGCTGCGCCGAACGATGAAGGCGTCCTCAAGTTGTCTTCACAACTCGGCAACGTCGCGGGCGACCATGCGGTGTACACGCGAGCAGCACCATCGGAGCCCGTCAGCGCGGCAAACGTACCTAGTTACGAGGCGCAGGCGCCGGTAGCGTCGGCCGAACGACCGATCGCGCAGCCGCACTCACCTGCGGTGCCTCAGTCCGCGACGCTAACGCGTGACTCGGCGGCAACGCTGACGCTCGATCACGAGCAGGCCGAGGGTCTCTCGTACCAAGATCTCTCGTACCAAGAAGTCACGGACGACGAAATGGCCGACGTCGACATTGACGTCGATGCAGGTGCATACGCGGAAACCGGCACCTCTGACCACGGAAACCGCATCCCCGTCTACGATCTGTCGGACGAGGGCGAAGCGTACGACGCGAACTACAACGAACAGGCAGCCGATCTCGCCGTAGAACTACAGAAGGTGATTCGCGATGCGAACACCTTCCGCCGCGTTCGCCTCTACAGCAAGGCACTCGACACGCTTCAAAGGGGATTCACGCTCGATCCTCGCGCCATGGACGTCCACGAGGTCTATCGCGACGTCCTCATCGAAGCGGATCAGACCGAACGAGCCGTCGAAGAAATGCTCGTCATCGCGAGCCTCTATGTCGACGCGCAGGACACAGAGTCGGCGGCTCACGCCCTGGAGGACGTACTCGCATTCGATCCGCAGAATGCCCGCGCAATCGAGCTGCTCGGTGAGCTTGGCTACGAGATCGTCGACGAGAACGAGAGCCAGGCAACCGAGATCCCCGAGATTGAATACGACAACGCGGCAGAGCCGCTTCCGGCGTACGACATCGAGGAGCCCGATGTCTCGACGGGGGATCGCGAAAGCCACGAGCAGGCGCGCGTCGAGACCTACGACGGGGGCGAGACCGAATACCACGTCGACTACGTTATCGACGAAGAAGCTGCCGAGGACCGCAGAGCCGCGATTGCGCAGGGCGGCATCGCGACCGAGGACGATGCCTCGACTCAGACGGCGGCGCACCAAGAACTCGAAGACGCCCTCGACGAAGCGGAGTTCTTTTGCTCGCGTGGCCTCTACGACGACGCGCGCGCCATCCTCGCCGATCAGCACGTTCGCTATCCGAACAACCCGCTCCTTCGCGAGCGGCTGGCAGAGATCGACGCGCTCGAAGCAGAGCGCGGAAGCGGCGCACGCGAGAAACCTCGCGCGCAGGATCGTACGTACGGCGTCACGGCGTCCCTCGACGCGCTCGAGAGCCTCAAGTACGCCGATGCGCGGCCGGCCGAGAGCACTGCGCACGATGCGACCATCGACGTTGACGAAGTCTTCTCGAAGTTCAAAGAAGGCATTGCCAAACAGATCAGCGTTGAAGACTCCGAGTCGCATTACAACCTTGGCATCGCCTACAAGGAGATGATGCTTCTTGGTGATGCGATCCGCGAGTTCGAGATCGCCGCGCGAGATCCCCAGCGTGAGTGCGTGTGCCGCTCGATGATCGGCATGATCGAGAGCGAGCGGGGAAACCTCAATGAAGCGATCCAGGCCTTGCTCGCGGGGCTCAATGCACAAGTCAAAGAGCCGCAGCAAGAAACCACGCTCTGCTTCGAGGTCGGCGCCGCTTACGAAGCCAAGAAGATGAACAGGGAAGCGCTCGGGTACTACCAGAGGACCATGCGTCGCGATCCGAACTACCGGGACGTGCAGGAGCGCGTGCGGCGCCTCATGAAGATAGAATCGAGAGCACCGATGCGCCAAGCCGCCGTTGGCGCCGACGACGAGTTCGACCGAGCATTCAACGATTTGGTCAAAAAAGCTTAGGGTATGCCTGCAAACCTGCTGCGCGCCACGATCTCTTCGTTTTTTCCTGCGGTGCGTGCTCACGTACTTCAAGTACGCTCCGCGCGCTCCTCGGAAAAAGCCTCGACCTCGTGTCGCTCGCAACGGTTTG
>Ga0123357_10006900_pt1 | contig 13946 bp, 9 predicted proteins | sample TergutEmb28metaG_FD_89873 | JGI IMG/M metagenome (GOLD analysis project Ga0123357, IMG submission 89873) | Embiratermes neotenicus P4 segment gut microbial communities from Petit-Saut dam, French Guiana - Emb289 P4 | ecosystem: Host-associated > Arthropoda: Insects > Digestive system > Gut ... | reverse complement strand
ACCATTTCCTATTGGCTCGGCCAATTCCCCGCTCCAAACCTAACCAGATATATTTACCACGCACAATCCTGCCACTGACATACTTCATTCACCTGCCTATGAAGATGGGACCGATAGTGGGTTCCGAAACGTCGGCAATTAGAACTCAGACGCCGGGGAATTACCCAAAAAGGAATAAATTACATTTAGAACACGGCGACAGCTTAAAAACATCAATGTTACGTCTTTACCATTGGTACGAACAGAAAACTGAAACACTTACTATGTAGAGGACTTAAAATTAGAGCATATTTAAATTTCAAACAAATGTCAGTTGTTATGGAACTCCACATATACAACACCATAAAATCCCACCATTGCATTGTATTCTGAAAAAAAGGTTATATACATTTCAGTATTGTCTTCTCATTTGCTTATGGGTCTAACTATTGGTCTTTTTCCTTGAAGTTTCTGAACTGGAAAGTTGGACACATTTCTCATTTTCAGCATACCTAAAATAAAGCATCTTCTCCGTCTGTACTTGCTGAGACTGCAATCCACAAAACTTGTTATGTCAGCTTCTTATCAGTGTATTTAATTTGTTTGCTTACAGAAATGTGTTGCAATGTGTATGGATCGGTATATGGATGCTTGGAACTTAGTTTCAAAGGCATATAGTAACAGGCTGCAACGAGAACGACATCGTGTATAGTAAGGGTATTCACTAAAAGCAGCTAGTGCCACCTGTTAGAAAATTGGACATTAAGGTGTACTGTGGTAAGCTACACTGGACACCCAGTGGACCAAACTATCTTTTGTACAAGTTCAGAATGCCAAAACAAAGAAAATGATCTGGGTGTATTGTGTGCTGTTTTTACAGTGATCAGTGCAACATTACAAATTATATGTTAACTGTTCTACAATTAATTTTATTTAGCAAAACAAAGAACACACAGCTGAATGAGGTTTAGAAATACAGCGATTAATTCATAAAATTATAAATGTGCATTACATAACTCAAACTGTAATTCCTGGCTACAGAGTTCAGTATTCAAATATGAGTGAAAAATTTACTTCTGGAACATATAAAAATGACAAGAATTAAATATCTTGATGTTAAAATATGCAGACATTGTTTCTCAGCAAGAAAGCCTTCCACTGTTAACACATTCCTCTTACTTCACATCTTCAATGTAATCTGCGACCCCTGTCAAGTTTGAGAGAGTACCATCTGCTGTTAAGTCATCTAGCTGTAAAGATGAAACATGGTGTTATGATTAGTCCGTTTTACTTGAATAACGAGCATTATTTCTGTGGCGTATAAATTTAAATTGAACATGCTAACACAGTGCACATTATAAATTTAGAAGACAGAATTGCCTCTGCATCTTTGGAGCACTTTAATGAAGAAATAGCATTTCAATGGCTAGGAATCTTTTTGTCATTTCCTGCTTACTTTTTTTATGTTGGGTGCCATGTATGAACTTATCACAAAATGTGTTCAGATCTGGAGGTTTCATAATAACTAAGTATACAAGTAAAGGCATCCTTTATAATACAGAAGAGTCATATGCTTTAAAAGGAAGTCTCAATTCAAATTGTAACTAAAATTTTTCATAATTCTTGTCATAATCACCAGACAAATGCCCATTCCATCAGTCATTCTCTGTTTGCAATTCATTGCTACCTTCCCTTTTGATTCAGTGCTACAACCTCTGCCATTCCAGCAGCGTTGTTTCGCAGTCATCAGAAGGAAGAGGCCTGATTGCCATCACATGACACCAAGTATTTGTTGGACATAAGCAAAGCTCAGTTCAAATATTGGTATACAACCTAAATATTTCTTATTAACGCATATAAACATTTGAAATATTTTTCAGTGTGACATATATTTGAAGATAAGTTTAAAATCCAGTTACATTTTCCAGTAAAGTACCAATCCTTAATACCATATATTCTGTCTAAATTCATATTTCAATACCAACATTTAGTAGTCTCTATACAAACCTTAATAAAAATCAGCCTGTTCTGGCATAGAAAGAAATAATATGTAGCATATTTGTTAATGTTTCATTTCATATACATTATACATGAAAAGTGACCATACTGTAAAGAATAAGAACGAGTATCTGTAGTTTAAAGTTGTACTGATGAAACACAATTACTTACAGAATCACCAAACATTTGATTCAGTGCCATATACGCTACTTTCATTCAGGATTTACCTATACCTAGTTTGATTGTTATCCTGGGAAGGGGCTGATGTTTATTTACATGCGTGTGTGTGTTTTGGGGATAGGTGGGGGGGTTGGTTTTCCTTCTTCCCCACTCTCCTCTTACTCCTGACCAGTGTCAAGATAGTACCTCAAACAAGAGCTTGCCTGTTTTTAGCCATATAATTACCACCATAGCATTCTCATATATATATAAAACAGGACTGGGATGCTTCTGAAGGAAGTAGGATGTGTGGATCGGGAGTGAATTCACGTAACATTCTCTTGAACAGTGTGAAGGAACTTTGGATTCTATGAAAGGCAGGGAGCTCCTTAACGATCTATGCCCTTAACTGACTGAATGACTGTTAGACTACCAAGGGCTCTGCTGCATGAGGTTGACAGTTCCTGTGTGTCACTGTTTAATAAACATAGGGGTAGATACTGCATGCATTACAACAAGTTAACAGAAATGAAATCTTTTTGATAACTTTGTTCCTGCTTTTATAAGACTCAATTTGTTTGTAATACAAAATGTTCAATGTTCCCGTGGGTCATCATTTATGATTAGCTTCTCAGGAAGGGCTCTACTCCTTATTGTTAGTAAGTATTTGATCATAGTTCCTTGAAACCATCGTTACATAATACAACTTTTGATATAAGGGGGATCTAAATACCAGTATTTATATTGTATATTGTTTTGTGTATGGTCATGCACAGACCTCTGTAGGCCAAAAATTACTGTCATCTGATAATTTCTGAGAGCAACCATGCTACTATGAAATACCTTATATTTCTGATACTGTCAGAGTATTATTGTAGATTTGTTTTTAGGAGGAAATAAATGGGTCATGATACTTCCTGCAAAAGATGCAATCCATTCACTCACCAAGGAATTAGGGATAACCATGCAAATTGCACCCAAGATTGAGGACAGATGCCTCACATATTCAAACTGCATGCTCTTCACCTGGAGAAGAATACTTGCCAGATATTGGAAATTATTTTCAAGACAAAATCCATGCTTAATCCAGGCTTATCAGTGTTCTATTGTGTGAACGTGAACTCACCGCTGAATTTGAACTTAGTAAATCTTCAACCCCAGATCCTAATTCTTCTTCAATTTCAGTATCAGTGCCTTGATTTGGGAGATCTTCTTTAGCACTAACACTTACTGATGAATTGAAATCTTCGTCATAATTGTCTTGAGATTCTGCATAATAGATTTAAAAAAAAAAAGTCACGCTTCCATCATCTTTAAACTACATCTTAATTATGGCCTAGATTACTTTTAAAAAATTTTATGTAATGGCAACAGTGTTGTGACACATACCAGGATGGTGGAGACTGCTTGCATATGTTCCAGACTGCAAGCTAATACAAAGCTATCTTTAACTTTCTCTAGCAACCTCATCACAAAACTCAAAAGTGATAAGGATACCTGACCTCACCTGTGTCGCAAACTGTGCTACTGGGGTGGTGATAAAAAAAAAAACTTGACTCACATACTGGACATTTTCCATCTTGTTGTAATTAAAAAACACATTTCAAAGGCAGGGTCTGTTTACATAATCAGGTTTTAAGTCTGAACCTACTCTGCTGGATCATGAAATAGGTCATCCCTATTTTGTCAAAAAGGGCAAGACCAACTCATACAGGCATACATACCCAATCCTAAATCAATCATTGCTTTGATCTGATGCATATCCTTGGTTTGACTGATCCCAGTAACGGACCCACCAGCTTGTTTCATGGGAAGGTGAACTCCAGTTAAAGGTGGTAAATTGCTTAAAGATGAAAGTGTACTGGTTCCAGCTTTTGTAATAGGTTCAACAGCTGGCTTGCTGGTTTTCTGAGGCTGCAACTGCTGACAGGCAGACTTGTTACTGCTATTATGCACAAATTCAGAATTTGGAGTAGCCTGCGGACACACAAAGAATTGAAGTAGGTGTTTAAAATTTAAGGTATTCAAGTACACTTCCCTAAATCTGAAAAGTTAAAATAAAGTAAACCGTTTGACTAATACTCTGACATATTTCGATGCTTGTTGGTGCCATCCTGAGGGAGTGTCATCTTAACTGTTAAATTTTCCAATACATCATACAGCAACAGACAATTTGGACATTGTTCATAGCCATATGACGTGTTGGAAAATTTAACAGTTAATACAGCACTCCCTGAGGATGGCGCAGAGGAGTGTTGAAATGCATCAGATTATTATTTAAACGGTGTAACTTGGTGTATGAGAAGTGGTGCATTAAATGTTAATTTGATGAAGACAAATAAGTATGAACATAATGCACGGTATGTACAATATTAAGATAAAGGAAAACTGTTTCATACAAAATGTATTCAGTGATTTCCAAATAGCTGTGCCATATTCCTTTTACCCACCAACCTTCTTGCCACAATTTGACATTTTCGAAGGGTCTCTGCAGCTGATGCTATACTACAACACGTGACCAGAGCTGAAATTTACTATCTTCATTTTGAACATTACTGCATCACTGTTACACACAGAAAAAATCTTCAATATATTGCTACTGCTGTTATAATGAAGAATGAATCTCATTCCGACTTTCATATCCCAGTTATGTTATTCACTGCTGTTGCAATATTACAGATCAACTAAAGCAGTAAACCCTTGTCCAAAGCAGATATGCCTATACATACAACATATGTAAACAGTTATTTGCTAAACACAAAACATCTGAACATATGCAGTCTTCCTAATGCACACTAGTAGAGTATATACTGGCATGTACTGTGGCATTATCTTTGTATCTCTCCTACCTTTATATCAGTCTCACAGTGTTACAACATTTCTGTTAAAACAGAGCACTTTAATTTTTGTTTACTATATGTAAATGTTGTAATGTTTATCGTTTTATGTTACACACCAGTATAGGTGTGGCCATTCATTTGTGTGCGCATGAAAAATCTAGGTGATCAATGGCAAAGCAAGTAGCCATGTTTTCATATACCAATTAACTGATAAGGAATTCAGTCTGATGTGGATTTACCTAACATACTGTACTTGAGGTACCTAGCCTGTAGTAGCTGAGGCAGTGTTTCCCAGACTTTTTGCTCACAGATCCTCACATCTTTGCTTATAGAAATATAGACTCCAGATGATAGGTATCCAAAATTAAGATTTTATATCTCGGAACTGATTTTATATAACTATGAACCTATACCAATAGCGTGCATAAGAATACACTACATGATTTTTCTTTAATTAAAATAATTATCGCTCGCTTTATAGGTACTGATAGTTTCTTCATTAGATATTCTAATGGTCATATGAAACAAACATATTACCAATTAAGGACGTACAATTATTTTAACAAAACATTATTCCTTTAATTAACAAGTAAACTTCAAATTGGCCAGTACAGAAATATATCCGCATATCCCCTGGTGAGGGATCTGCAGAGCACACTTTGGGAACCACTGGGCTGTTTAATGTATCCATAAATAACAATTTTAGTCATGTCTTCTAATGAAATATCAATGTGGAGTGAAGATGTTCAATTTGTTGCGTCTAGTAAGTTTTTTTGGAGGCCTGTGGAGTAAAGCTGTGTGCTTTACAAATGAGTGATCATGGTAAATTATTTTGCTGTTCACATGATTTAGTAAAAAGAATAGAATCACATATACTTTATCCATACCTTTTTGTCAGGTTTATGAGATGATGACTGCTCTAGAGTTGGGGAGTTACGAGGTGTAGTTTCTGATGACGCTGTCTTGCTCTTACTTGCATCCTTACTACTGTGACTAGCATGCTCAGCTTCTGAAATTGAGGTTGTTTGTGGAGATATTTCCTCTGTTGTTACAGGCAATATAATACCTTTTGATCTGGGCACTTGATTTGTGTCTGTCAGTTTTGAAGCTTCTGTGGAACTAAGAGATTTTCTTTCAATTAATTTATTACTAGAATTATCTTTGGTTGTTTCAACTTCAGTTTTTAACTGTGTGGCTGAAGTTCTCTTTTCTGTGTTGCTGTTTGGAATGTCACTATCTAATTGGGTGCTGGTCTGAGCTGTTGTGTTACCGACTACAGATGATGTTTCTATGCTGTCCTCACTATGTGGTTTGCGTGCATCCTATAAGAAAAAGGGTGCAATGGACTTTGCAATTCTAAATATATATACCTTTACAAATTCAAAACAAGTTATGTAACTGTCATGTAGATGATGCATGGTGCATTTTAGGGTTCCAATAAATTTTAGCAAATGGGAAGTGTGAACTTACAAAGAGTGGAGTTGTCCCTGTGCTTCTTTAAGCACCGTGCAATGAAAGCATACAGGGAGTGGAAGTGCAGTCTGATGCACTATTAATTTTGGGACAAAATGGAGGTGACTGGCCAGCTTCATGGCCCAGCTGCTATAGCCCTGGTGAAAGACAACCTGGTGTTCTCTATGAGGCTGGGTAGGCCCAGCAGTGAGTCTGAACACATTGGGAGTAAAAAAAAAAAACACCTTACCCTCACCAGGAATGAAGCCCAAATACTCAATTGTCCAACCAATAGCCCAGTCACTATCCCAACTCAGCCCATAACCAAGAAATCAACAGGAGGCCTTGTACATGATAGCATGTACTGCTTATATTATACAGGATGGGATCCAATTTGGATCAAGAAAGATGTTTGTAAACGAGAACTAATTATAGCAGTGTCTTATACATCTTCTAATCATAACAACACAAAAACTATATTATTATTATTATATATATATATATATAATTTCAACCAAAACTGCACTACTGATGTCAATACAAATGTATGTTTATTATAAATTATGTATTGCCATATGTTTTAATGAAACCTTTGTGTAAACTCCCTGAGGATGGTGAAGATGTTGAAACATGTAGGACCCAAGTAAGAGAGAAAATACATATACTGTAGAATTGTGCATTTGTTGGTGTTCCAAAATTATTGATGTTGAGAAAGTTTCACGGATAGAACTGTCAGATGTTAAAGAGTAAGAGCATTCTGTATGAAAGAACAGCATACACACTTCTGTTATTATCCATTACCTTTTTTGCACTAGAAGGCTCAGCATTCTGGTTGAGGGCCCTATGCAGTATCTGTACTAATAGTGGTCCTTTTTCACCTGTAAATAAATATAATTTTGTTGGCACTTGTTAAATTTTATTGCATATTTTCCAGTATTTGAATTTAAAATAGTACTTCATTAGTAAATAAAGTTGTTTACATACCATTCAAACTTTCTATGTGTAAATCTTTCATTAATTTTGATCGTCCATCATATTTGTAGTATTTTCCTTGAGCTGTTTCTGGGTCAAACACAGATAAAGTAAAATCCAATTGGAAAAATTCCAGAAATTCTCGTACTAAGCACGCAATAAGTGAACCTTCATCAGAGCTCAAAAATTCTTTCAAGGTTTTGCTTGCGAACTCGGGAACATCCTGTAGGAGAAGAAATTAAATTCCCTAAACTCGTACAACACATGCGTAGGTAAGAGAAATGTCCATCATGATTACTCACCACAACAGATTCCTGTTCTTCTAATGCTAAAAAGACACTTGCTCGTAATTCAGCCTGCGGATAATTTGTATTCAATTAGTATGAGAGTCCAGTTATAAGTTTTAGAGGGTCAAGCAGTAAAGTTTGTTTCGCCATTCAGTACAAATCATTTGCATTTCATACATGACACTACTGGCGAACTGCTGTAGTGACGCGCTTAACAAACCAAAATTCCTTACACGTTAACAAGTCTAAGCGGTAACAAGAATGCAGGTTTCAGATTATCATGGCAATCAAGTAAACGCTTTCGTCTGTAAAATTCCTTAGCAAAAACCACTGGAAAATTAATGTAAACATCAAAATATAATGCACTAATCAACAGGTTACATTGTATTGTTAACAAAATGCTACGTAATAAAATACAAACAATTTTATATACCCTAATTCTTGATAGTACACCATTATTTTCCAGTGTCTGCGCCACCAAATCGCGTAACTCAGTTTCTTCCTCCGACATTTTGGCAATAGTTCACTCAATATCGTTGGCAACATTTAATAAACAGTTGACTCCAAGTATGAGAAATTCACGTGAGATGATGTGCACCTAGTATTTTCCACGTTCCGTGTATTCGAATTCGTTACATTTATTCCCACAACTGCACAACAATAAAAAGCCAATGGTCTGTAAATATATTCCACTTCTCCTAAATGTTTAGGCATACAATGGCCATCTTCAGGGAGGTGGTTATCAAAGGCAAAAGTATATATGGCTTATTATATTCATTGTTAAGACTGCAGAAAAGTACAAATTTTAATTTCCAAGCTTAACACACCATTATCATCTTCATGTATTACCTTTTAAACACATTACAATTATTTTGTGTCACTGTAAGTATCATAGTTTGTGTAACAATAAAATTCATTAGCTAAATTGTTTTTGTGACGTGGCTCAAATTCACATTTTCTCACATCAAGCAACTTTTTGGCCAGCTCTTCCATGTTAGCACCTGGAAAGTAAATAATTATAATATAATTGCACTTTATCTTCATACCACCATAATACTTACTGAGTTCTTAATCAACCAGTACCTACAAACATGTACACACCACAGTATTTTGGGGGAGGACTTTAAATCCTACACTGAAAGAAATTATGCAAGAAGTTTTACAGTCGTATTTTTACCCACAAATGGAAGGCAATTTTGGTACATTCACAATTTGCATTTTTTTTTTTCACTAAACATTTTAGCGGGCCTATACCAAGGAAAGTGATAAAATTTCAGAATTTGTGCTCCCATTAAAATGCTATATTCACATCACTGCTCCCATAATAACTGAAAAGAGGTATTAATGGGAATATGATTTAAAACTTTTCAGTGGCCTTCAAAACTTTAAATTCATTTTTAAAGAAAGTGGTGTGCAACAGCTAATAGAGGTTCTTAGCTAAAATATTTGCAGAGCCCCTTTCCCCTGTAAAAATTATTATGTCTATGAACTTTCATTTCTGATGAATACTAATTATTAACAAAAAAAAGTCACAGAGATACAAACCTGTGCACAAAATAATTTTGTGCTTGGCAAGGAACTTTACAGTTACTGCAGTTTTAGTTAGGCATTCCTCAGAAAGAAATGGAGGATCTACTACAACAACATCAAAGTTTCCAGCAAAGTGGCAGGGAATATCCAAAGGTTTGTTATAATCATACAAAATGAAGTCTTCCCCATAAATGGCAAATCTCTTATCAAATTCAAACAGAGTCACTGAAAGAGAACAAATATTTAATGTAAGAAATTGAACCAACCATACAAAATAAACTAAATTAATGTAAGTCCCACTGTGACATTTACCCTGATTATTGTGTGCATCTGATTTCAGATTCTTATAAAGTGTTGGGCAGGATATCAATGCTATCTTTCCTGTAGGACCTGCAACTTTAAGTGCTTCTCTTGAGAGATGTTCTGCAGTTCTGTCATCATACCAAAACTGACTCAGTTGCTGAAATAAATTATAATAAATCTTCTATTTAGACATATGCATAGTGCCAATAACATGAGCTTTCGTATCATTATTAGCATTATTATTATTACAAACGTCATATATAATTTTCTGGATTCTGTCAAATAAAGCAATCAGTTTGTGGTTATTTCTTTTACACCTACATGTTCTTATGAAAAGGACAGCTCTAAAAATTACTGCAGCCCACAAATTTTCGACACCCACTGGCTCCATTGACCCCCAGCATATATTTTGGAGTTTGGCCATTAAAAAAAATCCTTCAAATCTGAACGTTTTTCAATGCAGTGTTCATGTACCGAACATTTTTATTGGATCAGTATTTCGCAGGACAACTTACAATGCTAATTCAATAACTCCTGGTAGGCTAATATGTTCATGCGACTAATAACCATAACAACTGGATAGTCATATATTACAAAATACCGGATAGTGACATACCCAGTCTTCATCGAACTGGATAGGTTGCAGCGAGCTTTCTTTCCCTGCAAGAATGGATCGAAATTTTTTGTCTTTTTCTGCTTGCTGAGTATAAAATTCTTGAAGGGCTGTCAAGGCCTCACGAGACAATCGCGGGCAATCATCTTCACTATCAGACATTTCACATTCCAAATATAAGGCAGGTCAAATGTTTGTCACGGTCTATTAGTACCCGAACACCGTACCATTAACTTCTCATACACGGTGTCACATGAACATTCGACGGCATGGATATGTTATAAAGAAACACCGCGAACTGTACCGCATTCCATGCCAGATGATCTGTGTTCCATGCGATGGTGCCACAATCGCAGTTTCGAAGATGGCAGGTGTGTGTTTTGGACGTTAGAGTGGGCGCGGCGTGATATACCATTTTAAACTGGAATTTCCATGGTGCTGCAAGGCTCTGCAAAAGTCTGCTGGACCATTGGTCTGGCTTATAATGGGAACGTGTCTTAGCCGTTGCTGTAACATAAAAAACACCAAGTAAGGGTATACTGTTGTCCGGCTGTCGTTGACTGCTGTCGTATAATACGAACGTGGAATCGAAATACTAATCTTGATTAAATTCATCCTTTATTTACAGACCATATCGCTGTCAGCGAACAATGTACTTTCAAGGAGGTGACAATGTTGAGGTGAGAGTCTAATTTGTTGGTTTGAACTATCGTAATTGTCTGTAAAGTATGGATAATGTCTGATCGTATTTTCTACATGGTCCGTAACCGTTAGTTTGTCGCTGAAGTTGTAGTATGCCATCATTTTTAGAAGACCCCTAATTGAGAAGCCTGCGTATGTCACTCGCTAGAAAATTGTGGTGCATTTAAAATTAGTTGTATTTGGCCACAAGTTGTATTGTGTATTCTTGTCCACTTGCACCGCAGGCGTCCAAGAAGGAAGTGATCCAGTTATGAAGGGTCAAGCCTGATAGAAAGTTGTACTGTGTCACTGGGTAAATAGCTTCCAATGTTTTGCAGGATCATAGTGGCTCTATCTGCAGGGTCAGTTGATTACCACACTGCTGTGAAGACCTCAGATCTTTCTCGATCCATTAATGCCTGTTTCATGTTTTTCAGTTTGTTGAATTCCAGTAGAGTTCACCAGTTTGTGTTACAAATAATGTTGTATTCAAGATGCTAACATGTTTGTGATACACTGGCAATTATGTAGAGGTAGGATGAGGCATTTTGCTTTCATAACTAATATATTCCTTTTTTAAATCATGACAGTTTATTTCAAAACCAAATGTTTACTGTTTTTTGTTCCATTTTATTTAGATAGATTCGGAACAGAAGTATGTATTGGTATAATTCAAGATTTTATTTATTATTTATTTACATTCAGTAGATCCCTATACGGGTCATGTTATAAAACTGTGTTATACAATTTGTGCTAAGTTAAACAATTGACAAAATGTACTCTGGTGTTGAATTATTGTTCTTCCAGATTAGATACAGGGAACTAAATATTAGAGAAGTGGGTTTGAGAAGCGCTCATAATAATAATAATAATAATAATAATAATAATATGTAAGGAAATATATTTGTACAGCTTTTTTTTTTTTTAACCAGGGTTTCTTCCCAAGGGTTAAATGGTTGGGACATTGTGTTGATCACTCACCTTCATCTAGTTCCAAATTTAAGAATGAGTGGAGCTATACCTCTGCTCCCTCTATATGCCATCGTAGTGTACACCCAGGACCAACATTACTTTTTACAATCTTTTATTTATTATCAACACAACTTTCATTGCTAGGTAGAAAGTGCTTTACAAATAATAGCTTTCTGTTCAGATATGTTTTAAATGGGACTTATAATGTATTCACTCCTAATGTTAACAACTTGATTTTTGCAGTTTGACTTCCTTGTGGATGACAATGTGGTAAGGTTTGTTACTTGCACGGAATTCCTAACTTGGCTTTTAATCTTAGACAGAATGATACAGATAGATTCTTTGATGTTATTTTCAATCTAACCAGACTGAACATAATGGTACAGTAGAATTATACTTCAGAGGTGCCAGGATCAGATCTTGGCCCAGGAACAAGCTATCCTGACTGGCATTATTTGGAGTTTACTTGGGTCCCTGCAGCAAATGCTGGAATGCTACCTTCAGTTAGGGCACAACTTATAGCTTGTACATCCTTTGCTATCCATTATTTACTATTTATTCTACCATTTGACATTGTATAATCCAACCTGTTGGTGGCATTTTTAAAGCAAGTATCAGCTTAGTCACTTCCTGATGGACCCAGTCATGCTGTTTTATTGGTAGGTGAGTAAGCTTAAGTCCGGTATGTCAAATGGATATCAGAAAATAGATGCCTGAACTTGTGTTTATTCTCCATAGTATTTGTTTTTATTATGCACAGAATTATTCATGATAAATTTATAGAGTATCGTGGGCAAGGAAATCTGAAATTATTTGAGAACATACTTTTTACAGATCTTAAAGAATAAAGTTGACTGTTGATAAAGTATGTGCAGTACTACTGATGGAAATATGTAGAAGCAATTAAATGGATAAAAGGAACATGAAAATAAATATTACTGCCATCTTGGTTTTAACACCATGTAGTTGTGTAAGTAGACACTGGCATGTTGGGCAAACATTCAGCATGTTCCTTTGAAACATCAGTGTTTGCTTGCACTGCTGTAGGGTGTCAAAATGCAGAAGACTGCAGTCTTAACAATATCCATGATGAACATCTGAAAACCCAGAAACATGGAAATATGTGCAGCTAAATAACAGTGTATCTCTTGGTCAAATGGAAAATCTGTATGTCCCTTGGGATTCAATTATGAACGCGTTTTAATGTAGTACATTGTTTGGAGTGAAAAATTTGTAGTTTTACAGACATTGATGCAAAGGTATGCTGCCATAGTTCAGACTATTAGGTCACCATTACATTGTCAATTACCAATTTTTTATTAGCTTATTTTTTCGAATAGAAAGGGACATGCAGTTTAAAAATGCTCGTCCCCTGGTATGCTATCACATGTCATCTGGTAATAGTCACCGGTGTTTTGAAGGACCATACAGTCTCCATCTTCATTCTCAAGGTGTCCAGGAGAAAATGAAGGTACTAAAATCTTGCAAATGATAGGTAATTATTTACCAGACAGCATGGCATAGCTTCCCAGAAAGACTTGATTCTTCAGCAATACCACTGTGAGAACCTCAAGTCTTACACCGATTTACAGGTTCTTAATTTTGTGTGTGTGTGTGTGTGTGTGTGGTTGGTTTATACCACCAGAGTTTTTTAACATCACCTTTTTTCTTCCGATCCAAAGTGGCTGTTGCATTCTGCTATATAAATGAGGAAATGAACATAAATTAGTAAAATCAATTTGAAATTATAATCACTGGATGTCCCAGAAAATATTTCTCACAACATTGGAAAATTCCATGCAAATTCCAGATCTTAAATTCTGGGACACCTGTTCATTATAATGTAGTCATAAAATAAAAATTATAGCAAATAATTTTGTTGTGTTGCTGCAGGTACCACCTCAGGAATCTAATCCATCAAGAGGGTAAGTATTTACTTCTTTGTTCTTCCAGATTGTTTCCTTTAATCTCCTTTATACTGTTGAGTAATTTTTAATAACTATCACAGAGTAAATATAAAGAATAATAGGTAATTTTATAGTTGAGTAAAGAGAGACCAACTTGATGTCACTTGCTTTATTTCTTTACTTAATGCTCAACATGTTTCGGATGTTAATACATCCATCCTCAGGAGCTTGCGACTTATGTGTTGAGTTATTT